>MDSW01160503.1_pt1 | contig 13943 bp, 15 predicted proteins | sample 811171 | NCBI WGS metagenome assembly MDSW01 (sample SAMN05326641, study PRJNA326480) | marine metagenome | isolation source: seawater | place: Atlantic Ocean: North West | collected 2012 | reverse complement strand
TGCTGTTGATTCAACAGCGCTGCAATCAGCAGAGTTCAGCCAAGCAGCGAGTGCAGGTCCTCCACAACAAGAAAAGAGCCCATCGTTCAAACTTGAACTGGATCCTGACGATCCCAATCCAACCCTGTTCGCGATGGCTCCCGACACCCAATCCAATGATGCTTCTGCACTTGGAGGACCGATGGAAGCTGACGACACCACAGTCACCGCAAGCGGTCTCCGAATCACAGACCTCGTCGTCGGCGAGGGAGACGAAGCCAGTTCCGGTCAAGTTGTTGTCGTGAACTATCGCGGAACGCTTGAAAGTGGAAAGGAATTTGACAGCAGCTACCAGCGTGGACCATTCAGCTTCCCCCTCGGGGCTGGACGAGTGATCAAAGGCTGGGATGAAGGTTTGCTGGGGATGAAAGTGGGGGGCAAGCGCAAATTGGTCATCCCTCCGGACTTGGCCTATGGCACCCGCGGTGCAGGTGGCGTGATCCCTCCCAACGCAACCTTGATTTTTGAAGTTGAGTTACTCGACGTGAAGAAGTGATCCGCAGTTAGGCTCATTACACGCTCTGTTAATCACGCCCTGATGCTGCGCTCGGCCCTTTCAGCCCTGTTCCGCACCCTGCCCGCCCAAGTGGTGGAGGCTCACTGCGACGGACCCTGTGGCGTTTACGACCCCGCTTCTGCACGCGTTGCGGCAGAAGCGGTGCTTTCAATGACCAAAAAATTGAAAGCCCTAGAAGCCCCTGCAGCTGGCGATGCAGCTGCAATGGCCGCTTACAACAACACTTTTGGCCGCTTCGTCGCCATCAAGGAAGAAGAAGCCCAGAAAACGAAAAAGGAACTACTGATCCTCTGGACGGATTACTTCAAGCCTGATCACCTGGCGACCTTCCCTGATCTACACGACACCTTCTGGAAAGCAGCCAAGCTCTGCTCGGCTTGTAAGGTCAACATCGACCAAGCCAAAGCAGAAGAGCTGATGGCGGCCGTTGAGAAGATCCATGGGATGTTCTGGCAATCAAAAGGTCGTTCCGACGCCTGGGTCACCGCAAGCTGAAGACCAACCGAACCGGTTCAAATCCAGCAGCAGCAGGTCTTTTTGACCTTCTGCTGCTTTTTTGTGGTCGTCGCATCCTGATGCGCGTTGAAGGTCTCTCAATGTGGCCGACGCTATCCGCAGGCGACAGAGTGCTGGTGAAAGCCATCCCAGAGCATGCATCTTTGCCTGACCCTGGAACGATTGTGGTTAGCCAGCACCCATCTCGACCCAATCATCGGCTGATCAAGCGATTAGTCGAGGTGGATTCGACCGGAGCGATGATTCTTTTGGGCGACCATCCTGCCCAGAGCACCGATAGTCGCCAGCTGGGACCAATCCCTAGATCTTGTCTGATTGGCTCTGTTCAGACTGTCGTCCGCCAAACAAGCAAGCACTGAAGTTCAGAACACGGCAACAGAAGTTCGGTGCAACCAAATCGCTCCGGTCACGATGGATAAACCGCCGGTCAAACCAATCAACAAAGGCAGTAAGCGCGCGCCGCTGCGAATCGTGAGCAGGGAAATCAAGCTGACTACAGCAAGCATGGCCGCGAGCGAACCACAGAGATAAGCGATTAAGTAGAGAACGGCTCCATGGATGGGAAGGGCTAGGGCAGGAATCACTGCTAACAGGTGGCTGGCTCCCGCCAGACCATGGAGCAACCCGAGTCCAGAGGCGGCATGGGCGTGACCGCGATGGTCGCTGTGACCTCGCACATGCAGATGCAAATGGCGATGGATCGGATTGTCCTCATGCCGGTGCTCATGGGTATGCAACTCCAGACCAAATGCAGTGCGCACGGCAAGAGCACCGACCACCAACAGAGTTACGCCCACCAAGAATTCAGCCCAGGCGGACATGCTTTCGAGATGAATTAGGTCCTTGAACAGGACAGCCACAAGACCCAACACCAACACCCCAGCGGAATGGCCTGCGCCCCAAGCAAGACCTGACCTCATGGCGGTGAGTGGTCGCTGCAAAGAGAAGGGCGCCATCGCGACAAGATGATCAGCGCCAGAGACAACATGCACCGCACCGGCTGCGAAGCCTGTGAGAACGCTAATCAGCATTTTATTTCAGGGCAGATGTCAATTGTGCACGACCACTTCAATGGCAAGTGAGCCGTTGATGACAAGCATAAGGATGCTTCAGGGGAGCCGATACGACCTGCTGTTGATCCGCTCACATCACACGGAATCGGCAATCAATGCCTTCAGCCCTGCCTCAATATCCTCCTGACGCATCAAGGCCTCACCCACGAGCACCGCTTCTGCACCTGCGGCCTGCACCCGATCCAAATCCGCTCGATTCAACAAACCAGATTCACTCACCAAAAGCACATTGTTCTGTTTGAGACGCCCGGCAAAATCATTCATCAATTGCTCAGTTGTGGCCAGATCAGTTTCAAAACTCGTGAGATCACGATTATTAATCCCAATCAAAGGGAATCCACCAATCTGGAGCACGCGGTCAAGCTCCTGTGCATCATGAACTTCCACCAACACAGTTAAATCAAGGCTGGAGGCCGCTTTGCGCAAATAAATCAAATCCTGATCTGTCAGAATCGCTGCAATCAGTAAAACAGCGTCGGCTCCAGCAGCTCGTGCTTGATAAAGCTGATAAGGGCTCAAGATGAATTCTTTGCAAAGTAAAGGAAGATCCACCGACTGACGTACTTCCACCAGCACATCAAAACCACCCTGAAAAAACGCTTTATCCGTCAAGACGGAAAGGCAGCTTGCACCACCAGCGGCATAGGCACGAGCAATCGCCACAGGGTCAAAATCCTCCCGAATCACGCCTCGGCTGGGACTCGCCTTTTTCACCTCGGCGATCACAGCGGGAGCCACAGGAGCTGAGCGAAGAGCAGCGAGGAAATCAAAGGTGGGTGGCAGGGTCGCGATTTGGGATTTGAGCTTGTCAAGAGGCACCCTCTGTCGCGCCGCATCCACCTCACGATCCTTAGCCCAAACAATCTTTTCGAGAATGTGACGAGGTTCTTCATCCTCATGCGGGATGGCGTACTCCAAATGCGCAACACGCACCTTGGGGTTCGGGGGACGACGACGGATCTCCATGGCAACGCTGTGGATAGGGAATCAGAATTCGATCAATCAGGCAGCCAGCTGTGAAGCGGCTTGTTTATACGCCACCTCAACCACCTCACTCAGGGTTGGATGCGTATGCACTTCGGTACTGAGTTGACGCACGCTCTGCCGCCTAGCCACTGCATTGGACACCTCTTGAATCAAATCAGCTGCGTGCAAGCCATAGATATGTGCACCAAGAACTTCTCCACTGCTCTTGTTGAACAGCAATTTCATCAGTCCATCGCTTTCTAACTCTGCCAACGCCTTGGAGTTGGCCTTGAAATAACTTCGAACCGAACCCAATTCAAAACCATCCTGCAGGGCAAGCTGTTTGGCGTCGGCTTCGCTCAAACCAACAGAGCTGATTTCTGGATGAGTAAATGTCGCCGCAGGAATGCTGCGGTAATCGATCTCCCTGGCATGGCCAAGGATGTTGTCGACCGCCACCGTTCCCTGTGCTGCTGCGGTGTGAGCCAGCATCAGCTTGCCGGTCACATCTCCCACTGCCCATAGATGTGGAACGGGCTGACCGTCCACCAACACCCGCATCGCATCATCGATCGGAACAAAGCCACGATTGGTTTCAACATTGAGGCATTCGAGATTCAACCCTTGACTGCTGGGCACTCGACCTGTGGCCACCAACACCGCATCGACTTCGATGGTCTCCAACAACTCTCGAGTTTCGACATTTGCAAGCTCAATTTGCACCGGACAACCAGGCATGACCTTGCGCGCCAACACGCCAGATCGAGCATCGATATCTCGCGAATCAATTAGATGACGGCCAGCAATCTTGGCGATATCTGGATCAAAAGTCGGCATGACCCGATCCAACGCCTCAATCATCGTCACCTCACAACCGAGGGCGGTGTACACATCTGCAAATTCCAGGCCGATATAACCACTGCCGATAATGGCGATCCAACGGGGCAACCATTCCAAATTGATGGCCTCATCACTCGTAAACACGGTGCGGCCGTCGGTTTCGATGCCCGGGGGCACAAAAGGATCTGAACCTGTGGCCAGGATCACGTCGCGCGCTGAGTAAACCCGATCCACCCCACTGGGCTCACGAACACCCACGCTCTGAGATCCCTGTAAACGCCCAACGCCACGGAGAATCGTGACGCCAGCTCGCTCCAAGGTCTTGGTGAGATTGTTCCGGATCGCGGCCACCAATTGGTTGGCATGATCGGCAATCTTTTGACGTTCAAACCGCACAGGCGCCGCGTGGATCCCGAAGCTGGCGAGGTGCTTGTCGTCCGCAAGCTCACGCACCTTGCCACTCGCGGCCAGAAGGGCCTTAGACGGAACACATCCCCGATTAACGCAGGTTCCTCCCATGTCACGCGACTCGATGATCGCTGTCTTAAGGCCGTGTTCGGCCGCATGTTTTGCGGCATCGAAACCGCCGTATCCGGCACCGATCACAATTAGATCGAAATCGAAGCTGGCGTCGCTCACCCGGACTGCTGCGCTGTGGCGGTCATTGTCGCTCGTCGTCGCTCCAGCAGAAGCGGCACCGCCGCTGCAGCAACATTGAGCGACTCCACCCGATCACTATGCGGAAGGGTGACCGCATGCGTGCAGCACTTGAGCAGATCTGGATGCAAACCAGCTCCTTCGGAACCAAGCACCAGAGCAGTGGGTTGAGTCCAGTCCAGTTCCCAATAGGGGACTGGACAAACAGGACCAGCATCCCCTGGAACCAGAGTGGCCACGATCTGGAGACCCCGTTCAGCCAAATGATGCAAGCGGGCCTGCATTTGGTTCAACGCATCAACCTCACGAGGACCAAAGCGCTGATGAGGTAGTTGCAAAAGCGCTCCTGAAGAGGCGCGTATCGCCTTGGGAGTCAGGGGATCTGCCCCGGAACCAAGCCATACGACCTCGACGTCTGCAGCTAGAGCCGTACGGAGCAGAGTGCCGAGATTGCCTGGATCCTGGACTCGATCCAAAACCAAAACGAACGAGGGTTGGCATGGACTTTGAGGAAGCTGAGCAAGAGGCAGAAGACTGGCAACCCCATCTGGCGTCACCGTGGTGAGTGCAGCGTCCAAAACGTCCATAGAAACCGGCTGAACGACGGTTCCTATAGGCAAACACTCAAGCAACTCTGGATGACCCTCCATCCAATTCTCGGTGGCGATCAGCTCGAAAGGCGATGCCGACAAACGCAGGACTTCCTGAAGGAGATGGGTGCCCTCCAACAACAACACGCCTTCTTGTTCACGCCCCTTTCGACTCACTAAAGATTTCAGCCGCTTCACCAAAGGATTACGCCGGCTGCTGATGCGAGGGGGAAGACAACTCAAAGAGGGTATCTAGTCGTCAGAATGACGTATGGCGACGTACTTTAAGACCACCACTAATCGATATCTCTTCACCATTGAGATCAAGACCATTAATTGCGGCGATTTCACCTTTTAATCCTTCAGCCGCTAGATTCTCGATCAATTTTTTAATCACTTGATCTTCTACAGTTGCATTATCGATTGAATCAGGAGTGAGACGCTCCAAAAATCGTCCAACCACCTTGGCAACAACTTCAGATGAGTTGGAAATCTTAAGAACGATCATGATCTTGGTATCAGTTCCACCACCAAGATAATGCGGATGGGGAGACTTGAACTCCCACGATGTTGCCACCACTAGTACCTGAAACTAGCGCGTCTACCAATTCCGCCACATCCGCAGGCGTATGTCGCTTAGGCGACAGTCTGAACATACGGCATCGCCTTCCTTCGACCCCTGACGAGATCTGCGTGAACCAGTTTCGCCGCCGGCCGTCTAGACGGTCTCATCCGCTCTTGCCAGGATGCGCCTGCAAACGGGAAGTGGTAAGACATGACACTGGCGGCAGCTCAATCTCAGGAGATTCTCAAGCCGCATCTATCCATTGATGGTGGACACCCACTGAATGGGGTGTTGAAGGTGAGTGGCGCAAAGAATTCTGCACTTGTTCTGATGACCGCCAGCCTGCTGACCGATGAGCCGGTTGAACTCACCAATGTTCCTGAATTAACTGATATTTCAGGCATGAGCGATATTCTTTCTTCTCTTGGCGTCTCAGTTGAACGTTCTGGCAAACGCGTGCGTTTGCAAGCTGCCAAGCTCAGTTCGGCGGAGCCCCCTTATGAGCTGGTCAATAGTCTTCGTGCCAGCTTTTTCAGCATTGGCTCCCTCTTAGGTCGGCTCGGTCATGCACGAGTTCCCCTACCTGGTGGATGCCGAATTGGTGCTCGACCGGTGGTCGAACACATTCGAGGCTTGAAGGCCCTCGGAGCGGTTGTCAATGTGGAACACGGCATCGTGAGTGCTGCAGTTCCGGGCCACGTCAAACGTCTACGCGGCGCATCGATCGTCTTGGATTGTCCCAGCGTTGGCGCTACTGAAACGATTTTGATGGCAGCTGTCCTCGCTGATGGCATCAGCACGATCGAGAACGCTGCTCAGGAACCAGAGGTCCAGGATTTGGCCAACTTACTGAATCAAATGGGTGCTCGAATTAGCGGTGCAGGAGGTCCTGTGATCACAATCGAGGGTGTGAAGCGATTGCATGGCTGTCGAAATTACCCAGTCATCCCGGATCGAATCGAAGCCGGCACCTTCCTCATCGCCGCAGCAATCACGCGATCGACGCTAAGGGTTGAGCCTGTCATCCCAGACCATCTCAACGTTGTTCTTCAGAAACTACGTGATTGTGGATGCAAGCTTGAAATTGATGATCAAGGCATCACAATCAAACCAGGAACGATTAGTGCCGTTGATTTGACAACACAACCGTTCCCCGGATTTCCAACCGATCTTCAAGCACCTTTTATGGCGTTGATGGCAACCGCTTATGGAACGAGCGTCATCAGCGAAAAGATCTACGAAAACCGCATGCAGCATGTTGGAGAATTGCAAAGAATGGGGGCATCCATTCGCCTTGATGGCAGTACAGCCATCATCGAAGGAGTTCCAAGACTGAGTGGAGCACCAGTCACAGGCAGTGACCTCAGGGCATCAGCTGCCATGGTGTTGGCCGCTCTAGCTGCCGATGGCAAAACACAAGTGTCGGGTCTCAAACATCTCGACAGGGGATATGACGGCATCGAAGCCAAGCTCATCGGAGTTGGTGCCAACGTTCAGCGGTTCAAGGGCTGAACAAAGCACCATTACTCCCTACAATGATGTGACGGGAGCGTGCCGGAATTGGTAGACGGACTCGACTCAAAATCGAGCGCCTTCGGGCATGTGGGTTCAAGTCCCACCGCTCCCACTGCCGTCATGAACACCTACAGCCGTTTTCCACTCACCTTGGTGCGTGGATCAGGTTGTTGGGTTTGGGATCAAAAGGGACGCCGTTATCTCGACGCCGTCGCCGGTATTGCGACCTGCAGCCTGGGGCACAGCGACCGTTCGATGCGGCGCACATTGAACAGGCAGCTGAATCGTCTGCAACATGTCTCCAATCTCTATCGAATTCAAGAACAGGAAGACTTGGCCCGTTGGCTTGTCAATCACAGCTGTGGAGACAGCGTCTTCTTCTGTAATTCCGGAGCTGAAGCCAATGAAGCCGCCATCAAGTTGGCCCGAAAACATGGCCATACGCGTCGCAACATTGACCGGCCAGTCATCCTGACAGCAGCCTCAAGTTTTCACGGTCGCACCTTGGCTGCAGTGACAGCCACTGGCCAGCCTAAATATCACCGAGGCTTCGAACCAATTGTTGAGGGATTCGATCACTTTCCTTTCAACGATTTTGAGGCGTTTAAAGATCTCTTCCAGCGCCATGAATCCAATGGCCCAAGCGTGGCAGCAATTTTGATCGAACCGCTTCAGGGGGAAGGTGGGGTGATCCCTGGTGATCCTGACTTTTTTAAAAAGCTCCGCCACCTTTGCAATGAGTCCAACATCTTGCTCATTCTTGATGAAGTGCAAGTGGGTATGGGCCGAAGTGGTTCTTGGTGGGGTTATGAGCAACTGGGCATCAAACCAGACGCCTTCACTCTGGCCAAAGGTCTTGGTGGAGGTCATGCCATTGGAGCCTTAGTCGTTCAAGACCATGCCGATGTCTTTGAACCCGGCGATCACGCCAGCACATTCGGTGGCAATCCGTTTGCTTGCAGAGCAGGACTCACCGTGGCATGCGAGATCGAACGCAGGAACCTGCTTCAAAACATCCAGGATCGTGGCCAGCAACTCTGCACCGGTCTGAATCAGTTGGTTCAGCGCTATCCACAACTGCTCGACGGCGTCAGAGGTTGGGGCCTCTTGCAAGGTTTGGTTCTGAAGGCAAGTACAGCCGTGACCGCGCCCCAATTAGCTTCCGCAGCCCTTGATCACGAGCTGCTACTCGTGGCAGCAGGCCCTGCTGTGCTTCGCATGGTGCCCCCATTGGTGATCGGTTCACGAGAGGTACGACAGTTGTTAAAACGACTCGATGCCACTTTGGCGACGGTGTCCTGATTAACGATCAGCCCCCCATGATCAGCATGCTTTTTAAACAGCATGACCGCTGACGACGTTTCAGATCTCATTCCCAGTTTTGATGTGCGAGGCATGGATCTGCAATTGGATCGCTTGCAGGCGGCCTTGCTTGAGCTTGGGTCTCCCTGCAGCGACATTCCCGCGATACAAATCGCAGGAACCAATGGAAAGGGCTCAATTAGCTGCTTTGTGGCTTCCGCACTGGATGAAACCAACATCAGAAGCGGTGTCACCATCTCACCTCACTTGAAAAGCTGGTGCGAACGCATCTCCATCAACGGTGAGCACATTTCCATGCAGTCCCTGCGTGAACGATTGATCTCGCTGGACGAAATCAGCTCACGCCATCAACTCACACCCTTTGAAACGCTTCTCACGGCTGCATTCATCCATTTCCATGCCAATGCCGTCGACCTTCTCGTGCTGGAAGTCGGTCTCGGTGGCCGACTCGATGCGACCTCCGCGCATCCCAAAAGGCCAGTGATTGCTATGGGATCGATCGGCCTAGATCACTGCGAGCACCTTGGCGCAACGTTGACAGCCATCGCGCGAGAAAAAGCAGCCGTGATCACACCAGGCGCGACAGTGATTTCAGCATCACAACATCCAGATGTTGCCGCCGTTCTTGAGCGCCAATGCAAAGATCAACACGCGACATTGAACTGGGTTGATCCTCTTCCTCCGGATTGGGTTCTCGGTTTAGCCGGCGAGATCCAACGCAGCAATGCTGCCGTAGCCCGCGGTGCCCTCCAGGCACTCAACAAATTGGGTTGGGAGATCAGCGACCACTGGATCCGCCAAGGGTTCCAAAAGGCCCATTGGCCAGGTCGACTGCAAACCGTCGATTGGAAAGGACACTCCATACGACTCGATGGCGCCCACAATCCAGCAGCCGCACAACAGTTAGCCCGCGAACGGCAGCTCTGGCCCGGACAGGAATCTGGGGTTTGCTGGATTGTGGGCATTCAGCGCAACAAAAATGCCAACGCGATGCTGCAGGTTTTGCTGCAGCCCTGTGATCAGGTTTGGATTGTGCCAGTGCCACACCACAACAGTTGGACCCGCCAGGAGCTGCTCTCACACAATCCCAGCTGGAGCAACCAAATCCATCAATGTTGCGACGCGACAACCGCCCTTGAGCAGATGGACCAACAAGGACTCTTGGGTGATTCGATCCCAGTCATGGCAGGATCGCTTCATCTGATTGGAGATCTGCTTCAACAGGAAGAGATCAAGGCAAAGTAAGGACCCTTGCGACTGAATCGATGCGAAGGCTGTTGATTAAAAGGCTGTTGATGTCCTGTCTCATTCCTCTCCTGCTGGTCAGTCCTGTCCTTGCGCTTGATTTGAGCAATGCTGAAGGCCTTGAGGATCGGGCTCTATTTCAGGAAACAGTCGACTACACCCTGACCAACCAGAGTGGACAAGACTTTCACGGCCAGAATCTCACGAACACCTCTTTTGCTGGTGCGAATGGTCGCAATGCTGACTTCCACGGAGCCATCTTGCATGGGGCCATCCTCACCCAAGGCGCTTTTTCAGGTGCGAACTTCCAAGGAGCCGATCTTTCGGATGCCCTGATGGACCGTACCGATTTCGTCGGCACGGACTTGAGGGATGCCGTACTGAGTCGAATCATTGCCTCCGGCAGCAGCTTCAGCAAGGCCAATATCGAGGGCGCTGACTTTAGTGATGCGCTGCTAGATCGAGACGATCAGCGCCATCTTTGCCAGGACGCTGAAGGCATCAACTCGCGCACTGGAATTGCCACATTCGACAGTCTGGGCTGCTGAAACAATCAGAGCCCGAATTGATCTACATGCAATCATCTAAAACTTCTTAGGGATACAAAGGTTGATTTGATCTTTTCAGGCAATTTGCAAGGCATCAATCTTGATCAAATGCGAGTTAAAGCCATGTGACCCACGCATGTTAAACAGCCAAAGACTAACCCATTATCAACAGACGATTCAAACACCGATAACCCCAGGACATCTCACAATAAAGACAGACAAACAAACTTCTCTTGCATCACCAATTCAAAAACATTTAACCATCAAAACAACACATTTTAAGGAAGTCCTTAAAGCTGATTATTTTGACCGCAGTCCATCAATTCACTCCAAAAACAATCAGGAATATCCATAGGAGTGAAGTTCTAATCCAGACCATCACGCTCCAACCAGCCACGCAGCTTGCCTGGATTCAGAAGCCCCGCCGGATCAAAGCGTGCCTTTGCTGCCACTTGATCACCGTCCACCACACCGAGCCCGCCATCCTCAACGGTTAAGACGTGAGGATTAAAGATGAAGGCCCCAACAGCACGGCAGTCTTCCATTAATTGCTCCAAGCGTTCCATTCCCTCCCAGCGCACCAAGGGCAACGCGGCAAGTCGTACACATCCCTGTTGTGACACCGCCTCGAGATGCCAAAGCAGAGCATCTCCCCAACGCTGGCGCAGGCTGGCCATCGCAGCCAACTCAGGCTGAGGTAACAACATCTGCAGGTAGGTCCAACCTGGATCTGCTGCCCGCATGTGCAATGTGGTGTGGTTCCAAGTCAATTCACGCAAGCTGTTGCCACCATTGAGATCCTCCGGCCCAAGGTCGTGAACAACGGCTGCTCGGTTGGCAGCGAGCCGTCGCACTGTGCCAATCGCATCGGGGGAGACCAGCAGAAGCAAGCGATGGCGATCCGCCGTGGGTCCACTCCATGTCGGCATGTGCTTCAGCACAGGGCGCTCCAACAAGCTCGCTAAGTGCAAATCAATGGCGGCACGACCACAGGCCAGTAGGAGCTCAACAGCATCAGTCCATCGCTCACAATCAACCGCGACTTGATGCCAATCCACAGCCGCTGCAGTCGCCAACTGCAATGACGTCATGACGCCATTGGTTCCATAGGCATGATTCAATGCTTCCGCCTCAGCAGCCGAAAGAGTGATGCGCTGCGGCTTTGATTCCAGCGTGACCAGCTCCAGACCAAGGAGATGGCCTGGATCCCGCAAGAACCCCCAACGAATCGAACCAATTCCGCCGGAACCTCCAGACAAAAAGCCGCCAATTGTTGCGCTGCGCCATGTGCTTGGTAATAAACGAAGTTGGCGCCCTCTTTGTCTCAGTGACTGATCGAGCAGACGCATTGGGCATCCAGGCTCCACCGTCACCACCCCAGTCTTGTCATCGATGTTGTGGATCGCGCGGAGAGAACTGGTCAACATCACAACTCCACCCTCAAGAGGGACACACTGTCCGTAATTGCCAGTTCCAGCAGCACGAACTGTGAGAGGCACGCCATGGATCGCACAAGCAGCTGCTAAACGCTCCACAGCGGCGACATCAGCGGGACGCACCACTAAATCAGCGCGACATGAGGCCAGACGCTCAGCCAGCACTGGTGAATAATCGAAAGCATCTCGTGAGAAACGTTCGATCTCACTGGGCTCATGCAGCAGTTCCAAGCCAGCATCAAAGCTGAGCATCGCTTGGAGGGCCTCCAGTGAAGCGTTTGAACTGCTCATCGACGAGCCCACCAATCATTGCGATTGGTCTAGCTCGCTTCAGTGTTCCACCACTGGCCAGAGATCAAAATGCGTCGTTGCGACGGTCGCATCAACGCCTCCGACCAGCTACCGGCCTTCAGCACCAACAGATCCGCTGGAGCCCCTTCTGCAATCACGCCATCCCAAGCCAAATCCATCAACGCTGCTGACGCGGTGGTGAATGGTGCAAGACCAAGCCGCTGCCATGGAGCCAGCTGGGCAAGCGTCAAACAACTTGCCATCAAGGCAACGGAATCAAAACAGCCCGCCGGGAACCAGGGATCGGCAACGTTGTCGCATCCCACAGCCACACGAACTCCAGCCCGTTGCAGACCACGGATCGGAGCCAAGGGACGGGTGATCGGAGTAGTACCTGCCCGTCGACCGAGCAACCATGCATTGGTTAAAGGCAGAGCAACGACCTGGACTCGATGCTCTGCCATTCGTTCACAGAGACGCTGTTGCTCTGCAACGGGGACAAGCCCAAGACTGCTGAGATGACTGCACGTGATCGGGACATCCACCTGCTGTTGATCCAAGAGCTTCAACAACTGCACGAGACCAATGGCCGGCTCAACACTGGCTTCATCGATATGCAGGTCCAGCCCACAGCCACTGCGCTCCGCAAGCTGAAGCAAAACCTGTAAATCCCGTCGCAACGGCCTCTGTCGATAAGGGGGGCCAATCACACCCCCCAGCAGTCCACCCACATCCGCCACGCGCTGAGCCAAAGCAATCCCTTCCGGGCTGCTCCAGTGCGATACAGGAACCAACGCAACCAATTGGAGATCAAGCAAGCCACTCCAGCGCTCCCGCAGCTCCACTAGGGCATCCCAGCTGGCAGTAGCGCCAGGACCAACACTATCGATATGAGTGCGCAGCGCTCGCAAGCCATGGCTGCATGCCAAGTGCAATGCCCTGTCCCCCCGCTCCAAAACTCCCGCCCGCGTTCGCGTCGAGTGTTCGAGGCAATTCGCGGACATTGCCCCCTCGTAGGTGCCGGCCAAGTTCGGGTTCGACGCCCATGTGAAGGCCTTATCGAGATGAACATGAGGTTCTGCCAACCTTGGCAAAACAAGCCATTCAGGCGGGTCGACATGGTCGGGGAGTGGCTCTGGTGCAAGCAAATGGCCATTCCGCCAATGCAATCGAACCGGAGACAATCCCTCGAATCCTGCTGAGGGGATCGCGGAGCCAAGCGGCAAATTCAGCAAACTGCGGGGCAACCAGGCCTCCAACCGGTTGTCTCCAGCGTTCAAGGCGAACCGTCAATTGAAGTGGTGGTTTTCAATGTAAAAAAACGACCGGCGCCAGCGAGGGTGACGACTTCAGCGCTGGGAAGACGTAAGCCGGGCAGGAGTTCTTGACCACCGATTCGTGTGATGTAAATGCTGAAGACCAGCGCATTCCAACGTGTGGTGAATCGGCCCGCCAAATCGCCGAGTGCTCCCTGCTGGGAAGCAACCAGCTCTGGGCAATTGCGAATCAATAGCCTGAACATCATGGTTAATCCATCCCCATCACACAGTTCGCGTGTCGCAAAAACCACGAGCTGCTCACCAGCGTGGACCTTGTAATCCTCAGGCGACGGGTTGGTCCAAGCCAGAATGGCAGCGCTACTCGCACCAAAAACCAACGCGACAAAGGCAGCAAAGGGAATGCGCCGATGGGGACCGAAAGGCTGCAACGGGCGCGATGAGGGATGAATTGGTAGATTCTCACCGACGCGGCGGGCGTCGCCAAGTGGTTAAGGCAGCGGCTTGTGGCGCCGCTATTCGGGGGTTCGAATCCCCTCGCTCGC
>MDSW01025712.1_pt1 | contig 13943 bp, 12 predicted proteins | sample 811171 | NCBI WGS metagenome assembly MDSW01 (sample SAMN05326641, study PRJNA326480) | marine metagenome | isolation source: seawater | place: Atlantic Ocean: North West | collected 2012 | reverse complement strand
TCTTTTTTTATAATTTTTTTCTTTACTTTGACGCAATATAATTTTTGATCAAAAGCATCTTCATAACCAAATAATTTTTTATGAAGATCATATGCTTTATAATTTGGGTATCCATATACAAATTCATAATTATTATTTTTTGCCTTTTGAATTACCTTGTCAGCAACAAACTTGATTAATCCTTTATTTTGATAATTAGGATGAACTATCATGGCAATCGAATGTGATGCCATATACTCTTTTCTATAAATTTTCCATTTAATTGGTAAAATAGCGAAAGTAGCTATAATTTTATTATTTTTTTCACAAACAAAAACAATGCTTTTCTTTTTCTTTTTTTTATTAAATTTCCAAAACCAATTTTTTAAATTTCTTCTATTCCAAATATGTTCTTCTACTAATCGATCTAATTTTAAGATCCCAATTTCATCGCCTTTTTTATACTTTCTAATTATCATTTTTTATTTATCGGTAAGTTATTTTATTAGACTTAATCTCAAAAAAAATAAAATTATTATCTTTTTTTATCAATTTAAAACCTAATTTTAAAAAAACTTTAATGCTAGGATAATTATTTTTTCTAACCTGTCCTCTCAATACAGTATTTTTTTTAAAATTCATTTTTTTTATTCCAGAAAGCAATATTTTTTTACCCCAACCACGTTTTCTTACAATTTCGTCTAAATAATAATCAATAAGTGTACATTTTGCATTTTTTTCAAATCTAATCTGACCCACAGGTAAACCGCCTATCTTTAAAATAAAAAGATTAGAAAACTTACTGTTTAATTTTTTTTTAAACCAAGAAATATGATTTTCTATATTTGTTTTTTTTTGAATAATAGAATTTTTAATATTTGTAGAATCATTAAACCAATTGTAATAGGTAAGACAATCATCAATTTTTGCTTTATAAATTTTCGAAAATTTAAATTTGCTAGGATAAAGTATTTCTGCAACCCTAAGTGAACCAAATCCATCGACTATTGACTGTCCTTTTAGTAAGTTTTTTTTTTGAATAGAATTATTTTTTTTCAATAGTTTAAGTTTTTTTAAGAATTCATTTTTTGGAAAAATTTTTTTTTTACTTAAATCAACTAATGATATTACATTTATTTTTTTCAAATACTGAACTTGCAATTTTTGATTTTTAGATACTTGAAAAACTAGACAAGGAATTCCATGACAGATATTTTCTAAAACTGAAACCCCTCCATTTATAATAGATAAAGAACTTTTTTTTACATAATTTAAATAATTAGAAGAAAAATTATATATTTTAAAATTTTTGTTATATTTTATTATTTCTATAATTTTTTCTTTTTGATTATTATATGGGCCTAAAAAAACATTAATTTTATAATTTTTGAATAAATTATTTTTTAAAACTTTTATAACATTTAAAGTTAAATGCTCACGATCCGATCCTCCAAAAGATACTAAAATATTTTTATTATTTTTTATACTAAACTTAATTTTTCTATTTTGATTTTTTTTATTTAACAATGAAAATTTGGTACCTAATAATTTATATTTTTTTTTTAAATTTACATTAAAACTTTTTTTTTCTAAAATATTTCCTTGATTCAAATAAAAATCACAGTGATGTGGTTTAAGAAAGTCATCAATTACAAAAACTTTTTTTACATACTTTTTTATTTTTCTTTCCCAGTTAGTATCAATTTTATAATTGTCAATTACTAAAATTGAATTTATATTATCTTTTATTTTTTTTATTTTATTAAATATTAATTCTAAGTTATATTTACTTCTAGAGTCTGCTGAACCTCTATAATGTATTAATTTAAATTTTTTTTTTATTTTTATTGGAAAATTTAAAATATTATTTTTATTAACTATAAAAGTTATTTTAGCTCCCTTATTTTTTAATTCAGAAGCTAAATTCAAACACCTAATTAATTGACCGATTCCATTTTCTTTAGAAAAATCTGGAGAAAAAATAAAATTCATTATTTTACTTTATATATCTACCTACTAAAAAACTTTCAGCATAATTCTTTCCAACTATAGAACCTCTCCAACTGTCGAAAGACCTAATTCCTTTTAATGATCTGGGGTGTGGACTCTTTCTTAATTCACTTTTATAAGCTTTTAGTGCTTTTAATTTTATTGAAAAAGTATTTGTTATATCTTCATACCAATTACCCTGTGGCACAATATTTTTTTTCTTTCCATTCATATTCCATTCTGTGCTAGAGGGAATATCAAAAAATAATGTAAGATTTACTTTACTCTTTTTTTCAGGACGAGTTGCCGTTACCACTGCTCTATTTGTTATTTCATGATCGATATTTAAATCGTCTGATCTATGTGTAAAAATAATTTTAGGCTTAATTTTAACAATAAAAGCTTCTACTTTTTTGACTATTTTCAATAAAGGAACGGAGTCCATTTTATTATCGGGAAAATCTAAAAAAAATATATTTTGACATTTTAAAATCTTCGCTGAAGTTTTAGCGGCTTTTTGCCTTTCTAAGACCAATTTTTTTCTTTCAATTTCACTATGTTTTCTTGCATCAACTCCATTGGTCATACAAACGACAAAAATTTGATTCTGTTTTGATAGTTTAGCTATTGTTCCACCACAACCCAGAACTTCATCATCTGGATGAGCGGCAAAAACTAAAATTTTATCTTTTTTTCTTTTCATTTAACTTAAATACTTTTTCTGCTGTAATCCAATCTTCAAGATTGTCTATATCATAAGATCTATACTTAGGAATAACAATAATTTTTGAATTAGATGAAAAAATATTATGTTTAGACATCCACGTAGTTGTTTTTGCCCAGTAAAATTGCCCAATATCAATATATAACTTTTTAAAATCTTGAGTTCTCAAATTATAATTTTTTTTAAACATCATTTTAATTTTTTTTTTTTTAAAATAAAAAGATCTATAAAATGAAGATGTTAAACTTGTACCAGAAAAAACATAATTGTTTTCATTTTTTTTTAAGAAATGAAAACCTTTTTTAATATCCTTTGATAGTAAAAATGCTGCTGTAGGATATACGCAACAAATATATAACGGATTAATATTTTTACTTTTAAGAAATTTTATTGAATGCCTAACAACCTCTGAGGTTCCAGTATTATCATCAGAGATTTTTTTAGGTCTTAAAAATGGTACTTCAGCTCCAAAATGTTTGGCAATTTTTGAAATTTTAGCAGAGTCAGTTGAAACTATAATTTTATCAAAAATTTTTGTTTTTATAAGCTGTTTAATAGGCCAATATATTATTGGTTTTCCACAAAAATTTTTGATATTTTTTTTTTTAATCCTTTTGCTCCCAATTCTTGCAGGAATAATAGCAATTTTCATTTATTACAAAATTTTTTAATGTTTTTTATTACTTTTAAAATTTCATTATACTTTAAATTATAAAAAATAGGTAAAGAAACTTGTTTTTTATAAAAATTTTCACTCTCCGGATAATCTTTTAAGGAAAAATTAAATTTATTTTTATAAAATGAATGTTTATAAATTGGCAAATAGTGATTTTGTAATTTTATTTTTAATTTGTACATTTTTTGGTACAAAATTTTTTTTGTTATTTTAATCTGATCGAAATTAATCAATAAAGGATATAAGTGATACGAATGAAAATTATTTTTCGTAACTAGTGGTATAATAAATCTTGAGTCATTTTTAAAATTTTTATTATATAAATTTGCTATTTCTCTTCTTTTTTTTACAAATTTATTTAATTTTTTTAGTTGCGATATGCCTAGAGCACATTGAAAATCTGTAATTCTATAATTAAACCCTAAAGTTTGCATATCATAAGATGATAAATTGTTTGATTTGGGATTTTGAAAATAATTTAAACCATGTCCCCTTAACAATTTAATTTTTCTTATTAAATCCTTATTTTTACTTAATACTGAGCCTCCTTCTCCTGTAGTTATGTTTTTAACAGCGTGATAGCTATGAGTTACTAAATCTGCAAATTTAACAGCATATTTAGTTAATTTAAAATATTTGGCACCTATTGCATGACAATTATCATTAATTAACGTAAATGAATATTTTTTTGATAAATGACTAAGTGATTTCCAATCACAAGGGTTACCCGCATAATCAACAGCAATAACTGATTTAATTTTAATTTTTTTTTTTTTATATTTTTTTATTTTTTCTTCTAATAAATTAACATCAATATTATATGTACTATTATTAATATCAACAAAATCAACGGTAGCTCCAGAATAAAGAATTGAATTTGCGGTAGATGCAAATGTTATAGGTGTTGTTAATACTACATCTCCTTTTTTCCAACCTAATGCTATACCTGATAAATGTAGAGCAGCGGTTCCATTAGAAACTACAGCGCAATCTCTCGCACCAAAAAATTTACTTAAAAGTTTTTCAAATTTAATTACTTCTTTGCCTTGAGTTATATTATTATATCTAAGAACTTTTACGACCTGTTCTATATCTTTATTATCGATAAAGTGTTTTGCATAATTCAACATTAACGCATCTCAAAATCGGAATTATGTTTTTTTAATAAAATTTTTAATTGACTAATTGATAAAAAAACTTTGTTTTTTAAACTATTATAAGAAAAATTTTTTTTACAAAACTTTCCATTTTTTAAATATTTTAAATATTTATTTCTATTTAAAGAAATATATTTTGAATTAGGCACAATCACATAAAAATCTTTATATTCAATTGTATTTAATGCTTCATCTAAAGATATCATTTCTTCATGCAGTTTTTCTCCAGGTCTAATTCCTATTGTTTTTATTTTTGTATTAGTTGATATTGCTTTGGCTAAATCAATAATATTATAAGAAGGTATTTTAGGAATAAAAATTTCTCCACCCAACATAATTTTTAATGATGAAATTACAAATTTTACTCCTTCTTCTAATGTAATATTAAATCTTGTCATCGAACTATCTGTTACTGTAAAAAAATTATTTTTTTTTTGAGAAAGAAATAAAGGTATCACAGAGCCTCTACTTCCCATAACATTTCCATAGCGTACTACAGAAAATTTTATTTTATTGTTGCCTCTAAAATTGTTTGCTGCTACAAAAAGTTTATCTGATGTTAATTTTGTTGCTCCATAAAGATTAATTGGTGAAGATGCCTTATCAGTACTAAGGGCTATTATTTTTTTAATATTATTTTCTAAACCAGCCTCGATAACATTTTGAGCGCCCAAAATATTTGTTTTTATAGCTTCCATGGGGTTATATTCAGCTATATCAACATGCTTCATCGCCGCGGCGTGAATTATTATATCAATATCTTTTGATGCAGATAAAATTCTACTCTTATCTCTCACATCACCTACAAAAAATCTAATTTTATTTGATTTTAATTTTTTTTCTAACTGATATTGTTTCTGTTCGTCTCTACTATAAACTACTATTTTGCTAGGTGAAAAATTTTTCAGCAAAATTTCAATAAATTTTTTACCAAATGAGCCCGTGCCACCAGTAATTAATATTTTTTTATTTTTAAATATGTCTTTCATATAAGTGAAATTTTTTTATTTTCTATTTTATATATTTTATTACATTCGCTAAGAATATTATGATCATGTGATATTATTATTATAGTTTTATTTGCATAATTAAGAAATAAATTATTTATAATTTTTTTTTGAGTATCCTTATCTAAAGCATTAGTTGACTCATCAAGAATTAAAATATCTGGGTTAGAATACAAACTTCTTGCTATTCCTAGTCTTTGAAGCTGGCCGCCCGAAAGACTTGCACCTTTTTCACCAATAATTGTATCAAGCTTATTATCCATTTCATTAACAAAATTAAATAATTCAACTATTTTTAATGACTCATTAACTTTGTTTAAATTTATTTTATCGGTATCAATTCCAAAACATAAATTTTCTTTAATACTTCCATTTGCAAAAAAAGGGGTTTGAGGAACTAAAGAAAGATTATTTAAGACGAATTCAAAGTCTATTTTTTTATTATCAACATATATTTCTCCAGAAGACTGCTTTATTAATCCTGAAATTAAATTTACAATAGTGGATTTACCTTTTCCACTATCGCCAACTATGCCAATTTTATCACCAGACAATATCTCTAGATTTGTATTTTCTAGAATTTTTTTGTCTTTTAAATATCCAAAAGATATATTTTTGAAATTAATATTTTCTTTAAAATTTATCAATTCTTTATCTTGTTGCGAATAGCTTCTTAATTTTTTTTCATGATCAAATAATTTACTAATAGAAGTCTCATAATATTTAATATTATTAACACTCATAATAATTTTATTAAGAGAGGGCATTAATCTTATTGCTGAAGCCATAAAAACAGCTGTTGTTGAAATTATTAATTTATAATCATTATTTAATAACAAACCTTTGATAAGTACAACACATAGACTAAAAGCTAAAATAATTTCAAGAACTAATCTTGGGCTTAAAGAAATAACATTAAATTTTTTACTTGCATATAGTGCTTTTTTTGTATGAATTTTAAAGAAACTCAAAAAATATTGATTGCTATTAAATAATTTTATTTCTTTAATTCCTTGTAAAATATTTGATAAAAAATTAAATTGTAAAGTTTCATTAACTCTTCTTTCTTCTCCATAGTGAAGTAATTTTTTTTTGGTAGTTTGAGATAATAAAAAAACACCAGAGAAAATTATGAAAATTATCATACTGCTTGAAAGAGGATCTATAAAAAAAAATAATACAATAAAACTTAATAGCACAATTCCTTCGGTAACTATTATCAGTGCACTTTCAACTGCAGTTGCTATATTCGGTAAATGACTACTTTTTGTAATTAAATCTGCATTGTTTTCTTTTAAAAATTTGTCATAAGGTAATTGAATTAACCTTTGTAAAGATTTTACTCTTAGATCAGATTGTAATTTATAAATAAAATTTTCTCTATATACATTGTAAAAAAATATAAAAATATTTTTAAATATTATTAAAAATAAAAATACTAAGATTGATCCAGAAATAATATGAAATGTATAATCAACTTCAAGAAATTTAAAAGGTGATATTAAATAAAAAAAATTCTTTATAAATGGATAATTATCTAAAAAACTTGGATCCAAAATAATACCAGTTAATGGAAAAATTAAACCTATAGAAATAAGTTCCAAAAACATATTTAAAAAAATAAGTATAGAGATAATAAAAATTTTTTTATTGAACGATGGATCTATAAAATAAAAAACTTTCTTAAAATATAATTTAAAATATTGCATTTATTTAAACTTAAATTATCCAATTGTGTCATAAATTGGACATACTAATTTTGTTAATGATTATATTGTGCATTAAACTTGAACATAATTTAAATTACATATAATAGAATTGTATCATATAAAAAAACCACTATAGCAAATGCTTTACATTCTTAGAGAAATTAAACTACTACTACTTTTCTCTTACCATGTGCTTTTAAGAAAATTTAAAATCTTTCCACCCGCTGATTTTCCAATAAATATTAAAAATGGAGAAGATGGAAGTCAAAAATTTTTAGAATTTAAAAATGGTAAAGATAAATATTTTGTAAGGCCCTACGAAAAGCATATAAATTTTTTTAATATTTTAAATACTTATATGACAAAAGATATTAATATGATGTTAAGTTACGAAATTTTCAAATTAAATTTTGTATCAAATAAAATTGAACAAAAAATAGAGAATGATTGCTTATTACCTATAGCCACTAATATTAAAGCTAATAGATGTATTTTAAAAATTAATAATAAAGATTTTAACATTAAACTAAAGCCAAATAGAAATTATTATTTAAATTTAAAAAAAGAAGATAACTTAAATATTAAATCTAAAGAACCTATTATTTTTGGAAAATTTATTAAAAAAAATAATTTTGATAACAATAAAATAAAATTAAATTTGGTTATATTTATAGATGGTTTAATAAATAAAGTAACTGAAGACGAAAATATTTTCGAAAAGATTATGCCAAATACGAAAAAATTTTTTTCAAATGGTATAAATTTTAAAAACCATCATTCTAATGGCGAATGGTCATACCCTAGTGCAGCAAATTTTTTTTCTGGCTTGCATTTACAAAATCACAAAATGTACCATCCTTTAAAACATCAAATGCTAGATGATAATATTAAAACTTTGGCAGAAGTTTTTTCAGAAGAAAATTTCGTAACTTTAAAATTCAATGGAAATTGGAGGATGACACCCACGTACGGTTTAGATAGAGGCTTTGATAGAAATATTTATAAAAGAGGAATGCCCGCAACTGATGTTATTTCACACTTTAAGCACAGTGATGATACTTTTTACAATACTAATAAATTTGCATGGCTAACTTTTTTTGATCTTCATGGCGAAGATGTGGTCACTAAAAATAAACTTGTTACAGAAGATCTTTTATTTGAAGAAAATATGTTTGATGCTTTCAATCCAAAAAATGAAAAAAATACAAATAAAACAAAATCTGTCTTTCTTGCTAAAGATGAAGAAGAAATAAAATTTTACTATAAAAAATGTAATTTTTTAGATCATCAACTTAAAATATTATACGATTATATCGAAGAAAAATATTCTGAAGATGAGGTATTAATAAATTTAATCACTGATCATGGCGTAAGTTTTATAGATAATGATAAAAAATTACTTGCTGATAAAAGGATAAGAATTCCCTGGATTATAAAATCTGGCAAAATAAAAAACTCAGAAAAATATTCAAATGAAATTACCGAAAATGTAGATATAATGAAAACAATTTTAGAAATAAATAATATAGATACTAATAGATTAAAATTAGATGGAAATTTACCTAAAATTTTAGGAGGAAAAATAAAAGAATATTCTATAAGTCAAAGTTTATTCCCAAATCAAAGCTATAAATGCAGAATTGACTTTCAAAAAATCACACTTTTTTATGAAACTAAAAACAAAGTAAATAATAATGGAAAACTTAATATATTAGATAAAAATTTAGATTATAATATTAAAGATAACTTAGCTATTGAAGAAATTGAAGAATATAAGAAAAAAGGCGAAACTATAGTACAAAATTTATTTAATAAAACTTTTAAATAAATAAATATGAAAAAAAAACTTAATAAAAATAAAGGTATACTTTTTTGGGTTACTGGATTTTCTGGTTCTGGAAAAACTACTCTGGCTAAAAAAATTAAAAAAGATATCATTAAATACTATGGACCAACGTTATTAGTTAGTGGTGACAATTTACGAAAAATTTTTAACTTTAAAAAATACACATCATCTGAAAGACTTAAAAATTCTAAAAAATTTTGTAATTTTGCTAAATTTATAACTGATCAAAAAATCAATCTTATATTTGCTGTGGTTGGTATGATGCATCAACCAAGAAATTGGAACAAAAAATATATTGATAACTATGTGGAAATTTATGTAAAAACAAATATAAAAAAAATCATAAAAGCGAATAAAAAAAAAATTTATCATAAAAAAAATATCGGTGATATTGTCGGTATAAATATAAAGCCAGAATTACCAAAAAAACCAGATATAATAATTGTCAATAATTTCAAAAGAAGTATCGAAAGCTTAAGTCAAGAACTAATTAAAAAAATTATAAAACTGAAATGAATAATTTTAAAAAAGAATTCGATAAAACTGGTTTTTGTATAATTAAAAAAAATTTTGAAATACAATTTATTGAAAAAATAATAGAAGAAGTAAACAATGCAAAGCGTGTTGATAAATATTTTGATAAAAATGGAAAAATTAGAAGAATTGAAAAACTTTATAACAAAGGAGAAAATTTAAAAATTCTTAATAATAAAATATTAAGTACTTTAAAAAATATATTTGGAAAAGATTTTACTATTTTTAAAGATAAATTTAATGCAAAACCTCCTGGGGGCGAAGGGTTTTATGCTCATTACGATGGTATCTTTAAATTTAAGAATTTACAAAATATTGTAAAGAATGGTTGGTATGAATATACTAATTTTTTTATTAATGTCTTAATAGCTTTAGATCCTTCTAATAACAAAAACGGTACAATTGAGGTGGCTAATGCTGAAGTAAATGATTTTGAAATTCTTTATAAAAAAACAAAAAAAAATGGCACACCAGACCTAAAACTAGATGAAGAACAAAAATTGCATTTTCACTCTATTGATTTAAAAGTAGGTGATATATTAATTTTTAGTAACACCTGCCCTCATAGATCAAAAAAAAACAACTCAAATAAAGATCGTAGAACACTATATTATACTTATTCTCTTCTTTCTGAAAAATCTCAATATAATAAATATTTTATTGATAAAAAAAACAGTGGAAATATTACTAGTAAATCTTTAAGTGGTGATATCTAATAGTTTATATGAATAGAAAAAAAGTTTATGTTGGACTTGCGGTAGATATAATCCATGAGGGTCATATTAATATCCTTAAAAAAGCTCATAGCTATGGGGATATTACAGTAGGATTGCTAACAGACGAAGCTATAGCTTCATATAAAAATATTCCTTATTTGGATTTTAAAAGAAGAAAAATTATTATTCAAAATATTAAATACGTTAAAAAAGTAATACCTCAAAAAACATTGGATTATGTTCCTAACTTAAATCTGATTAAGCCTGATTTTGTAGTTCATGGTGATGACTGGAAAACTGGTATTCAAAAAAAAACTAGGGAAAGAGTAATACAAGCTTTAAAAAAATGGTCTGGAAAATTAATTGAACCAAAGTACACTAAAAATATTTCTTCTACTATTATCAAAAATAAGATTATGGAAATTGGAACAATTCCACAAAACAGAGTTTCTAGATTAAAAAGATTATTAATGTCTAAAGATATAGTAAGAATATTAGAATCTCATAATTCTTTGACAGGATTAATAATTGAAAATTTAAAAATTACTAAAAAAAGTATGAATATTGAATTTGATGGTATGTGGTCATCTAGTCTTACAGATTCAGCCACAAAAGGTAAACCTGACAATTCATCTGTAGATTATTCATCTCGTATCTCTTCATTAAACGACATGATGGATGTAACAACCAAACCTTTAATTTTTGATGCAGATAATGGGGGACAATTAGAACATCTTCCATTCTTAGTAAGATCTTTAGAAAGATCTGGGGTATCTGCTATTATAATGGAAGATAAAGTTGGACTTAAAAAAAATTCATTATTCAAAAATCAGTCAGGAACTAAGCAAGATAAACCTGTTTTATTTGCTAAAAAAATTAGACAAGTATGTAAATCAAGACAATCAAAAGATTTTCTAGTTATTGCAAGAATTGAAAGTTTTATTGTGGGTAAAGGTTTGACTGATGCGCTAAAAAGAGCAGAGATATATTCAAAGGCAGGTGTAGACGCAATTATGATACATAGTAAAGAAAAAACACCAAATGAAATATTTTCTTTTGCAAAAAAATTTAGGAAAAGTAAAAACTTTGTTCCTTTAGTCTCTGTTCCATCAACATATTCTAAAGTTTATGAAAAAGATTTAATTAAAAATGGATTTAAAATTGTTATTTATGCTAATCATCTTCTTAGAGCTGCCTATCCTGCAATGCAATTTGCAGCCAAAAAAATTTTAGAAAATAGTCGCTCTTTTGAAATTGAAAAAAAAATAATACCAATAAAGGAAATAATAAATCTCATTCAAAATGATTAAAATTGATTCCTTAATCAATATATTAAAAAAAAATAACAATAATTTTTTTACTGGAGTGCCTGATAGTATTTTAAAAGAATTATCAATTTATTTACAAAGTAAGAGTAAAAAACAGCATGTTATAGCCCCAAATGAAGGCTCGGCTGTTTCTATTGGTATTGGACATTATCTTGCTACAAAAAACATACCTTGTATTTATATGCAGAATTCAGGATTATCAAATGCCTTAAATCCAATAATTTCTATTGCTAATAAAAAAGTTTATTCAATTCCACTTGTACTAATTATCGGATGGAGAGGATCTCCTAAAATTAAAGATGAGCCCCAACATAATGTTAAAGGCAAAATTACTCAAAGTATATTAAAGTTACTAAAGATTAAATATACAATTATTAGATCTAATACTGATTTAAGAAGATTTAATAAACAGCTTAAATATGCTAAAAAAAAAAATAATATTGTAGCCTGTCTGATAGAGCAAGGAACGCTAGAAAAAAATAAAAACAAAAATAAAAAAAAAGATTTTTATAGTTTAGATAAAGAAATATTTTTAAGAGCTTTATTGCAAACAATAAAAAAAAATACAAAAATTATTTCTAGTACTGGATATAATTCAAGAGAACTAATGTATTTAAGAGACAAATATAATCTTAAAAATAGTAATGACTTCTATATGGTTGGGGGAATGGGGCATACTTCGTCTGTTGCACTCGGTTACTCTTTAAGATCAAATAAAAAAACTGTTTGTATAGATGGTGATGGTTCATTTCTAATGCATTTAGGTTCAATTAAAACTGTCGGATCCTTTGCTAATAAAAATTTCAAATATATTATATTAAATAATAATTCACATGACTCTGTTGGTGGACAAAATACATATGCAAGCGAAATAAATTTTGAAAAACTATCTCAAAGTTTAGGTTTCAAGAAATTTTATATTATTAAAAACAAAAATAATTTAAAAAATAATATTAAAAGTTTTTTAAACAGTAATAGTCTAAGTTTTTTAGAAGTTAGAGTTTCTAATAGTAAAATAAAAAAACTACCTAGGCCTACTGATTTAATAAAAATTAAAAATTTATTTATGAAATAAATGATTAATTCTACTGACGATATTAAACACTTTTTAAACGACAACAGTTTTAAAAAAGTATTTATTATATGTGGTAAAAAATCTTTTATAACTTCTGGGGGAGAAAAATTTTTTAAAGATTTGCTAACCAATAAAAAAATCAAATATTTTTATAAAAATTCTAATTTCCCTATTCTAGATGAATTAATCGAAATAATTAACGATATTAGAAATTTTCAACCTGATTTATTGCTCGCTATAGGTGGTGGAGCTATAATTGACTATGGCAAAATGGCAAATGTTGTTGAAAATAAAAATAATCTAAAAAACCTAATTATAAATTATTCCTATCCATTTAAAGAAAAATATACCAAATTAGCGGTTATTCCAACTACAGCCGGTTCGGGTGCGGAAGTTACCTCTAATGCAGTTATTTATGTTGATGGAGTAAAACACTCTTTTGAAAGCGAAATATTAAAGCCAGATAATTTTTTTTTAATTCCTGAATTTTTAATTTCAGCTCCAAACACAATAAAAGCTTCTGCTGGTTTTGATGCTATTGCCCAAGCTTTAGAATCTTTGGTTTCCAAAAAATCTAATAATGAAAGTGTAGAGTACGCTTCTAAATCTTTAAGGGTTTCTATTAATAGTTACATTTCGTTTTTAAATAATCCAAATATAAAAAATGCAACAGAAATGAGCATTGCTGCAAATCTTGCGGGTAAGGCTATAAGTATTTCTAAAACAACAGCGCCACATGCAGTATCATATCCTTTTACTTCTTTGTTTAATATAAGTCACGGTCATGCTGTGAGTTTATTTTTTGAAAATTTTTTTCAATATAATTATGATAATTTAGATAGAGCTGAGACTAATTTTAATTTTACTAAAAGATTTGAACTTATTTTTAAATTATTAGAAGTAAATAATATCCATCAATTTAAAAAAAAAATTTCATATATAAAAAATCAAGCAAAATTAGAATGTAATTTAAAAAATTTAAATATAAATATTAATAGTAATGCAGAAAGAATAATTAAAGGTATCAATCTATTGAGGTTGGGTAACAATCCGATTAAAATTGATGAAAATGAAATTTATAAAATTATCTCAAATTAAATCGTAAAAATTTTTTTCAGTGCATAAATCAAGCCGATTGAGCTATTAGTACTGGTCAGCTACACGCATTACTGCGCTTCCACATCCAGCCTATCAACGTGGTGG
>MDSW01023947.1_pt1 | contig 13945 bp, 14 predicted proteins | sample 811171 | NCBI WGS metagenome assembly MDSW01 (sample SAMN05326641, study PRJNA326480) | marine metagenome | isolation source: seawater | place: Atlantic Ocean: North West | collected 2012 | reverse complement strand
GAATTTCTTTTAACAATGATGAATCTGATGAATATGATTTATCTTCACCATCATATCCAATTAACCAAATTCCATATTTACTCTTATATCTATCTGGAATAATGTATTTATTAATTTCATCTCCAACAATTTTAATGTATTTCAAATTTCTTATTTCATTTTCACAATTATTTATTTTAAAAAAAAGATCTGTTTCATTAATTAGATCGTTAGATTTATTCTTAGTAATCAAAAGAACTATTCTTTTGTCCCATGAAAATGATTTGATATAGTATTCTAAAATTATTTTTGAACTTGAATTAGTCATTTTTGGAAACATAAATAAAGATATTAATAAACATAACATTTTAATCATTTCTTAATTTTATCCAAACCATTTAAATCAAAATTACTTTTATTAAAATCTTAATTAAATTTTTTTATTTAATAAAATCAAATTTAGGTTTTTGTAAAAGAATCAGAACTCATGATTATCACAGACACAGTTTCTAAAATAACTCCGGAGGCAGCTCTGATTTTAGATAATTCTTCGTCACCCGCAAAGTTCTTTAAAGCTTCAGGAGAGTCAAAATCCATAATTACAGTAAGCTTATTATCATTATCTTTTTCTGTTCCAGCAAATATTAATCTTCCACCATGTTCATTTAATTTATATTCATTCTCTATAAACATTTCTTTCCAAGGAGCAAACCCTCTTAAAAGATCAATTGTCATCTTAACTATCATTTATTCACCTATAAAAAATTCTTATTGAAATTTAAATTATGTTAAACGAATATAAATGAATTTTTAATATTAAATGTCAATAAAAGTAAATTTAATTTTTCTTGATGAAGTATTAAGTTTAAATATTAATTTTATTAACTAATAATGAGTTAATTATGACAACCAAAAACATGCAAAAATTACTAAAAATATAATTTTACGTAACAAATAAGCCTAACACATTTTTGAATTTTATGAAGGAGTAGAAAGTTCATAAAGTGGTAATTTTAATTTAGATGGTTTTAAAGAATATCTTATTAAAGAACTAATATTTTGAAATTGTGATTTGAAGTATCTTCCATAAATATATTTATTAAGACGAATACAATTATAACAAAGATATATCCAATCTTTATCATCAACATGTTTTTTACAATTCCAAACTATCCTATGCGGATCAAAACATTCAGAACAGAAATCATTTAACTTAAACATCTTCACACATTTTCTTACACTTCACAAAAAAGCTAAAAGCTTAAATCAATATCAAAGTTAATCTCATTATTTTAATCTTAGAAACATAGTATACTTTATATTTTTTTAACCATTATATAAAGTAGAACTTTATAGAAAATGTACTTTATCTATTAAGGAGGGGCTGTCATTTAAAGGGTTATTAACATTTTTGCTAACACGATGAAAATAGACATTATAATTGGCATCACTATCAAGTATTTTTTTTCCTTCAAGGTATGGAGATATTTCTTCATCGTTTAATAAGACTGGTTGTCGATGATGAATGTAATTTATTTTATTGTTAGAACTACGAGTGAGTATTAAACAACCAATCTCATTGTATAATCCAGCAAAGGTATTTGAGTTACAATAATGATAAAAAGGTATTTTTTCTTTATCTTTTCTTAACCACTCATACCAACCATTATGATATATCACACATCTTTTTGCATTTTTGAAAGAGGGTTTATCACTCATAGTCTCAGAACGACAGTTGATGAGATTCATATCTTTTTTCCAAGATGGTGCATAAGACCATTTCATTAATTTTGCGTCAGAAATGGTTTTTACTGGAATTAGTTTTGATGGAACAACATTGTAAGATACTTGATAATCAAGACCAAAAGCACCATTAGAAGAAATAACAAATCGACCACACATAAAATTATAATAACTAAACTCTTTAGATCTGATAGTTATTTATTTGAACTTTTTAAAAAAATGTTAAAATAAGATAAGGAGTAAATTCACATGTCTATAGTAAGAATATACGTAAGAACTTTTCAAAATGTGGAGCATGCTGATCTATTTTTATTATTTTGTCGAAAATTAAAAGATGAATGTATAGAAAATAATTTAAATATCAATTTGACAGTTCTGCAGAATTCTCATAACAAAAATCAAGTTACCAGTATCTGGAAATATGATAATCAACAGCATATGAATAAAGTTAGATCACACATTTCTAAACATGTCAAAATGCCTAATTCATTATCTCCAAAGGAAATTCTATATACGGGAGAAGTTATTATTGATGGATAACTTTTTTAATAACATTTAGATTAAAGAATATTAAATTTGTTTTCCTTTGTTAGAACTTTTGTTTTTTAAGATTACTCTTTCACAGCTAGTTTTGACAGAGATTACTCTATGAAGATCTTCAAATGGAAATTTATAAGATTTGGAATCTTTAATGCATTGTTTGTAAGAATCTTTGGGAAGTCTTATTTCAAATGTCATTGGATCTTTAGTAAAACCCATTGTAACTAAAACTACTAAAACAAACTCACTCATAAACATCTTAAAATAAAAATATATTTTAATATATATTAAAATTAAATTATTCTTTATAAGAAAAACTTTTTAAATTTTTAATTATTGTTTTTCTTTTCTTATCAGAATAATTCTTCCAATTTTTTATTTGATCTAAATTTCTTCCACACCCAATACAGACTCCATTTTTAACTTTGCATATTTTTAAACATGGAGAAATCATCAGCATTAAATATCAGAAATTTAAACAAAATTAAACAAAAAGAGAAAAAATAATCTCTTTATTATTATAAAAATTTATCAATACTTATTGTAAATTTTTATTTAAAAGGTATTTATTTCATATCGACTTTTAATCATAGGACACTTTCATATTGAAGAAATTTTTAATAATAATGTTTATTTTGGTTTGTATTGGGTTGATGTATGGAAGGTACAATGGCCTGGTCAAGTTATTGACCCCTTATTAAGATTAATAATTTTTAAAATTTAGTTATCAGAAATATTTTCAGGAATTTTAATATAAACTTGTATTATTAATCAAAATTTTAAGCTACCTTGTTTTGCTTGAAATAAAATTTTCAGCATTTTCAAATAATGTCTTTTTTTTCTTTTTATCCATTTTATGCAATGAACGTGGAATAATTGATAATCTTGGGTTTTTTTCAAAAAAACTTATATTATCATGAATGAACTTCCAGTATAATCCGTCTAGAATATCACACCATTTGTCTTTTTTATAATCACTCATTTTTAGTATGTAATTAGAACCGCAAGAATAGGGTTTTGTTGCAAATATTCCACCATCAGCAAAAGTTCCCATTCCGAATACGTTTGGTATCATTACCCATTCTGATGAGTCAACAAACATCTCCATAAACCATTTATAAATTTCTTTTGGATGAATTCTTGAAAGATTCATAATATTAGCAATTATCATTAGTCGTGGTATATGGTGTGTGTATCCATAATTTAAGCAGTTTTTTATTGTATCATCTAATGGGAGTATATCTGTAGATCCTTCATACCAGTGTTCAGATAATCTTCTTTCATGTTTAAAAAAATTTTGTTTTTCTTGATGTTTGCCTTTTAAATGATAAACACCTCTCATAAACTCTCTCCAACCAATAATTTGTCTTACAAACCCTTCAAGTGAATTAAATGGAATAGAGTTTTTGTCTGCGAAATCAAGAGCTTTTTTAACAACTTCATCAGGGGTAAGTAGCCCAATGTTTAAAATAGGACTTAAAAAACTATGAAATAGAAAATTATTTTCTGTGTTAATTGCATCCTCATAAGTACCAAATTTTGCAAATCTATTGTTAAAAAACTCATTTAAAAGTATTAAAGCATCTTTTCGAGAATTTGGTATCCATGGGTTATCCAAGGAACCAGGATGAGTTTTAAATTTTTTAGAAATATATTTTGATAATGTTTCATGGTACTTAGACTTATCAAACTTTTTAATTAATGGTAATTTAATATCTCTAGGAAGTTTTTTTCTATTGTCACTGTCAAAGGACCATTTACCAAACAATGGTTTTTCATTTTCATCTAACAACAACTTGAATTTTTTTCTAGAAATTTGATAAAAAGAGGACATCCTTAAAGGATGCTTTTTAGCAAAACCTTCAAATTCATTTCTTGTATTTAAAAACATTGGAGAGGCATGTTCTTGTGTTTTAATATTAAACTTTGAAATAAAACTTAAGAATTTTGAAGCAAATGAATTATCCTCAATTTCAAAATAATCTAACATTTCGAACTTATTATTTTTTATTTCATTATGAAGAACTTCAAAATAATTTTTTTCAAAAAAATCATTTTCTATTCCATGGTAAATTACTTTGAAACCATTATTGATTAGATAATCTCTGTACTCACGCATTGTAGTTAAAAAGTATATTATTTTAAGTTTGTGATGATTATAGTCTGTACATAAACCAATATCTTCCTTCATAAAAATATATTTAGCATCTACCATTTTAATTTTTTCTATTGGAAACAACTGATTTCCTAAAATTAATAACAACTTTTTTTTATTCATTGATTTACACTTTTAAAAAAATTACTCATATTATCTATAATATATTTTTAAAAAATAAAGGCTAAATTAATTTAAAAATATAATTTCTATTTAAAGAAGTCTTTTCCATGATTAAAAAATCTAATTTACCATCTAAAATATGTTTGAATTGTAAAAAATCTTTTTATTGGAGAAAAAAATGGAAGAGAGATTGGGATAAAGTAAAATTTTGTTCAAAAAAATGTAAGGGACAATTTAAAAGTAATTAAAAAAACAATATTTTTTTATTTAATAATTATCTTATTTAAAAATGAAGAGATTTTGAGTTTGTGAGTTTTTCATTTGGTGGTGCAAACTTTGTTAAATTTATCCCATATACTGCGGTTTTATATTCTTCAATTGTAGGAGTTCGACCTAGAATAGCCGATAAAACCACTACAGGTGTTGATGCTAATAAAGATTCGCCTTTTTTTTCAGATGAATCTTCTACAACTCTTCCTTTGAAAAGACGCGTTGAAGTAGCTAAGACAGTATCTCCTTTTGATGCCTTTTCTTGATTACCCATACACAAATTACAACCAGGTCTTTCTAGATAAAGTATATTCTCATACTCTTGTCTAGCCTGTTCCTTTGGATTATTATCGTTAAATTCAAATCCAGAATATTTTTGTAATATTTTCCAATCACCCTCTTCTTTAAGCTCGTCGATTATATTGTATGTAGGAGCAGCTACTATTAATGGTGCTCTAAACTCAACATTTCCATTTTCTTTTTCTAAGTTTTTCAGCATTTGAGCAACTATTTTTACATCACCTTTGTGAACCATACATGAACCAACAAAACCAAGGTCTATTTTTTTTTCTGCTTTATAATATGAAATTGGTCTAATAGTATCATGGGTATAACGCTTTGATATGTCGATATTATTGACATCAGGATCTGCAATCATTGGTTCATTGATTTCAGTTAAATCAACTACAAATTCAGCAGAATATTTAGCATTATCATCAGGTAATAATGCTGGTTTTTCTCCTTTTTCAACTTCTAAAATTCTATTATTAGAAATTTTAACTAACTTTTGTAGCATTTTATTTTCATTATCCATTCCTCTATCAATCATTTTAAGAATTCGATTTGTTGCAATTTTAAGTGATTTAATAAGAGTATCTTTTTTTGATATACAAATAGATGCCTTTGCTTTCATTTCTGCTGTCCAATCAGTAAAAGTAAAAGCTTGATCAGCAAGCAATGTTCCAATATGCACCTCTATAACTTTACCTTGAAAAATATTATCCCCAAATTTTTTAAGCATTTGCGATTGTGTTGCATGCACTACATCACGAAAATCCATATGATCTGCCATTGTACCTTTAAATGTTACTTTAACACTTTCTGGTATTGGCATCGTTGCCTCTCCAGTAGCTAGTGCAAGTGCTACCGTTCCAGAGTCTGCTCCGAAGGCTACTCCTTTTGACATTCTTGTGTGAGAGTCGCCACCAATTATAATAGACCAATCGTCCACAGTAATATCATTTAATACTTTGTGAATTACATCAGTCATAGGTTTATATTTTTCGTTAGGATCTCTACCTGTAATCAATCCAAAATCATGCATAAATTTCATGAGTCTTGGAGTGTTCTCTTGAGCTTTTAAATCCCATACAGAAGCAGTATGACACCCAGATTGATAAGCCCCATCAACAGAAGTTGAAATTTTCTTAGCAGCCATAGCTTCAAGTTCTTGAGAAGTCATAAGACCAGTTGTGTCTTGAGAACCTACAATATTAACTTTAACTCTTACATCTGAACCTGCGTGGAGTAGTTTGTCTCCCTCAACACCTAAAGCATTAGCATTGAATATTTTTTCTACTGCTGTAAGACCTTGATTCGGGTTTGAGATCTCTCTAGAGGGTGCAAAAGCAGAAACAAGTTTTATTTTAAGGGTTTCGCATCCAAAACTCTGCAGTTTTTTTCCGAAAACAATTGCATAAGAACCACCTGCTTTCATAAACTCTACTTTTTGAGGAGTAAAAGATTCAGTTAAATCAACGAGTTCATTATCACCTTCTTGATTAAAAAGTTTTTTCTTTTTGGTGTTAATTTTTAAAATTGTACCAGTTTCAACAGAATATTTTTCTACTAAGATAGGATTATCATCATTATTGAGTATTGGTTTGCCATCTGATCCTATTTTTTTAACCCAGTTTTTTAAATCTATTCCAATACCCCCTGTTACTCCGACTGTAGTCAAAAATATCGGAGAAATACCATTTGTTCCTGCAACAATTGGAGCAATATTTACGAATGGTATATACGGACTAGCTTGAATCCCTGTCCACAAAGCAACATTATTTACACCGGACATCCTTGAGGAACCTACGCCCATAGTACCTTTTTCAGCAATTAACATCACTCTTTTACCTGGATTTTGTTCTTGAAGTTCTCTAATTTCACTCTGAGCTTTTTCTGAAATCATACACTTACCATGTAGTTCTCTATCTGACCTAGAATGAGCTTGATTACCGGGTGATAATAAATCTGTTGATATGTCACCTTCTGCTGCAATATATGTAACGACCTCAATTTCTTCGTCTATTTCTGGCAAATTTGTAAAAAATTCAGCTTTTGAATAACTAACAAGAATAGCTTCTGCTATTTTATTACCTTTTTCATACGCCTCTTTTAGCCGAGCTGTATCTGCATCATATAAAAAAACTTGTGTTTTTAGAATTTCAGCAGCCTCAGAGGCAATGGGAAAATCATTGCTCAATGCTATATCAAGTAAAACCTCAACAGATGGACCTCCTTTCATATGTGAAAGTAGTTCAAACGCAAGTGATGGAGGAATTTCTTCAATATTGATTTTTTTAAGAATAATCTCTTTTAGAAACATAGACTTTTCTTTTGCTGCACTGGTTGTTCCAGGTAATGTATTGTAAATAAAGAAGTTTAATGAGTCTTTTCTATGTTTATTATTTTTATCTTTAATATTAAAAATTATTTCCTTTACCAAAGCACCATCATCAATCGGTTTAGGTTTGAGATCCAACTTTTTTCTATCATCTATTTCATTTAAATATCTTTCATATAAACTCATTATTATTCCTTTAGATTTAAGAAGTATTTTTTGAAAACTTCAATATTATGCGATGATAACTTTGTTTCGTCAAGTTGGCCCAAAGTTAATAATCTTTTCTATTGTATAAGAATTAAACTTAAAGAAAGAGATTTTAACTTCTCAAAAACATGATAAAATCTTTAAAGACATTATATACATTGGAGAGTTTTATTAGTTCAAATAAACAAGATAAAGTATCTAATTGGTGGAATGATGGTGAGAGTAAGCCAAAAAAGTTTCTATATGTTTTATCAGGATGGTGGAACGACGGAAACAATAAATTAATAAAATCTATATATGTTTCATTATTTTTACATTTGTTATTTGCAGTAGGTTGGTTTCTAAAATATCTATTAACTTAAACTAATATTGGTTTAAATTGTAATGTTAATTTTTGACGTTGATATTTTTAACTTTATAATTGAAGATATTTTTTTTTAAAAAATAAGTTTTAATTTTTGTTAAATTCCATATTGACAAAAAGGAAACAAGAGATAGTAAAAAAATAGATAATATAGAACTAGTAGATCCTAAACACATGTTTAATTATTAACATTTAATCATAACTATGACAATAATTTTTCAACTTTTTTAAATACATTTTTGAAACTTTAAAAATATTTTGTGGATAGTAATAAATATAAATTATGTTTTCTTATAATAAATTCTTAAATAATCATCTTAAAGCTTGAGGTTGTGATAATTGAAAATTAAATTCATTAAATGGAAAGTAATATTTGAAGTGACCTTTTATGGGAATGATATTAATAGAAGATCTTTCCGTGAGATTAAGAAAAGTTTTTTATCATTTAGTTAAGAGTTTAAAAAATAATTTGGTATCTTTTGATAGTAAAGAAAATGTAGAGATCAACTTTTTGTTATGGGTTGATGGATTAGACATAGCGAATTTAGTTAAAGTGTCCATTGATTGTTATAATGGACATGTAAGATATGATGAAAAATCTATTGAAGTTTTAGACGTTGTAAAATTGTAAAAATTAATAAAGTTAATTTTTTGAATAATTATCTTTTGCCCAACTTAAAAAACGATTTATACCATCTTCTAATTTAATTTTAGGGACATAATTTAATTGAAGCATAGCTTTTTTAATATCAGGGCATCTTCGCATTGGTTCATCTCCAGGATAAGAGTCAGGATATTCAATTATATCTTTTAAAGAATCACTATTTGATGATTTTAAAAATATATCTGCTAAATCCATAATATTTATCTCAGGCTCTTGAGTGCCAATATTATATGGCTCGCCGGCAACTCCGTTACATATTACTTTAAAAAAACCATTCATAGCGTCGGTAATATAGCAAAAAGTTCTTGTTTGAGACGCATCTCCATAAAGCTTTAAATTTTTTCTTGAAACTATGTTACTGGCAAAGTTAGGCATTACTCTATAATCTTCTTCAAGCATGCCAGGCCCATAAATATTAAAAGGTCTAATTATATTTGTATGAGTTCCAAAGTACTGCTTGAAAATATAGCATAAAGTCTCACCTAATCTCTTACTTTCATCATAGCAAGCTCTTGGGCCAATTGTACTAACATTCCCTCTATAACTTTCTTGAATAGGAATTTTTGTTGGGTCTGGATCGCCATATATTTCACTTGAGCTAAAAAATATAAATTTGCTATTATTCAACTTTGTTAAATTCAACAAATTTCTTGTACCTTGAACAGCAACATCAAGAGTCTCAAGTGGTTTTGATCTGTAGTAAAATGGACTAGCAATTCCAGCTGCATTAACGATTATATCGAAAACACCTAAATTATTTAAAAATTTTTCATCACAAATATTTCCGTCAATAAGATTGATATTATCTAGTTTTTTTGAAGTAAAATCATTTTTCTTGTTTGATGAAATATAGTTATCTATAGAGGTTAAAATTATTTTATTTTTGTTAATTGTATTAAACTCATTAATTACTTCAATAAAATACCTTCCAAGAAATCCATTTCCACCTGCAAGAAGTAATTTTTTGTTAGATAAATAAATAAGTTCAGTACTTAAAGAATTTAAAATCTCATCTATATCATTTTTAACAAAATAATTCATATTATTTACTCTAAAGTTTTTTCATTGGAATTGGTTTATAAAAATTTACATTTGAGTCTAAAAATTTGCTATTTATTGAAGAATAATATTCGTATGCAAAAAGTATTATTTCACCAGAAAAATTATCTTTAATTGTTTTATAGTTCTTTATTGGGATATGTTTACCAGGAGTAAATCTATTCATTTTTAAAGGACTGTCATCAATCACAAACTTTATTAAGTTTTTATCTATATTTCCAAAGTTAGTAATCGTTGCCAATCTGGCTGGCGATCCATATCCTATAACATTTAATTTTTTTAATTTAAAAGTTTCTAAATTATTTTTTAGATTAATGATCTCTTTCTTAAAAATATTAAAAGATCTTTTAACATATCCCATACTAAGTTTGTCTTTTTCTTCATTAAGAAAAGAAGAAACATTTTTTGAAATTTTATTTTTAACATTATTTTTTTTTATATAAACTCTGATTGAACCACCATGAGCATTGATTTTTTTAACATCTACAATTTGCATATCTTTTTTAGAGAATAACTTTTTTAGACTATACAAAGAATAATAAAAGGGCCTATCAAAATAAAATCTTTCAAATTGTGTCTGGTCTAAAATATTTATCAAATATTCAACTTCTATTATCAACGTACCGTCAGTATCCAAAATATGATAAACATCTTCTATAAATTTTACTGGATTTTCCAAATGTGTAAAAACACTTGAAGCTACAATACAATCTGGTTTTCCACCAAATTTAATTATTTCTTTTGCACATTTATCATTGAAAAAAGAAACAAGGGTTGTGAACCCATTTGAATTTGCTATTTTTCCTACATTTTCTGAAGGATCAACACCTAAACAAATTACTTTATGTTTTTTCAAAGGTCTTAGAAGAATTCCATCATTGGAACCTATATCTAAAACAAATTTTTTGTCTTTTAATTCTGAGGCAAGGTTTTCAAAATGTTTTACTAACTCTTTATTAACAGAGGAAAGATAGAAATAATCTTGAAAAAAAAGGTCTCTAGGTATATCAACATCTATTTTACAAGAGAGACATTCAGTACAAAAAAAAATAATCATTTCATACAATTTTTCATTTTTAATTTCAGAGTTGTTGCGCGGGTATTTATTAGCTAAGGGTTGTTTTCCTAAACTAAAGGCTTTTTCTAACTTATTTTTATCACAAATTCTACAAGACATAATTTATCTCATTATAGTTAAAGAGAAATATAAATGAAATTAATTTATACTTTCAAAAATTATAATTTTACTATCCTTAAATCTAGTACTAATAAGAAACAATTCCTTACATAGATTTTTTTCGTTTTCAAGTGTTATGAAAAGTTTTACATTTTCAAAAAGTTTACACCTTGACTTTCTTGTCATTTTTTCTAAATCATTAGAATTTATTTTTGTTGTATTATAATCACTTAAATAATAAAGAAAAGCACCATCAATATTAAATAATATTTTTTGATTCTTATTAGCTAGTGATTTTACTTTTTTTGCAATATCCTCGAGTGGTCTTTTAACATTTGGTGGCCATTTAGTTTCAGAATAAAATTTTCCAACAAGGTGCCTTGGATAGTTTTTTGAATTATAGTCTTTAATATGTATAAAAAATGTAAAAGCAAATAAAATAAAACTGAGAAATATGAAGACAAAATAATTCATTGGCTTAGAAAAATTTAAATTACTTAAACAACAAGGAAAAAATGGAAGACACCAAATAAACAAACTAGCAAAATGTTGTCCAGTATTTCCTTTAATATAAAAATTAAATATTAAAAAATATGGTAAAAGCATAAAAAATATTTTTGGAAATCTATTAAAAATTATAATGCTACCGAATAAAAAAATAAAAATACCGAGAAATGGAAAAAAATGCCAATTTAGATATTTGATATTTGACAAAAAAGATTGAATGTTAAAGGAAGAATTTTGACTTCTTGTTATGTATTGATGTAGTTGACCGAATGGTTTTCCATCCCAGTTTCCAAAATCAAGTTCACCAAAAAAATAATTAAGCTTTACAACAAAGTTAGGGTCATAAGTTACCAAATAAGGTAAACCTATGAAAATAAAAAAATAAAAAATATGAAGTAAAAAAAATGTGCAAGCAATTCCAAAAAAGTATATAGATTTCTTTTTATTTAAACTTTTAGATTTATATAATTCATAAATAATTATAAAATTAAGGCCAACAGTTATTAAAATAAAAGTGTTGAAGAATAGGAAACCGATAAAAGATATTAACATTAACAACGTATATTTTTTTAGACTTATGTATTTATTTTGACTTGATATTAAAATATAAATTATTAATAAACCTAAAAATGTTACTACTACGTGTCCAAAGCTCATTATTTGTAAATGAAATAACCCACTAAGACAAATTAGTGAAAAACTTATATATGCCAAATGCTTTGTTGAAATTTTCCAAGTAATTTTTACTACTAAAAGACAGCTAAATATCCATAACATGTAATAAATTATTCTTGCAGAAGAAATTGTTTCTGGTAAGAATGATAATGTAATTAAAGATAATAAGTTTCTTCCAGGAGGATGCCAATCTTTAACTAACTCAATTCCTATTCCAATTAAATTAAAATCTTCGATAAGTCTTAAAATTTTTAAACTAATCCAAAAAGTCAAAACCTCATCTTCACCTTGTAAGTTAGGATGGAAAATAAATTTAAGTGGTATTAAAACAGAAAAGAAAAGTGTACAGATAATTAGAAAATTACTTTTTATGATTTTTATATCCATTTCTTAACTTATCATCAAATGTTATCAAATTTATAAATTAAATGAAATTACTTGTATACAAATGATTTTTGATAGTAATACTAAATCATTGATAAATATCTGAGATTGGTTTTTAGCAAATGATAAATGTTTCTATAATAATTCCTGTTTTTAACGAGGAAAATACTATTTTAGATATCTTAAAAATTGTAAAAAAACAAAAAGTTTCAAATATAAATTTTGAAGTTTTGGTTATAGACGATGGATCTAACGATAAAACCGGTGACTTGTTACTTGCAAATAAAAATTTGTATAGTCATCTTGTAACATTAAAAAAAAATTCAGGTAAAGGATCTGCGATTTTAGAAGGAATGAAAATTGCTACTGGTGACTATATATTATTTCAAGATGCTGATATGGAATATGACCCAAATGATTATCAAAAATTATTGAGACCAATCAAAGACTTTAACGCTGATTTAGTAATTGGAAGTAGATTGAACGGTCCACCTATTACCAGAGTAAGTTATTTTTGGAATAAACAAGGTAATAGACTCATTACTTTTTTATTTAATATTTTTTATAATACTACATTTACAGATATTTATTCATGTTACGTTCTTTTAAAGAAAAATTTATTAAATACTAAAAAAATTAAATCACAAGGGTGGGAACAGCAAGCTGAAATTCTTTCACAAGTTGTTTTAAAAAGTAAAGTTATTTTTGAAGTTCCAATAAACTATTACGGTAGATCTTATGAAGAGGGAAAAAAAATTAGACCTTATCATATCTTTAAAATAATATTTGTTATTATTTTTAAAAGATATTTTTAATTTTGAATGTTTGAAAGATACAAAAACTTAATTTTTTTCCTTATAAATGTAATTATATCCATAATGTTATTGTTCATTGCATTCTACAATATAGAAATATATGAAATATTATTTTTATTTAGTGATTTGAAAAATATGTATTTTTTTTTAGCTATATTTTTCATTCTTTTACAGGTAGTAATTTTTACATATAGATGGAAAGTTATTTTAAATAAAACACCAAAGTTTAATTTTTCTTACTTGCTAAAGCAGGCTTATATAATATCTCTATTAAATCAAATTCTACCATCATATTTGGGAGGTGATTTATATAAAATATATGTTTCTAAGAAAATTAAAAATAATTTATCAGATGCATTAAGTTTGGTTCTTTTTGAAAAATATATAGTTTTGATAAATCTTATAATTTTAATTTTTTTTTCGACAATCTTATTCAATAATATCTTTTTACCTGAATGGTTTAGTTCTTTATATACATTTTTACTAATAATTATGTTTGCATCTTTTATATCAATTTTAATTCTTTTTAAACTTTCAAATCACAATTTTAAAAACAAGGTTATTAAAAAAATACAATCATTTGTAAACAAAATTTTATTTTTCTTCAAAGATATAAAATTATGTTTCAAAGTTTCATTAATAACTTTTATAGGTCATATTAAT
>MDSW01088517.1_pt1 | contig 13948 bp, 17 predicted proteins | sample 811171 | NCBI WGS metagenome assembly MDSW01 (sample SAMN05326641, study PRJNA326480) | marine metagenome | isolation source: seawater | place: Atlantic Ocean: North West | collected 2012 | reverse complement strand
TTGAAGGGTATAAATAGCTATGTTAGGACAGCATATTTCTTAAATAATTCTAAACAGGATTGAAATTGAGTGGAGTAAAGACATTTTCAAATGAGACCTCGGAGCGATATGCTCTTGCGTTATTTGAACTTGCGAATGAAAACTCTGAAGTCGAAATTATAGAAAAAAACATAATACTCTTGAAAGAAGTATGTGATAAAAATCCTGAATTTATCTACTTTATTAAAAATCCAACACATCAATTGAATATTCATTACGAAGTTTTTTCTCAAATTGTAAAAATTATGAAATTTAATAAAACATTAGAAAATTTTTTATATCTTATAATAAAAAAAAGAAGAATTTATTTTTTAGACAAAATCATAGATAAATTCATTAAATTAAGTTCTAAAAAAAAGGGAAAAATTGACGCGATATTGGTTTCCTCAAAAGAGCTTTCAAATGATCAGAAAGAAAAAATCAGTTTAGATATTTCAAAAACAATAAAGTCAAATATTAAATTTAATTTTAAAACAGATAAAAAGCTGATAAGTGGAATTAAAATCCAAGTAGGAAGTTTATTGATAGACACCTCGGTAAGTAACAAACTTAAAAAAATAAAACAATCAATGATTGAGATTTAATATGGAATTCAACCCCTCTGAAATAACTAAATTATTAAAAGAGCAAATAAAAAATTATGGCAACAAAGCTGAAGTCTCAGAAATTGGAAAAGTTTTGACTGTAGGTGATGGAATTGCACGAGTTTACGGATTAGATAATGTACAGGCAGGTGAAATGGTCGAATTTAATGACGGTTCAAAAGGTATGGCTCTTAATCTAGAAAGTGATAACGTAGGTATAGTAATCTTTGGAGATGACAGGCAAATTAAAGAGGGAGACACAGTTAAACGTACAAATTCAATTGTTGACGTTCCAGTCGGTAAAGAACTACTTGGTAGAGTTGTAGATGGATTGGGTGTCCCTATAGATGGAAAAGGAAATTTACCAGCTCAAATCTTAAGAAAAAGAGTTGAAGTAAAAGCACCAGGAATTATTCCGCGACAATCAGTAAATGAACCAATGCAAACCGGTCTTAAAGCAATAGATAGTTTGATACCAATAGGGCGAGGTCAAAGAGAACTTATAATAGGAGATAGACAAACTGGAAAAACTGCAGTGGCTGTTGACACAATAATTAATCAAAAAGCTATAAATGAGTCTGAAGATGAAAAGAAAAAACTTTATTGTGTTTATGTAGCTATAGGTCAAAAGAGATCTACAGTAGCACAAATTGTTAAAACATTAGAGGACGCTGGTGCAATGAAATATACGACGGTTGTGTCAGCAACCGCGTCTGACTCTGCACCACTTCAATTTTTAGCTCCATATACTGGCTGCACAATTGGAGAGTATTTTAGAGATAATGGTATGCATGCACTTATTATTTATGATGATCTTTCAAAACAAGCAGTTGCTTATCGTCAAATGTCATTACTATTAAGAAGACCTCCGGGCAGAGAAGCATATCCTGGTGATGTATTTTATTTACATAGCAGACTTTTAGAGAGAGCTGCAAAATTGAATGAAAAAAATGGTGGAGGATCTTTAACAGCTTTACCTATCATAGAGACACAAGCTGGCGATGTATCTGCCTATATACCGACAAATGTTATTTCTATTACAGACGGTCAAATATTTCTTGAAACAGAATTATTTAACCAAGGTATAAGGCCAGCAGTAAATGTTGGATTGTCAGTTTCAAGAGTTGGTTCAGCTGCACAAACAAAGGCTATGAAAAAGGTTGCAGGATCCATAAAATTAGAATTAGCTCAATACAGAGAAATGGCTGCTTTCGCACAGTTTGGTTCAGATTTGGATGTTTCAACTCAAAAGCTCCTTAATAGAGGTTCAAAACTTACAGAATTATTAAAACAAAATCAGTATTCCCCTCTTACAGTTGCAGAACAAGTAGTAACAATTTTTACAGGTGTAAGCGGGTATCTTGATGATGTTGAACTTAATAGGATTAAAACTTTCGAAACAGAATTGTTAGATAAAGTCAAAAATGATCAGCCTGATATTTTAGAAAAAATTAATACATCAGGAAAATTAGAAGACGATGTTAAAAAAAAATTAATAGAATTAATCGAGGGACTTAAGCAAAGGAGTAACAATGCCTAGTTTAGATGACTTGAAAAAAAGGATAAAAAGTGTGAAATCTACGCAAAAAATTACCAAGGCCATGAAAATGGTAGCTGCTGCGAAACTTAAAAAAGCTCAAGAAAACGCTGAAAAAGGCAGGCCTTATAGTGAAAAATTACAAAACATAATTTTAAATCTTACTAGATCATTATCAGATAGCTCTAATGCTCCAAAATTACTAGGCGGCAATGGTAAAGACAAAACCTATTTGTGTGTTGTAATGACAGCTGACAGAGGTTTATGCGGTGGTTTTAACTCTAATATTTGCAAACTAGCAAAAAAAAATTTTAAAAAATTCTTAAAAGATGGAAAAGAAATTAAAATTATTACTGTTGGAAGTAAAGGTCATGATCAAATCAAAACAGAATTTGGGAAATATATAATCGAAAAAAAAAGCTTTAAAGAAAAAAAACAAATTTCTTTCGTAGAAGCCGATCAGATAGCAAAGATGATAATAGAATTATTTGATCATGAAAAATTTGACAAATGTTTCATATTTTATAACAATTTTAAAAATGTAATTACTCAAATTCCTCAAATTGAGCAATTAATCCCAACGCATGTAAAGAAAGATGGAAATTTAAAAGGAGACTCTCTTCCTTATGAATTTGAACCAGATGAAGATGAAATTTTAGAAGATTTACTTCCAAAAAATGTTTCAACTCAAATTTATAAGGCTTTTTTAGAAAATGCAGCTAGTGAGCAAGGCTCAAGAATGACAGCTATGGATAATGCAACTCGGAATGCAGGAGAACTCGTCGATAAGCTCACCATTAATTATAATAGAAGTCGTCAAGCTTCTATAACTAAAGAATTAATTGAAATAATTTCCGGAGCGGAGAGTTTATAATGAACAAAGAAGGTATAATAACACAACTAATCGGGGCGGTAGTAGATGTTAAGTTTGATAGCGATTTACCAGAAATTTACACCGCATTAGAAGCCAATAACTCAGGTAATAAGCTCATTCTTGAAGTTGCACAGCATTTAGGAGAAAATAGTGTGAGAACAATTGCAATGGACTCCACCGAGGGATTAAAAAGAGGAGATAAAGTTGTAAATACAAATGCACCAATTAGTGTGCCAGTCGGCCCAGAAACATTAGGTAGAATAATAAATGTTATAGGTCAACCAATAGATGAAAAAGGTGCAGTTAAAACAAAGCAAAAATGGCCAATACATAGACCTTCACCAAAATTTACAGAGCAATCTACTGAAACTGAAATTTTAGTAACAGGAATAAAAGTCATCGATTTACTTGCCCCATATGCTAAGGGAGGAAAAATAGGATTATTTGGTGGAGCTGGAGTGGGAAAAACAGTTACTATAATGGAATTAATAAACAATATTGCTAAGGCGCATGGTGGATTTTCAGTTTTTGCTGGTGTGGGGGAGAGAACTAGAGAAGGAAACGATCTTTATCATGAAATGATTGAATCAGGAGTTATTAAGAAAGATGGAAATGGTTCGAAAGCAGCACTTGTATACGGCCAAATGAATGAGCCTCCTGGAGCTAGGGCTAGAGTGGCATTAACAGGGTTAACAGTTGCTGAATACTTTAGAGATCAGGAGGGCCAAGACGTATTATTTTTCGTGGATAATATTTTTAGATTTACTCAAGCTGGATCAGAGGTTTCGGCTTTGTTAGGAAGAATACCTTCGGCGGTTGGGTATCAACCAACTCTTGCAACGGACATGGGCAATTTACAGGAGAGAATAACATCGACAGGCAAAGGATCAATTACATCGGTTCAAGCTATATATGTTCCTGCAGATGACCTTACTGACCCAGCGCCTGCCACTTCTTTTTCACACTTGGATGCTACCACAGTGCTTTCAAGACAAATAGCAGAGTTAGGAATTTATCCTGCGGTCGATCCTTTAGACTCTACTTCTAGAATATTAGACCCAAGGATAGTTGGAGAAGAACACTATAGAGTTGCTAGAGAAGTTCAAAGAATATTGCAAGCATATAAATCTTTGCAAGACATTATTGCTATTCTTGGAATGGATGAACTTTCTGAGGAAGACAAGCTCACTGTTGCAAGAGCAAGAAAGATACAAAGATTTTTATCTCAACCTTTTTTTGTTGCAGAGGTATTCACAGGATCACCAGGAAAACTAGTAGACTTAGAGTCAACGATAAAAGGCTTCGACGCGATATGCAAAGGTGAGTACGATCACTTACCAGAAGCAGCTTTTTATATGGTTGGCTCAATTGAGGAAGTGATTGAAAAAGGTGAGAAACTTGAAAAAGGTACATAAGTTTAATGTCCAGAGAATTTAGTGTTGAAATCATAAGACCTGATAAAAGTATTATGTCTAAGAAAGTGGATGAGGCAATACTCCCATGTTTTGAAGGAGAAGTTACAATTTTAAAAGACCACATTCCATTAATAACTTTTTTAAGACCGGGAATACTAGAAGTAGGAAAAAATGAGAAATATTATGTAGAAGAAGGAACTGTTGAATTTTTTGAAAATAAACTATTAATTTTATCAAGCACAGCTATTAACTTAATGGACTTTAAGAGTGGAAAAATAAAAGAAATGATTAAAGATGCTGAAGAAAAATTTGAAAAAAAAGAAACTACAGATAAACAAAAATATATTTTAAGTCATAAGATAAGTACTTTAAAAAAAATTAATTGATAAAATTATTTATTTCCAATTTTAATTTTTTATACACTTCTTTTTTAAAATCAACTATTACCTCCGGCAGACTATTATAGTTAATCCATTTCCACTCTATAAATTCTTGATGCTTCGTATTGAGATTAACCTCACTGTCTTGGCCTAAAAATTTTACAATAAACCATTTTTGTTTTTGACCTCTAAACTTTCCTTTCCATATCTTGCCAAGCAAATTAGGTGGAAGCTCGTATTCTAACCAATTTTCTATCTCTTTTAAAATTTTGATGTTTTTAATGCTCGTCTCTTCAGCTAACTCTCTTTTCATAGCGTTCAAAGGGGTTTCATTTTGATCTATTCCACCTTGAGGCATTTGCCATTTATCTACAGGGTTATCTTTTCTCTTACCTACAAAAACTTGGTTTTGTTTATTTAAGACTATAATCCCAACACCTTGTCTCATTGGTAACTTGTCTTTCATATTTCAAGATTGAAAGAGTTTGATAGCATATTTGAGCTGATTGTCTTTTTCTGAGTTAAATTCAAACTCTTCGTCTTCTTTAACAACAATGTCTGGAGAGACGCCAACTTCAGAAATAGACTTTCCTGATGGCAAATAATATTTTGAGATGGTTAGTCTTATACCTCCACCATTTTGTAGAGGAATTATAGATTGCACAGAACCTTTTCCATAAGAGTTCTCGCCAAGTATTATTGCTCTTTTATGATCTTTTAAAGCTCCAGCAAATATTTCTGATGCAGATGCAGAACCATTATTAATTAAAACAATTAAAGGTTTTCCTTTTACACCATCTCCCGATCCAGCAAAGAATTTTCTAGTTTCACTTATTTTTCTTCCTTTAGTAGAAACAATTTCTCCATCTTCTAAAAAGAAGTCTGTAATACTTATTGCTTGAGTCAATAAACCTCCAGGATTATTTCTTAAGTCTATAATGTAGCCGATCAATTTTTTTTCTTTCTCATATTTTTTTATTTTATTGATAAATTGCCTATCGCTATTTTCGTTGAAAGATTTCAACTTTATATAACCAATATTTTCTTTGATACCTAAAATATTTGCTTCAACAGATTTTACTTCAATAATTTGTCTTTTTATTTTGAAAGTTAAAGGTTTTTTTTCGCCTTTGCGTCTCACAGTTAACTCTATGTTCGATCCAACTGGGCCTCTCATAAGCTTAACTGCTTCCATCAAGGTTTTTCCTTGAACTTGTTGGTCATTTATTCTGACTATATAGTCTCCAGCCTTAATACCGGCTTTTTCAGCTGGGGTATCAGAAATCGGTGCTATAACTTTTACAACTCCTGCCTCCATTCCAATTTCAATTCCTAAACCACCAAATTCTCCTTTAGACTCTGTTTGCATACTTTTAAAAAGATCAGGAGACATATAAGCAGAATATGGATCCAATGATTGTAGCACTCCATTTATTGCAGAGTCCATTACATCAGCTTGGTCTATGTCATCTACATATTCGTTTTTAATTTTTTCTAAAACTTCACCAAATAAATCTATTTTCTCGTATAATTTATTAGATGAGCTTGAAAAGCCATTTTGATTAAAAAATAAAAAAAATATCAATAAATAATAAAAAAGATATTTTCTCATATTAATGCTTTTTCTTTTGGCAGGTCTTCTGCCCACATTTTTTCTAAATCATAAAATGATCTTTTTTCTGGGTGAAATAGATGAACAATTATATCGATAGCATCAACAAGTTTCCAATCATTACTTTCATACCCTTCAATTCGACAATCATTCAAACCAAATCTTTTTAACTCTATTACAAGATTTTCTGAAAGTGACTGTAAATGTCTCGAGGAGGTACCAGATGCAATTATCATATAATCAGCAATGTATGATTTTTTTTTTAAGTCAATTATAACAATATTGTTAGCTTTATTTTTGTTAAGTGATTTTTCAATTATTAATTTAATTTTTTTCGTTTCCATTAATAAATTTATTTCTTAATTTAGTCGAAGAAGTATTAAATCTCAAATTTTTTAAAAATTTTATATTTTTTTTCGTCAGATGCCCCATTATAACAGATTTTTTTGCTTTTGTGTCATATCCTTTTCTTGAAAAAACTATAAATTTTGTGATTTTTATTAGCTCTTTAGAATATTTCCACCTGTGTAAATTAATGAGATTATCTGCCCCTATGATGAAAAACACTTCACAGCCATATGATTTCTTCAAATATTTTACTAATGCATATGTAGAATTAGATTTTAATTTGTTCTCATAATATTTAATTTCAATTTTTTTTTCTCTTTTCAGTAATTTCTGACATAGTTTTTTCCTTAATTTTAATGAAAAAAAAGGTTTTTTTTTAAATGGATTTTTTTTTGTTATAGCCCAAATTACGCGATCAATGTTAAAAAGTTGTAAAGTTTTCCTAGTTATGAATAAATGACCTTTATGAGGAGGATCAAAACTCCCTCCTAAAATTCCAATTTTTTTATAATTATTTTTAACCATTTATTTTATGGCCTAACAATTCCTCTGCCTACAACTATATACTTATATGATGTTAATTGCTTTAAACCCACTGGTCCTCTAGGTGGAAGTTTATTAGTAGAAATTCCTATTTCTCCACCAAAACCAAATTCTCCACCATCTGCAAATTGAGTTGAGACATTGTGCATTGCAATAGAACTATTAACATTTTTGAGAAAATATGAGGTATTTTTTTTATTACTAGAAATAATACAGTCCGTGTGCATAGTTCCATATTGTAAAATATGTGAAACTGCTTCTTGAACATTCTTAACACTTTTGATCGAAAGTTTTGCATCAAGATATTCTGTTTTCCAATCTATTTCTTTAGCAAGTTTAAATTTGTTTTTAAATAATTTATTTATTTTTTTATCAACTATAATTTCACACCCCTTTTTCACTAAAGAATTTATTACTTTAGTTCCTTTTGTCTTAAGAATTTTTTCGTTAATTAAAAGTGTTTCAAGAGCCCCACAAATACTTGTTCTCCTCATTTTTGCATTAAGAATAACTTTTATCGCATTATTTAAATTATTATCTTTATCTAAGTAAATATGACAAATTCCTTCTAAATGCCCAATGACATGTACGTTTGAATATTTTTGTACTTTGGCAACTAAGCCTTTACCTCCTCGCGGGACGATTACATCAATATAGCTATTCATTTTCGATAATAAAAAATCAACTACTTTTCTATTTTTATTTTCTATAAATTGTAAGCAATTGATGTCAATTTTATTTTTTTTCAAAGCTTTTCTAAACAAGTCGGACAAAATTTTATTGGAATGATACGCCTCAGTACCTCCTCTTAAAATTGCACAATTACTTGACTTCAGACAAAGCGCAGCAACATCTGCGGTCACATTCGGTCTACTCTCATAAATAATACCAATCACACCTATAGACGTACTTACTCTTTTAATACTAAGTTTATTTTTTCTTTTCCAAGTTTCTAAAGTTTTCCCAACAGGATTAGGAAATTTTTCTATTTCTTTAATAGACTTTATAATTCCGGCTATTTTTCTTTCGTTTAAAATAAGTCTATCCAAAATGTGTTTTCTTTTTAATTTTTTTACATCTTTAGCATTCTCTCTGAGAATTTTATTTTTATTGATCGAGATTAATTTGCAGTAATCTTTAAGTGTCTTATTTATTTTTTTATGATCTTTCTCCTTTAAACTTTCAAAAGCTTTTTTTGACTTAAATCCTATTTTAAGAATACTTTTCATAATTTTACCATATCATCTTTATGAATAACTTCGGTTTTACTTGGATAGCCAAGTATTTTTTCTATTTCTTGACTTTGTCTCCCTTTTATTTTTTGTATTTCTTTAGATGAAAATGATGCTAAACCCCTAGCTAATTTATTTTTTTCTTCATCAGCTATGACAACATTATCACCTTTATCAAATTCACCATCTATCATTTTAATACCAGCGGCTAATAAACTTTTTCCATTTTTTAAGGCATTAGCAGCCCCTTTATCAATATAAATTGTGCCATATGAATTTAAAGAACTAATTATCCATCTTTCCCTAGCATCTAGAGCTGATATTTTTGGCAAAAACTTTGTGTAAATTTTTGTTTGAATCATATGTTTAATAGGATTTTTCTTATTACCATTAGCTATAAACATATGACATCCAGCATTCATACAAATTTTTGCAGCTTCAAGCTTTGTGATCATTCCACCTGATCCATAACTATTAATTTTTGAGTCAGCTAATTTATAAATATCAGATGTCAAATTATTTACTTCTTTAATAAATTTTTTTTTATCACTATCGTAAAGGCCATCAACGTCTGAAAATATGATTAAAGTGTCCGCACCAACTATTTGAGCAACTCTTGCAGCCAGCCGATCATTATCACCGTATTTAATTTCAGAAGTTGCAGTTGTATCATTTTCATTAACGATTGGTATTGCCTTTAATTTAAAAAGGTTATCAAAAGTTCTTTTAACATTTAAAGCTCTTTTTCTTTGCTCAGTATCATCAGGAGAAATCAAAATTTGCCCAATCTTGAATTTATTTTTTTTAAATATTTTTTGAAATTCCTCTGATAAATGAATTTGGCCAATTGATGCAATAGCCTGACTCATTTCAAGCTTGATTCTTTTTTTTTTAATTTTAAGATAATTTTGACCAATAGCTATAGCCCCAGAAGATACAATTACTATATCTCTATTTTTTTTGTATCTTTTTATATCTTTGATCAAACTATTGACCCAATTTTTTTTAAAATTCCCTTTTTTATCAATTACTGTGGAGGAGCCCAGTTTTATAACAATTTTTTTCGAATTATTTATTAACATTATTAACAAGAGTTTTTTTTACTATTTGTATATCATCTTTTTTAAATAACGAAATTATTTCATATTTTCGCTTAATCTTTTGTTTAAATCTAGATATTTTTTTTTCTAAGTCATCTTCTTTTATTAAATCTGATTTATTAAAAATAATTATCTCCTTTTTTTTGTATAAAGAGAGATCATAATTTTTCAATTCATTTCTAATTTTTTGATAATTATCTAATAAATTTTTTTCAGATAAATCAATAAGATGAAGAAGTATTTTACATCTCTCTATATGTCTTAAAAATTTATCACCTAAGCCAACCCCTTTATGAGCTCCCTCTACCAATCCAGGTATATCAGCAAGAGTAACCTCTTTATTATTATAATATGTTACTCCAAGATTTGGATTTATTGTTGTAAAAGGATAATTTGCAATTTTTGGTTTTGCTCTTGTTAAAGCTGCTAAGAGACTTGATTTACCAGAATTAGGCAATCCGATAATTCCTACATCTGCTATAATTTTTAGTTGAAGCCAAATCCAAAACTCTTCCCCAGTTTTTCCGTCAGTTTTTTTTCTTGGTGCTCTGTTAACTGAGCTTTTGAATCTTACATTTCCTAATCCACCTTTGCCCCCATTAGCAACAAGATATTTTTCTTTATTCTTTTTAAAATCGTAAATTAAAGTATTATTATCTTCCTCATAAATTTGTGTTCCAATTGGAACTTTTAAGATCAAATCTTTACCATTTGCGCCGGTTCTGTTTCTTTTACTACCAGGTTTTCCATTTTCAGCTTTAAAGTGCTGTGAATATCTAAAATCAATAAGTGTATTAAGATTTCTTTCAGACTCAAAAATAATTGACCCTCCATCACCTCCGTCTCCACCATCAGGACCACCGAACTCAACATATTTTTCTCTTCTAAAACTGGCAGAGCCAGACCCACCGTTTCCTGCTTTTAAATTAATTTTTGCTTGATCTAAAAATTTCATTGTATCTCTATAAATAATTTTTATTATTATTTATATTATTAGTTGGGAATTACAGATACAAATGTTCTGTTAAGTTTTGATTTTTTGAATTTTACTTTACCTTTAACTAAAGAATAAATTGAGTGATCTTTACCCATTCCAACGTTATTACCTGGATGAATTTTAGTACCTCGCTGCCTCACAATTATATTACCAGGTATTACTTGTTGATCGCCGTATTTTTTAACACCTAACCTACGACCTTTACTGTCTCGCCCATTACGTGATGATCCACCTGCTTTTTTTGTTGCCATTTAATTTCCTATTTTTTTATTATTTTTTTTATCTCTTTTTTCTCTTTTTTAACAATTTTCTTTTTTTCAACAATTTTTGCTTCATCAACAATTTTTCCACCCTTAGCTAAAATTTTTGTTATTTGTATTTTTGAATGTCTTTGTCTATGACCATTTTTCTTTCTTGAATGTTTTCTTCTTCTTTTATGAAATACTAATATTGTTCTATCTTTAACATTCTCTAAAAGTTTTGCTTCAACCATAGCACCATCTACGCTAGGATTACCTATTTCAGTATTCTTATCATCATTCAAAAGTAAAACATTTTTGAATTTTACAATTTCGCCTTTTTTAGCGCTAAGCTTTTCTACTTCTAAAATTTTACTAGTGGAAACCTTGTATTGTTTACCGCCAGTTTCAATAATTGCAAATGACATAAATTTTTATTCCTAAGTTTTGACGCAATATATCTCTCAATGCATCCAAGTCAAGATTATTGAAGCTAAAAAGTATCCTTTAAATCTCTTAATTTTGTGAAAACATTCAAATCCGAAGACCCTTTCATGTTAAAAAAGTCTTTAAGTTCCTCATTATCACATCTTAAAAAAATATTCGTGTTCAATTCTTCACCAATTGAGGTCGGGACAGTTGGCAAATTATTTTTCAATTTTAAATTTATTTCAACTAATTTTTTTTTTAAAGCTGAGTTATCAGGATCATATTTCAAACAAAAGTCTAAATTTGATTTTGTATATTCATGTCCACAATACACTTTTGTTTCTAGCGGGAGAGTTTTAAGTTTAATTAGAGAATTAAACATATCTTTATGAGTTCCTTCAAATATTCTTCCACAACCAAGAGAAAACAAAGTATCTCCAGTAAATATAACTTTTTCTTTTTTAAAATGGAAAGCTACATGCCCTTTTGTGTGGCCTGGTATAAAAATTACAGTGAATTTCAAATTTCCAATTTTATGGACTTGGCTGTCTTTCAATAAAGTATCAATTCCTGGTATGCGATGACTATCCTCTTTGAAACCTATAATTTTAGAATTATATTTTTCTTTAAGCTTTATATTACCATCTACATGATCGGCATGATGGTGTGTATTTAAAATATAATCTAATTTTTTGTATTTTTTTATTATTTTATCACAACTATTAAAGTCAGATGGATCAATAATTGAAACTGTATTAGTCTTTTTTTCAAAAATTAAATAACTGTAATTATCTTTTAGACAAGAAATAATCTCTATTTTCATATTATCCTATTAAAAAAACTCCTAACTTTGAAAATAAATTTTTAATTTCTAAATTTCCTTTTTTAATAAATGATGTTTTGTCTTCATTTACACCGATTACTTTTTTGATTTTAATTTTCTTTTCATCACAAAAGTCAAAAAAATCTTTTATCGTGCACATGTGTAAATTAGGAGTATTATACCATGTGTTAGGTAATGTTTTTGTAATTGGCATTTTTCCAAAAAATAAAAGTTTTGTTCTTACCTTCCAGTATCCAAAATTTGGGATTGAAATAACGACTGACTTTCCAATTCTTAGAAGCTCATCAAGAACTTTGTCGGGCTCATAAAAGGCTTGGAGCGTTTGACTCAAAATTACATAATCAAATGATTTTTCTGGAAATTGATGAAGTTCTGTCTCAGCATTACCCTGTATCACTGGCAATCCTTTGTGAATACATTGTTGCACATTTTCCTGATTAAGCTCTAATCCTCGTACTTCAATATTTTTCTCTTTTTTAAGTAGATTCATCAGCGAACCGTCACCACAGCCTACGTCTAGTACCCTTATATTTTTAGGCAATAATTCTGCTATTACTTTAAATTCTTTTTTCATTTTTAAATTTTTCGTACATTGAGTCAATAAAGCCTTTTAATGTTTTTAAAAAATCTGGCTCATTAAGTAAAAAAGAGTCATGCCCCTTATCAGTGACTATTTCTGAGTAAGAAACGTCAGCTCCAGATGCATTAAGTGCTATAACAATGTCTTTATTTTCTTTAGTGGTATAAAGCCAATCAGAAGAGAAAGAAACTACTAAATATTTAGTTTTTTGATTTTTAAAAGCCTCAACTAATCCACCTCTAAATTGTTTTGAGAGATCAAAGTAATCCATAGCTCTTGTTATATATAAAACTGAATTTGCATCAAATCTTTCAACAAATGCAAAACCTTGATGTCGCAAATAACTTTCAACTTGAAAATCAGCGTTAAAGCTGAATTCATAATCTGCTTTTTCTTGCAATTTTCTTCCAAACTTTTCTTGCATCCCTTTTTCAGATAAGTAACTAATATGCCCAACCATTCTCGCAACAGCTAGACCGTTTTTTGGCTGAACATTTTTTTGAAAATATTTACCCTTATCCCAAACAGGATCTGCCATTATAGCTTGGCGAGCTAATTCATTTAAAGCAATATTTTGGGCGCTATGACTCGAGCTACAAGCTATTGGGATAGCGGAAAAAGTTTTATCAGGAAAAGTGGCACAAAACTGCAAAAGTTGCATTCCACCCATAGAACCACCTGTAGCACAAAGAAGCTTTTTAATACCTAAATGTTCAAGCAAAGACTCTTGAGCCCTAACCATATCCTTAATAGTTATGACTGGAAAATCCAAACCATATGGTTGCTGAGTTTGAGGATTTAAATTTCTTGGACCTAAAGAACCCATACATCCCCCAATTACATTTGCACAAATTACAAAATATTTATCAGTATCTATTGCCTTTCCAGGTCCAACTGCAGTTACCCACCATCCGTCTTTATTTGTAACAGGGTTTTTTCCCGAAACAAATTGATCTCCAGTAAGTGCGTGAAACACAAGAATAGCATTATTTTTATCATTATTTAATTTGCCAAAAGTTTCATAAGCGAGGGGAAAATTTATAATGGTTTTACCACAATCTAATTTCAGTGGTTTTGATACAATAAGTTTCTTTATATTTTCAATTCTATTATTCATCCAAAAAAAAAGCCCAGCTAAACTGGGCTATCTCCTATTTAGCTATATTTATAAAGCGCCAGCAATTTGGTTAAGTCA
>MDSW01173457.1_pt1 | contig 13950 bp, 16 predicted proteins | sample 811171 | NCBI WGS metagenome assembly MDSW01 (sample SAMN05326641, study PRJNA326480) | marine metagenome | isolation source: seawater | place: Atlantic Ocean: North West | collected 2012 | reverse complement strand
GCGCATGGGGGATTTTCAGTTTTTGCAGGAGTTGGTGAAAGAACTAGAGAAGGAAATGATCTTTATCATGAAATGATAGAATCAGGAGTTATTAAACCCGAAGGTACAGGATCAAAAGCAGCATTAGTTTATGGTCAAATGAATGAACCACCAGGAGCAAGAGCTAGAGTTGCACTATCAGGTTTAACAGTAGCTGAATATTTTAGAGATCAGGAAGGACAGGATGTACTTTTCTTTGTAGATAATATTTTTAGATTTACTCAAGCAGGGTCAGAAGTTTCGGCTCTATTGGGCAGAATTCCTTCTGCAGTTGGGTATCAGCCTACATTAGCAACTGATATGGGTAATCTTCAAGAGAGAATTACAACGACTAATAAAGGATCGATCACTTCGGTACAGGCAATTTATGTACCTGCTGATGATTTAACTGACCCAGCACCTGCAACATCTTTTGCTCATTTAGATGCAACCACTGTATTATCTAGACAAATTGCAGAAATTGGAATTTATCCAGCAGTAGATCCATTAGATTCAACCTCAAGAATTTTAGATCCAAGAATTGTTGGAGATGAACATTACAGAGTAGCTAGAGAGGTTCAGAAAATTTTACAAACTTATAAATCTTTGCAAGATATAATAGCTATTTTAGGTATGGACGAATTATCTGAAGAAGATAAGCTAGTTGTAGCTCGAGCAAGGAAAATTCAAAGATTTTTATCGCAGCCATTCTTTGTTGCTGAAGTATTTACAGGCTCTCCTGGAAAACTAGTAGATTTAGAATCAACTATCAAAGGTTTTGATGCAATCTGCAAAGGTGAGTATGATCACTTACCAGAAGCCGCATTTTATATGGTGGGTACAATTGAAGAAGCAATTGAAAAAGCTGAGAAGATGGAAAAAGATACAGCTGCATAATGAATAGTATTTTTAAAATAGAAATAATAAATCCTGAAAAATCATTTTTAATTAAAGATAATATATCTGAAGTGGTGGTCCCTGCGTTTGAAGGTGATTTAGGTATTTTAAAAGATCATATATCTATAATTTCATTTTTAAAGCCAGGCTTATTAAGAGTAATTGACTCCTCTTCAAAAGAAGAAACTTATTATGTTGAAGATGGAATAATTGAATTTAAGAATAATTGTTTATCTATATTGACAAGTAATATTTTTGATATCAAAAATATAGATAAAAACAAAGTTAAAGAAATTTTAGCTCAAGCAGAAAAAGAGCAGCAAAATCAGGATATTTCAGATCAAGCTAGATATTTAATAGATAATAAAGTATCGATTTTAAAGTCATTAACATTAAACTAATTAATTATTTTTTTTAATTCTGATTTAATTTTTTTATAAACTTCAAGTTTAAATGGTACGGCTATTTTAGTAAGTTCTTCCAAATCTATCCATTTCCATTCTAAAAATTCTGGATTTTCAGTATTTATATTAATTTCAGACTCATTACCTATAAATCTAGTAATGAACCATTTTTGTTTTTGTCCTTTGAATTTGCCTTTCCAAATAATTCCTATTAAGTGATCTGGTAAAATATAAGTTATAGTATCATTAATTTCTTTAATAAATTTTACACTAGAAATATTTGTTTCTTCCTTTAGCTCTCTTAATGCAGCACTATAAAAATCTTCATTAATTTCTGTTCCACCTTGGGGCATCTGCCAAAAATTTTTTGGATTATCTATTCGTTTTGCTACAAATATTTTATTTTTATTGTTTAATACAACTATACCGACACCAGTTCTAAGTGGTAAATTTTTATATTTTTCTCTCATTCTTATCCATTGATAAGCTTGACCGCAAAATTTAGTTGATTGTCACTATCTGTATTAATTACAAATGAATCTAAATTTTCTTCAATTTCAATATCAGGAGTTATACCCACTTCAGAGATAGATTTACCTGAAGGTAAATAATATTTAGATATAGTTAATCTTATAGCGCCTTTATTTTTTAATGGCATTATTGATTGTACTGATCCTTTTCCAAAACTATTTTCTCCTATTATGATAGCTCTTTTATGATCTTTAAGAGCTCCAGCGACAATTTCTGAAGCTGAGGCAGAACCATAATTAATTAAGATTACTAACGTTTTTCCATTTATAAGATCTCCTGTTTTTGCAAACCATTTTTTGTTTTCTCTTTTTTTTCTGCCCTTAGTCGAAACTATTTCACCTTTTTTTAAAAAAAAATCAGTGATTTTTACTGCTTGAGTTAATAATCCACCAGGATTATTTCTAAGATCTAAAATATATGCATTAATATTTTTTTTTTTATTTAATTTTTTTATTTGAGATTTAATTTGATCAGCACTGTTTTCATTGAAAGATGTTAATCTTATATAACCAATATTATCATTTATGTATCTAGACTTTACAGATTCAATTTTAACAATATCTCTTGTTATAGTAAAAATAATAGCTTTCTTTTTTCCTATTCTTCTTACCGTAATTTCTATATCTGAGCCAACTGGGCCTCTCATTAGATTAACAGCTTCAGTTAAAGTTTTTCCTTGAACTTGAATGTCGTTTATTTTTACAATGTAGTCTCCTGCTTTTACACCAACTTTAGCTGCGGGCGAACCATCTATCGGTGATATAACTTTTACTACACCATGTTCCATAGTAACTTCGATACCAAGCCCACCAAATTTTCCACTAGTCTCGGTTTGCATATCAACAAATGATTCTGGGGACATATAAGCTGAGTAGGGATCTAATGATTGTAAAACACCATTTATTGCAGCATCCATAACGTCACTTTGATTAATTTCTTCTACATATTCTTCATCTATTTTATTTAAAACTTCACTAAATAAATCTATTTTTTCATAAATAGTTTTATCCGTTTCAGAAAAACTTTTATTTGTTGTAAATAAAAAAAATAAAAAAATTATAAAAATTTTCATATCGAAATCTTTTCTTTTGGAATTAATTCAGACCACATTTTTTCAAGTTCATAAAATTTTCTTTTTTCAGGATTAAATATATGAACGATTATATCTAGTCCATCAACTAATTTCCATTCCTTACTATCTTTTCCTTCTATTTTAGAGTCTTTAATTCCATTACTTTTAAATTTTTCTAGAACTTGTTCTGATAGTGCCTGAATATGTCTTGAGGAAGTTCCACTTGCAATAATCATATAATCAGCCATAGAACTTTTGTTTTCAAGATCTATACTAATTATGTCTAGTGCTTTGTTTGAGTTTAGGGTTTCTATTATAATTTTTTTAAGATTTGAGATTTTATCCATTAATTAATAAAAGATTATCAAATTTTTCTTAATTGAGAAGATGAAATATTAACTTTTTGAAATTTAATATATTGTAAATTTTTTTGATTTAATCGTTTATAAGTGATAGATTTAAGTGATTTTGCTTTAAATCCATTCCTATCAAATACTAAAATATTACATTTTTGTGAAATTGACTTCCATTTATACCATCTGTGAAAATTAATTAAATTATCGGCACCCATAATAAAATTAATTTCTAAAGATTTGTTTTTTTTTAAATAATTTATTAAGTTAATTGTTTTATTTGATTTAATTTTTTTTTCATAAAATTTAACTTTAATAAATTTTTTTGAATTAATTATTTTTTTTGCAATTTTAATTCTTTTATTTAAAGCTAAATTACTTTTACTTTTAAAAGGATTTTTTTTAGTTATAGCCCAAATAACATATTTTAAATTAAATTTTTTTTTCGCCTCTTTTGATATTGCTAGATGTCCTTTATGAGCAGGATCAAAAGTTCCTCCTAATAAACCAATTTTAATTTTTTTTTTTTTCAATTTATTTTCTAATTTGACCTTTACTAGTAATTTCATACTTATATGAAGTTAGTTGTGCTAAGCCTACTGGGCCACGAGGAGGTAAAGTATTTGTTGAAATTCCAACCTCACCACCAAAACCAAATTCACCACCATCAGCAAATTGAGTAGAAGTATTATGCATACCTATTGAGCTTTTAATATTTTTTAAAAATTTTTTTGCTGTCTTATAGTTTTGTGTAATTATACAGTCGGTATGCATAGTACCATATTTATTAATATGATTTATTGCATCATCACAGTTTTTAACGCATTTAACAGCAACAGTTGAAGACAAATATTCAGTTGACCAGTCTTTTTCTTTTGCAGGATAAATTTTTCCTGAATAGTATTTTTTTAAAATATTATCCCCATAAATTTTACATTCATTTTCTTCAAGTTTTTTGAGAATTGGATTACAAAATTTTTTTACAATTTTTTCATGTAATAATATTGTTTCAGTTGCACCACAAATACTGGTATTTCTTAATTTGGCATTATAAACAATATTCGTCGCCATTTTTAAATTAGCATCTTTGTCTACAAAAGTATGACATAAACCCTCTAAGTGTCCTATGATTGGAATACGAGATAAATCTTGAACTCTTTTAACTAAGTTTTTTCCCCCACGTGGTATTATAATATCAATATAATTTTTCATTTTTGAAAGCATGTAGTCAACTGTTTTTCTATTTTTTGAGTTTATGAATTGAACATAGTTTTGATCGATATTACTTATTTTAAGTGCTTTTCTAAATAAATTAGCTAAAATTTTATTTGTATTTATTGCTTCTGATCCGCCTTTTAAAATTACTGCATTTCCAGATTTAAAGCACAAGCTTGCGACATCAGAAGTTACGTTCGGTCTACTTTCATATATAATACCGATTACACCTATTGGTATCGAAACTTTTTTTATTTCTAACCCATTTGTTCTTTTCCATTTATCTAGAGTTCTATCAATAGGATCATTTAGTTTTATTATATTTTTTATAGACTTTGTGATTGATTTTATTTTTTGTGCGTTCAAGGTTAGTCTTGCAATTAAATTATTTTTTAAGCCTTTTTCTATAGCATATTTAATATCTTTATTATTTTCTTTGATAATGGAGTTTGTTTTTTTTTCTATTAATAACGCATAATTTTTTAGAACTTTATTTTTATTTTTTGTACTAATTTTTTTTATTAAGGCTTTCCTTGATTTTTTTCCAATTAAATTCATATAATTTTTCATTTTATATTTTTACCATATCGTCTTTATGTATTACTTCTGATTTAGAAATATACCCTAGAAGATCTTTTATTTCATTAGAATGATGACCCATAATTTTTAAAATTTCATCTGATGAAAATGAACTTAATCCTCTTGCAAATTCTTTATTATTTTTATCTAAAATTTTTATATGATCTCCTTTATTAAAGTTTCCTATTACTTTTTTTATTCCTGCAGCTAATAAACTTTTTCCTTTTGTAAGAGCATTTTTAGCACCATCATCTATTATAACTTCACCTTTTGGAGCAATTGAACTTATTATCCATTTTTTTCTAGCATCTAACTTTGAAATTTTTGGTAAAAACCATGTACATTCATTTTTTTCTATAATTTTTTTTATAGGTCTTAAAGGTAAACCGTTAGCAATAACCATTTTACATCCTGAAAATTGGCAAATTTTAGCTGCATCAATTTTTGTTTTCATTCCACCAGTGCCGTGTTCGTTAGTACTTCTGGTGGCAGTTTGTTCAATATCTTTATTTATATTTCTGACTTCCTTTATTAATTTTGCTTTTTTATTAACTTTAGGATTTTTTGTGTAAAGACCATTTACATCTGAAAGAAGTATAAGAGCATCAGCCCCAGATATCTGAGCAACTCTTGATGCGAGTCTATCATTATCCCCATATTTAATTTCTGAAGTTGCAATACTATCATTCTCATTTACTATTGGAATAAAATTTAGTTGAAATAAATTTTCAAAAGTTCTTTTTGCATTTAAAGCCCGTCTTCGTTGTTCCGTATCCTCCAGAGTAAGTAAAATTTGCGATATATTAATTTTTGATTTTAAAAAAATTTTTGAGAATAAATTCATTAATTCAATTTGGCCAATAGATGCAATTGCTTGGCTTTTATCCAATTTTAGACGCTTTTTATTAATATTTAATTTTTTACACCCCATTGCTATAGCACCTGAGCTAACTAAAATAATTTTTTTATTTTCCAATAATAAATTTTTAATATCTCTAGAAAATTCATTTAACCATTTTTTTCTAATTTTATTATTATCGTTAATTAAAAGAGAAGATCCTATTTTTATTACGATGATTTTTGAATTTTTAAGATACATAAGAAAGTAATTTTGCTTTCATCTTTGCTATTGAGTCTTTTTCAATTGTTGAAAGAGTTATAATTTTAGATTTTTTATTTTTTGAAAATCTATCCACGATTTTTTTAATTGATTTTTTGTCTATTAAATCAGTTTTATTTAATACTATAATTTCTTTTTTCTTTAAAAGTTCTTTACTGTAATTTCTAAGCTCTTTTTTAACTTTATTATAGTTATTTTCTAGGTTTTTTTCAGTTATATCAATCAAATGTAAGAGTGTTTTGCACCTTTCTATATGTTTTAAAAACTTAATTCCAAGGCCAATACCTTCATGAGCGCCTTCTACTAATCCTGGAATATCTGCTAAAGTAATTTCTTTATTATCATATACCGCTACACCTAGGTTGGGATTAAGAGTTGTAAATTTATAATTTGCAATTTTAGGTGTTGCATTAGTTATTGCAGCCAATAGACTTGATTTACCTGCATTGGGTAAACCAATAATTCCAATATCTGCGATTGTTTTTAACTGAAGCCAAATTATAAATTCTTCTCCAGGAGTGCCCTTTGTAAATTTTCTTGGTGCTCTATTTGTAGAACTTTTAAATTTAGTATTTCCAAGCCCTCCCTTGCCTCCTTTAGCGGCAATAAATTTTTCTCCATATTTTGTAAAATCATAAAGCAATGTTTTATTATCTTCTTCAAAAACTTGTGTTCCAATTGGTACTTTTAAAAATAAATCATCACCAGTTTTGCCAGTACGTTTTGCTCCAGCACCATTAGTTCCTCTTTCTGCTTTATGATGTTGTTGAAACCTATAATCAATTAGCGTATTTAAATTTCTTTCTGATGTTAAAATAATTGAACCACCATCACCACCATCACCACCATCTGGTCCTCCATATTCGATAAATTTCTCTCTACGGAAACTTGGCGAACCATCACCTCCATTACCGGCTTTTATATATATTTTGACTTGATCAAGAAACTTCATAACACAACTCTTAATTTTTGGGTTGTATTACTAATTGGGTTTTACAGAAACATATGTTCTGTCAGATTTAGTTTTTTTAAATACAACTTTTCCCTTAGCAATAGAGAAAATAGAATGATCTCTTCCCATTCCTACATTTTCACCAGGAAAGATTTTAGTTCCTCTTTGCCTAACAATTATATTTCCAGGTATAACCAATTGACCGCCATATTTTTTAACACCGAGTCTACGGCCCGCACTATCACGACCGTTTCTAGATGATCCACCTGCTTTTTTTGTTGCCATAATTTACTCAGTTATTTGCTCTTTTTTTTTTGTTCCTAAATCTTTTTTTTTCAATTTTTTTTATTGGTTTTTGAAATTTTGGTGCTTCTGATAAAATTTTTCCATCTTTTGAAAAGATTTTATTAATTCTAATTGACGAATATTCTTGTCTATGACCATTTTTTCTTCTTGAATTTTTTCTTCTTCTTTTTTTGAAAATTAATATAGTTCTATTTTTTCCATTTTTAATTAAATCAGCTTCAACTTTAGCTCCTTCAATTATTGGAGTTCCAATTTCAATCATTTTTTCATCACCATAGGCCAATATTTCTTTAAATTCTATTTTACTTTTTGAATCTGCGTTTTCTAGTCTTTCTATTTTAAGAATTTCTCCTGTTTTAACTTTATATTGTTTTCCACCAGTTTTAATTATTGCAAATGACATTGTTTAACCTAAATTTTATAACCAGCAATATAGTCGGAGGCCAATTATAGTCAAGTCGAATAACTTAAAAAATATCCTTTAAATCTCTTAATTTTGAAAAGTTTTCTATATTATTTGATTTTAAAAAAATATTACACTCTAGTTCATCTTTAATTGTAGATGGTATTGTAGGTAAATTATTATTTAATTTTTTTTTAATTTGTAAAATTTTATTTTTTAATTTTTCATTATTAGGATCGTGCAATAAGCAAAATTTAGAATTTTGTAGAGTATATTCGTGACCACAAAAAATTTTTGTATCTAAAGGTAATTTTTTTAGTTTATTTAATGAATCAAACATTTGTGAATAAGTTCCTTCAAAAATTTTACCACAACCCAATGAAAATAATGTATCCCCGGTAAAAAGTATTTTATGTTTATAAAAATAAAAACATATATGTCCTGTTGTGTGTCCGGGGATATGAATTATTTTTGCTTCAAAATTTTCATTTTTCCATATTTCTTTATCGCGAACCAAAATATCAATTTCTGGAATTCTCATTTTATCTTCTTCATAACCAACTACTTTTGCATTATATTTTTCCTTTAACTTTTTATTTCCTCCAATATGATCATAATGATGGTGTGTATTTAATATAAATTTTAAATTAATTTTATTTTTATTTAGGTATTTTATAATTGGTTCTGACTCACCAGGGTCTACAATACAAGCATTATTTTTATTTTCATCAATAATTAGATAAGAATAGTTATCTTTTAAACAAGGAATAATTTCTATTTTCATTTTTATTTTTTTATCAAAAAAATACCTAATTCTGAATAGAAATTTTTGTAATTTAAGTTTGATTTACTAATTTCAGATTTGTTTTGCCCATTTAAAGCAATTGATTTATACAACTCAATATTTTTTTTGGAACAAAAATTAAAAAAATCTTTAATTGTACACATATGTAAATTTGGAGTGTTATACCATTCATCGGGTAAATTTTTTGTTATTGGCATAGTACCTTTAAATAATAGATGTAATCTTATTTTCCAATAGCCAAAGTTAGGTATGGTAACTATGGCATTTTTGGCAACCCTCAAAAGATCATTTATTACTTTTTCTGGGTTATAAAAAGCTTGAAGAGTTTGACTTAAAATAACATAATCAAAAGATAGATCTGGAAATTGTTCAAGATCTTTTTCTGCATTTCCCTCAATTATTGAGAGACCTTTTTTAATGCATATTTGAACCTTGTTTTTTGATATTTCTAATCCTCTAGTATCTATGTTTTTTTTATCTTTCAAATTTTTCATTAAAGTACCATCACCACAACCTACATCTAATACTCTAGTATTATTTTCAATTAATTCAGATATTATTTGAAATTCTTTTTTCATATTTTAGTAATTTGCATCTAAAAAATTTTTTACTGTTTTTAAAAAATCTGGAATATCTAATAAAAAAGAGTCATGACCTTTATCACTGTTTATTTCAAGAAAACCAACATCGGCTCCAGAAGCATTTAAAGAAATTACTATTTCTTTATTTTCTGATGTTGGGTAAAGCCAATCAGAGGTAAAAGATATTATAAAGAATTTCGTTTTAGTTTTGTTAAATGCTAAAGATAAGTTTCCATTAAATTGTTTGCTTAAATCAAAATAATCCATTGCTCTTGTAATATATAAATAACTATTTGCATCAAACCTATCTACAAATATCGACCCTTGATATCTTAAATAGCTTTCAATTTGAAAGTCTGCATCAAAACTGAAATTTAAATTGTCTTTTTCTTGTAGTTTTCTTCCAAACTTTTCTTGTAAGCCTTTCTTTGATAAATAAGTTATATGTGCAGCCATTCTTGCAACTGCTAATCCTTTATCTGGAGATAAACTTAACTTTGTATAATTTCCTTCTTTCCAATTTGAGTCAGCCATTATCGATTGTCTACTTAATTCATTAAAAGCAATATTTTGTGCAGAATGACTTGCAGTACATGCAATTGGCATTGCTGTTTTTGTTTTATTAGGAAAGTTGGCAACAAATTGTAAAACTTGCATACCACCCATAGAACCACCAATCACGCTGTATAACTGTTTTATATTAAAAAAATCTAGTAAATTATATTGTGCATTAACCATATCATTAATAGTAATAACTGGGAAATTAGTTCCAAGAATTTCATTTGTGTTTTGGTCGATACTACTTGGGCCAAAAGAACCCATACAACCACCAATAACATTTGCACAAATAACAAAATATTTATTTGTATCTACAGGCTTAGAGGGACCCACTAAATATGACCACCAACCACTTTTTTTTGTTATTGGATTTATGCCACTAGCAAATTGATCTCCAGTTAATGCATGAAAAGCTAAGATAGCGTTATCTCTTTTTTCATTTAGAACACCATAGGTTTCATATGCCAAGGGATAATTATTAATAGTTTTTCCACAATCTAAAGTTAAAGATTTTTTTACAATAATTTTTTTTATATTTTTTTTATCATTCATAATGTTGTGCTGGAAATGAATTGAGAGAAAAAAACTTATTTAGCGGTTTTTTTTAAGCGCTCGCAATTCAGTTAAATCAGCGCACTTTTTTGTACTAGAAGAGAATCAATATGTCAATTTTTTTGTGTAAATTGATAATTCTCTATAAATCTTGATTAATTTAATTATAAAGATAGGTATATAAAATAAAAAATATGACTTTACCAAAATTTAAAAATATTGGACTTGAATCTTATAAACCTGGAAAATCTAAATTATTTAAAATAAAAAATATTATTAAGCTTTCGGCAAATGAGTCTGCTTTGGGGACAAGCCCATATGTTAGAAAAGAAATTAATAGAATTGCTAATTTATCTAAATATCCAGATGGTCATTCAACTGAATTAAAAAAGGTTATTTCAAAAAAGTTTAATTGTAATTTTGAAAAAATTATTTGTGGCGCAGGGTCAGATGAGATTATTCAAATTATTTGTCAGTTATTTTTAAAACAAAGAGATGAAGTAATAGTGCCTCAATTTAGTTTTTTAATGTACAGAATATACTCAAAAAATGTAGGAGCTACTGTCATATATGCGAAAGAAAAAAATTTAAAAATATCAATTTCACAAATTATAAAAAAAGTATCCAAAAAAACAAAAATAGTTTTTTTAGCTAATCCAAATAATCCAACTGGAACTTATTTAGAAAAAAATATGTTATTACGGTTAAGAAAAATGCTTAGAAGTAATATTTTATTAGTTGTTGATGATGCTTATGTTGAATATATGAGAAATAAAGATTATGTACCCGCTTTAAAACTTTTTAAAAATAGTAAAAATGTTATTGTATTAAGAACTTTTTCAAAAATATATGGATTGTCATCTTTAAGAATAGGTTGGGGCTATGGTCCAAAAAAAATTATTAACGCAATGGATAAAATTAGACCACCGTTTAATGTAAATTCATTAGCTCAAGTCGCAGCAATATCAGCTTTAAAGGATAAAAATTTCATTAAAAAATCAGTTAAACATAATTTATTCTGGGCAAGTAAACTTAAAAAAATATTAAATAATTTTAATATATTTACAAATGATGTAAGCGCTAATTTCCTACTGCTAAATTTTAATAAATGCAAATATTCTGCAAATTTTGTGCAAAAAAAATTAGAAGACAAGGGAATTATTTTACGTGAAATGAGTTCTTATAAAATTAAAAATGCTTTAAGATTAACAATAGGTAGTAGTGCTGATAATAAAAAATTGATAAAAATTCTAAATAAAATTTTTAAAAAATAATGAAAAATATTCTTATAATAGGTTGTGGGCTAATTGGTTCATCAGTTTTAAGAGCAGTAATTGCAAAAAAATTATCAAAAAATATTTTTGTTTATGAAAAGTCAAAAAAAAATATTTCTAAAATTAAAAAAATAAATTCCAAAATAATATTTTTAAAAAAATTAGATAAAAGAATATCAGATATTGATTTTGTTATTTTATGTACTCCAATGAGTCAGTATGAAAATATTATTTTATATTTAAATAAATTTTTAAAAAAAAAAAGTATAATAACTGATGTTGGCTCTACAAAACAAAATGTATTAAAATTTAAAAATAAAAAATTAAATAAATCTTTAGATTGGATTTTAAGTCATCCTATATCTGGATCCGAAGTAAGTGGACCAGAATTTGGTAATAAAAATTTATTCCAAAAAAAATGGTGCATAATCATAAAAGATAAGAATAAAAAAAAAGTTAATAAAGTTGTAAAATTTTGGAAAAAATTAGGTTCAAAAATTATTTTTATGAATCCCAGTGAGCATGATAAAATATTTGCAATGACTAGTCATTTGCCTCATTTAATCGCTTATAATTTAATTAAAACTGCTCAGGATTTTCAAAAAAAAGAAAAAAAGAATATTATTCAATATAGTGCGGGAGGTCTTAGAGATTTTTCAAGAACTGCAGCATCAAATGAAGTTATGTGGAGAGATATATTTTTTAGTAATAAAAAGAATATGATTAATACTATTAATATGTTTATTAAAAATTTAAAAATTTTCAAAAAAAATATAGATAATCTTGAAGATAAAAAATTAAAAAAGGTATTAATTAATTCAAAAAAAGTAAGAAAACAAATAATCCAAATGAAACAAGATATTCCAAAACCAGACTTTGGTAGAGAATAGTCTTAGATAGAAAAAATTTTTTTAACTTTAAGATTTGCTGTATATTTTATAAGTTTTATTGTTTTTTTTATTGGCATTATTAAAACTTTTTTTTTGGGTCCATAAGCATGAATTAATTTTTTTGAATTAATGCAAATTGCAACATGTCCCTTCCAATAAATAATATCGCCAAGTTTAAAATTTATTTTTTTATTGTAGCCTTTTTTATATTTTATTTGATCAATCGTATCTCTTGGAAAAAATTTATTATTAAAATTATAAAATAATTGAATTAATGCTGAGCAGTCAATACCGTTATATGTTTTACCACCCCATTTATATTTACAATTTAAAAATAATTTTACAATTTTTAAAAAATTTTTTTCTTTTTTATTAATTGCTTGAATATCTTTAATTCTTAACCATTTGTTATTTTCAAACATAATAAAATTGTTCTTTTTTTTAAGAATTTGTATTTTACTTAAAAAGGGCAAAAATTTTTTTGATTTATATTTTGATAAATTTTTTGGACCTTTAAAAATTCTTGATTTAAGTACGATTATTTTATGAGTAGGTTTAAATTTATTTAAGTATTTTGAGGATTTAATGTAGCCAACATAACCATCATATGAATTTTTTATTTTAAAAAAATTTTTTTTTTTAGATAATATTTTAAATTTTTCCCCATATAAAATTTGAGAAGCAACCTTGGATCTATAAGAAGATTTTTCGTATAAATTAATATAATGATTTTTGGAAAAAAAATTATTTTGCACCAATTTTTATTTTCGATCTAATAAACCAAAGACAAATAAGAGATGGAATAACCATCACTGTGGTTAATACAAAAAAGGTTCCCCAGTCTCCATTTAGCCAATCAACCAGTGCTCCAGAAGAAGATGCAAGGGTTGTCCTTCCAGCGGTACCAATAGATGCAAGTAAAGCATATTGAGTTGCAGTATAAGTTCTATCAACAAGTAATGATATGAAGGCAACAAATGCAACTGTTGCAAATGCAGCTGTAATATCATCAGCAATTACAGCAACAGCAAATAATAATTCTGATTTACCTGTCCAAGCTAAAAGAGCAAATAGAAGATTGGTTAAAGCCATCAATCCTCCTGCAAAAAACATTGTTTTGATAGTTCCTGCTCTCATAGCCATCACACCACCTAATAGCGTAAAAACAACAGTTGTAATCCATCCAAGTCCTTTTGAGTAAATTGCAATTTGTCCTTTGGAAAATCCAATTTCTTTATAAAAAACAATTGACATACGACCAAGAAAAGCTTCTCCAATTTTAAATAAGAATACAAAACCTAATATTCCTACAGCAATTGCAAATCCATTTTTTTTAAAGAAACTAATTATAGGTCCTCCAATAGTTCCAGTAATGTAAGCAATAAAATTAGTTATAATATTGCTCGATCCAAGTTTTCCTTCAATTAATTTATCAGTTTC
>MDSW01046543.1_pt1 | contig 13950 bp, 15 predicted proteins | sample 811171 | NCBI WGS metagenome assembly MDSW01 (sample SAMN05326641, study PRJNA326480) | marine metagenome | isolation source: seawater | place: Atlantic Ocean: North West | collected 2012 | reverse complement strand
ATCTGGTCTTGTAGTATAACATTTAATTGATTTTATTTCTTCCAACCCTTCAATTTGAAAATCTATTTCACATCCATAAGACTTCCCTATCCAATTTTTTTGCATAGTTTTTACTTTTTCAGGCCAGTTATCAAGGTTGTCTAAGTCCTGAAGTAATTCTTCAGAAAAATGTGAAATTTTAAAAAACCATTGATTTAATTTTTTTCTTTCCACTAAAGCACCTGATCTCCATCCCTTTCCATCAATAACTTGTTCGTTGGCTAATACAGTTTGCTCTATAGGGTCCCAATTAACATAACTCTCTTTTCTATAAACAAGTCCTTTATCGAAAAGATCTAGAAAAATTTTCTGTTGGTGTTTATAATATTCTGGAGAACAGGTAGAAATTTCTCTACTCCAATCTATAGAAAGACCTAGTTTTTTTAATTGATTTTTCATGACCTTAATATTTTTCTCTGTCCAGTCTTTGGGATTTAATCTATTTTGTTTAGCGGCATTTTCAGCTGGCATACCAAAAGAATCCCATCCCATCGGGTGTAGAACATTGAAGCCTTTTAATTTTTTATACCTAGAAAGCACATCTCCAATTGTATAATTTCGAACATGTCCCATATGGATTTTTCCTGATGGGTAAGGGAACATTTCTAGACAGTAAAATTTTTTTTTCTTATTATCTATTTGAGAGTTAAAAGTTTCATTTTTCTCCCAGTGCTTTTGCCATTTATTTTCAATTAATTTAAAGTTGTATCTTTCCACAATCAAAATTAATTAGTTTAATGATCTAATTCTCTCTTTTGTTATCAGGGGTTGATGTTACGTATGGTCTTTCTTTTTTATTTTTATCAATTAGATCCTTTTCGTAACGTGAAGCTTTTTTTAGTATATTTACTTTAAGTTTTGCGACAAGTTCATTGTTGTTTTGATTTACTGTGCAATTAGTTAAATTATTTGAACATTGTTTAACAAAAATATTTACGTCTAAAGCATCTGATCTAATTTCGTTAGTTAAAAATCTTACAGAAATTTTAATTGATTCATTAGGAGAGTTATCTTCGCTATACCAATCTGTGATTACTATACCACCACTATAGTTTGCAGAGACTAAAGGCATAAAATCAAGTGTATCTAATGTTGCTCTCCAAAGGGGATTAGAACTAGCAAAATCATAAGTGGTGCCTTTATTGTTGCCACCCATAATTCTAAACCCTCTTCCTTCCTCCATATTTTTTTTGACTCTTTCTCTTGGGTCAGGAGGATAATCTTTTGCACTGACTTTTTTATATTTTAATGGACCGCATGCTGATTGAAATAACAGACTTAGAATAACAGAAAATATAAGAAAAAGTTTCATAAAGATTTATAGTTGTAAATTATTTTTTAGCATAAAAAATGACCTTTAAAATTAGAATATAGTTTTAAAAACACTAATTAGTTGAAAGAAGACATTTTACCCTAAATAAGGGATGTTTGTGATGTAATTATGCAACACTATTGTAAATTCTCCAGTAAAAATCAAATAATATATAAATTAGGAGCAATTATTTGTTAGAAACACCATGTTTATAATTAATTATAAAAATAAGGAGTAATTTATGAACAAACTAAAAAAAGTAGGATTAACAGCTCTTGCTACTACTCTTGTTGCTTCTGCATCATATGCAGGTGAAATGAGTGTTAGTGGTTCAGCTTCGTTAAACTACAGTGGTCTAAACACTAGTTCGGACGCTAATCCATGGTCAATGGGTGACAGTGTTACGTTTTCTGGTGGTGGAGACTTAGACAACGGAATGGACGTAAACGTTAAGTTCGAGTTAGACGGTGGTAACTATGATGACTACTCTCTAAAACTTGGAATGGGTGACATGGGAAGTTTAACTTTCTCTGGTAACTCTGTAAACGCTGGTGGTGTTGATAAAGTAAAAGATATCGTACCTACAGCTTACACTCCAGTTTACGAAAATGCTGACAGTACTGACAATGGTTTAGCAACTACTACTGGTAGAGTAACTACTGGTATGTGGGGATATACTTATGACCAAGATGGTTTAATGCTATCTATGGGTTATAATCCTAAGCCAGCAGCTGCTGCTAGTGCTGAAACATCTTACGCTGTATCATACAGTGGTTTAATGGATGGAATGACATTATCAGCTGGTAGATTTGATGATGGTGATGTTGCTGAGAATGATACATATGGTGTTAAATATGTAGCAGGATCAATAACAGCTGCTTATCAAATTACTAAAGTTGATTATGAATCAACTGGTTCTAACGACCAAGATGCAGCTCATATGGGTGTATCTATAGCAGTTAACGAAAACTTAACTGTTTCAGCTGGAAGACAAGAAGTTGAAATCGATACTAAAGCTGATGATGAAGTGAATACTGGTATTCAAGCATCATACACTATGGGATCTATAACTCTTGCTGGTGGTTTCAACGAAGTTGAAAGCATTGGTGGAGCAGCTAGCTCTGACGCTGAAGTAGCTATGTTTAATGCAGCATTTGCATTCTAATAATAGTTAATTTTATTAAAAAGGCCTCTAATATTTTAGGGGCCTTTTTTTTTGTTCAAAATATTCAATACCCGCAAAACCAAAAGAATTAACTAGTTTTAGTCTTTTTATATTCTGTTTATTAATGCCACCTAGGGCAATATCTTTGACTTTAATCATTTTTTTAAGGTTTAGGTATTTATAGATTTCTAGCTTTGGATTATTTTTTTTTTGAATATTGGAGATAAAAAAATTTCATCTAATTTTTGTTTTTGTTTTTGATATATTTCCTTATAATTATGTGCTGACCCAATTATTCTAAAGTTTTTTTTAAAATTGGTCATATTTAAACTTAAATTCTTGTTATATGATGAAAGATAAACACCATTTGCTCTCATTTTGATGGCTAATTTTACATTATTACAGATAAAAAATTCCCTATTATTTTTTTTACAAAATTTTTTAAGTTTAGAAATACTGTCCAAATTTACTTCTTTATCTTTATTTCTCCAAATAAAAGTTATATTTTCATCTAAATCAATAAAATGGGAATAATCAAATTTATTTATAAAAAAATATTTTTTTAAATTTTTATTATGCATAATCGTGTAAATAATCTAATTGAAATTAATAAAAAAATTAACAACAAAATTAATTCTCTTTCAATTTTAGATTATTCTCCTAAAATTATTGCTGTTTCAAAGACATTTAAAGAAGAAGACATACTACCATTACTTGATTTCGGACATATTCATTTCGGTGAAAATAAAGTTCAAGAGGCAATATCAAAATGGTCAGATTTAAAAAAACGTTATTCAAAAGTAAAATTACACATGCTGGGTAAGCTTCAAACGAATAAAGTTAAATATGCAGTTGAAATATTCGATTATATTCATTCTTTAGACAATCTTAAACTGGCTAATAAATTGGCCTCACTAATTAATAGAGATAAAAAAGAAATTAAAGTTTTTATTCAAGTAAATTTGGCAAATGAAACCCAAAAATCAGGAATAAATCCATCTGAACTAAGATTATTTTATGAAAAATGCTTAGAATTAAAACTTAATGTAGTTGGAACAATGTGTATTCCTCCTGAAAATGAGGATCCAAAAAAATATTTTAAACAAACTATTGAATTAAATAAAAGTATTAATTTGAATTATACTAGTATGGGAATGACCAATGATTATCTTGAGGCTATAGAATATCAATCTTCTTTTTTAAGAATTGGATCTGGTATTTTTGGCAAAAGACTCAGGTAATTTTAATTTTAGAATTTTTATTAATTATTTTGCATAAAATTAGCATATCTTTTTTTTTCAATGCTACACATCCTCTAGTTGGTGAATAATTTTTTGTTAAATGTAAAAATATTGCACTTCCTTTATTTTTGATTATTTTTTTCGTATTATAGTTAATAACAATAAGAATGTTATATTTAGAGTCGTTTCTATACAATTTTTCAAATTTAATTTTTTTTTTTTTATTAATTGTAATTTCTTGATTGTAAAATCGACTAGTTGGGTCATCACACCAACCTAAGCTTTTTTTGATTATTTTTTTCGATAATTTTGAAACTGGTTTAGCAATTCTATCAGATCTGTAATACAATTTTCCAAGCGAATAAGTTCCTTTAGGGGTTGAATAATCACCCTCTTTTTTTCTTTTTCTAATACCTTTTTTGCCAACACAACATTTAAATTTAAAATCATCACATAAAAGTGTATCTTTGTTCTTAACAATAATTTGCATATAAGAAGTATGAGTTCAAAAACATTAGTTATATATGAATATAAAGCATTATTTAAAATATTAAATGAAATTAAAGAAAAATTAAACTTTGAAATTTTAGAATTAAATAATAAAGATTTGAATAATTTCCAATCAAAAAGATTAACAAATTTTCTAATAGTTTCTTCAAAGCATTATGAAAATTTAAGTAATTGTCTAGTGATTGACAATATTCCAATTAGAATAAATAAACTGATTGAATATATAAATATATCATTTTTAAAAAATAATTTTGCAAATCAATCTGAGCTTAGAGTTGGAAAATACAACGTAGATCTTAATTCAAGACAAATCAAGCTGGCTAATAAAAGACTAAATTTAACAGAGAGAGAAACAGAACTTATCTTATTTATCAATTCAAAAAAAATAGTGAATATAAAAGATTTACAAAAAAATGTATGGGGTTATTCAAATAACTTAGAGACGCATACAGTCGAAACACATATTTATAGATTAAGAAAAAAAATGCATGAGACTTTCGATGATGATAATTTTATAAAATATGAAAAAAATGGATATTCAATAAATTGAAAAAAAATCCAATAGCAAAAAAATTATTTAATAGAAGATATAAACCTAAAATTGTAAAACCAAAAAAAGGTAAAGGTAGTTTTAAGAGAAAAAAAATTAAATTCTAGCTCCAAACTTTTGAATTATTTTTGATGATAATTCGGTTCCTTTTTGTAAACATTCAATTGGAGAGAATTTATTAATTATTCCATGTAAGTATCCTGCTGCAAATAAATCCCCAGCACCAGTGAGATCTTTGATATTTTTTATTTTTATAGCATTACACTCAAAAATTTTATCACCATAAATAGATACTGCACCTTTTTCACCTCGAGTTATAACTACATTCTTGTTGATTGATTTTGAAAAAGATATTGTTTCATCAAACGATTTTGCATCAATCAATTTCATCATTTCCTGTTCATTTGCAAAAATGATATTTAATTTATTTTTAACGAGTTCTAAAAAATTTTGTTTATGTCTTTCGACACAAAATAAATCTGATAATGACATTGCAATTTTATTTGAGTTATTTATTGCTTTTTCGAAAGCTCTTTTTGGTCCTCCTTCATCCCACAAATATCCCTCTAAAAATACTAATTCAGAATTTTTAATATGATCATCTTTAATATCTTGATCATTTATTTTTCCAGCAGTGCCTAAGAAAGTGCACATTGTCCTTTCAGAGTCTGGCGTGATGAGTATTAAACAAGATCCTGTCGATAAAGGCTCTTTTTTCTTTTTATACAAATATTTAACTTTTTCATTATTCAGTCCTTCTTCGTATTTTTTACCTAGTAAATCATCATTTACTTTACCAACAAAACCCACTTTATTACCTAATTGTGATAACCCAACTATAGAATTTGCAACAGATCCTCCAGAAATTGTCTCTTCAATTTTTAGTGACGACAATAGTCTTTTAAATTCATTTTCATCAATTAACTTCATCGTACTTTTTGTAAGAGAATTTTGTTTTAAAAATTCATCTGATACTTTACACAGAACATCAACAATTGCATTTCCTATGCCTAATATTTTCATTAAGGTTTTTTCGTAATAAAAGGTTTTTTTCTTTTAGGATAACAAGATGTGCAAATTTTACAACTTATTCCATAGCAATCTCTTGCTTTACAATATTCTCTTCCGTAATAAATTATCTGTAAATGTAACTTGTTCCAATATTTTTTTGGGAACAACTTTTTCAAATCTTTTTCTGTTTGAGAAACATTTTTTCCGTTCGTAAGACCCCATCGTTGAGCAAGTCTGTGTATATGAGTATCTACTGGAAAAGCTGGATGTCCGAATCCTTGAGACATAACAACACTTGCTGTTTTATGACCTACCCCAGGTAATTGTTCTAGTTCTTCAAAAGTTTTTGGAACTTTTCCACCGTATTTATTTATTAGTATCATTGATAAATTATATATACTTTTTGCTTTTATTCTAAAGATACCAATTTTCTTAATTAAAGACTCAATTTTCTTTCTTCCTAATTTTACAAAGTGTTGTGGCTTATAATATTTTGGGTATATTTTTTTTGTTACATTATTTACATTTACATCTGTACATTGGGCCGAAAGAAGAACTGAAATTAGTAGAGTAAAAACATTTCTACTTTTTAATGGAACTTTAATCTTAGGGTATTTTTTATTAAGTATTTTAAATACAATTTTAGCTCTTTGAATTTCATTCATTTTTAGAAATTCATTAGATCTCTCATTGAATACAATCCTGGTTTTTTTCTCATTAACCATGTAGCAGCTAATAATGCTCCTTCAGAATATAAAGCTCTATCAAAAGCTTGATGATTTAACTTGATAATCTCTTTTCCACTAGAGAACAAAACTTCATGTTCACCTATAGTTTCACCTTTCCTAATTGAATTGAAATTTATCTTATTGCTATAAGGAAAATTTTTTTTATTTAAATATTTTTTGCCAATTAAATTATAAAAATCTTTTTTTTTACCAATAGCGATACCTTTACCCAGCATTAGAGCTGTTCCAGATGGATAATCTTTTTTGTATCTATGATGAATTTCTGATATTTTGCTCAAATATTTATTACCAAGAGATTTTGAAGTAATTTCTGTGAGATACATTAATAAATTTATTCCCAAACTCATATTACCAGCTTTTAAAATGGGAATTTTTTTTGAAAAATTTTTAATCAAATTTTCCTCTTTTTTTGTGAAACCTGTTGTTCCAATGACAACTCTTTTTTTAAGTTTAGTTGCTATTTTTAATACTTCAAAAGTACATTTGGGAATTGTAAAATCAATTATTACATCTGTTTTTTTAAAAGCATCTTTGGTATTAAGCTGCGGTCTTATTCCGGCAATTTTTTTATTTATCTTTTTATATTCTGTAATACTACAAAGTTTAAATCTTTTTTCTTTTCTTGATGCTTTAATAAGTTCTTGACCCATACGACCCATGCAGCCAGTTATAGATAAATTAATTTGCTTATATTTCATAACCAAGTTTTTTTAAGTCTCCTTCATAATATTTATTCATTTTATTAATTAATTCTTTATCTAATTGTTTGCGCCAATCATTATCAGGCCCGAGGTAAAAAAATTTAATTTTTCTTTTATCTTTCAGAGAATACACATTTTCAGAAAATTGTCCTTTATTTTCTATACTTTGAAGATTTTTAAAGTTAGTTGACTCAATTGCATTTTTTAATTTTTTTTCATCAACATCTTTATTAAATTTACAAATTGCATTAGTAAAAATTATCAAATTTCTGAATATTTGATCTGGATTTTTTACCATATCCTCATATTTAATAGCCATTTTTCTGAAAGAGTTATTTCGAAGCCACGATTGATAATTAATTCTCCATGAGTTTATAATCGTTGTTTTTGCATAATTTTTTAGATGTTTATAATCTGATAATACCGCATTTTCATTTTGCATAAATTTTAAAGCTTCATCATAAGAATTGAAATCATTATGATTCTTAACTGATGTAATAACATTTCTAGGATCACGAATAATATAGATTACTCCTAGTGAATATTCCGGTTTTGTAAAATCATTTCCAAAAGCCTTTATTAATGAATTGTGTGTTTTAAGAAATCTTATTTCTTTTTTCTTAAGTATTGCTTTTTGAGATTCATCCCAATGATTATGAATCTCACCATCTTTTACTTGTTCTTTAAAAAACTGCTTATTTGGATAGTCTTCAATGCGATTAAGCTTATTAATATCAAAAACTCCATTGTCACAAAAGTAGTAGGCAGTCAAAAATGATCTAACCCATGTGTTTCCACTTTTAGGATAAGATGCTATCCAAATTATCATTTTTATTTCTTAAACTAGGGTTTAATTATTTCAACTTAAATTTTATTTTTTCCAAAAACTTTTGGCTTTTTCAAAGAATTTTTTTATACTTGGGTTACTTTTGTCATTTTCTAGTTCTCTAAACTTTAGTAATAATTCTTTTTGTTCTTTATTTAAATGTATAGGAACCTCTGTTTTGATTTGAACATACAGATCTCCAAAATCTCCTCTACGCATGAAAGGCATTCCTTTCCCCTTTAACCTGAATTGTTTTCCGCTCTGAGTACCATCAGGTATTTTTATCTTTGCTTTTCCGCCATCTATAGTTGGAATTTCAATCGTAGTACCTAAAGCAGCATCAGTGATAGATATTGGAAATTCAAAAAATAAATTAACGTCAGATCTCTTAAAAAGTTGATGAGAAGAAATATTTATAAATAAATATAGATCACCACTAGCTCCACCTCTTACTCCAGCCTCTCCTTTACCTGCTAGTCTTATTCTTGTTCCATCATCTACACCCTTAGGTATTGTGACTGAAATTTTTTTTGTAGATTGTTTGTTTCCTTGTCCATTACAATCTGTACATGGGTTAGTTATTTCCTCACCACTTCCAGCACATTGAGGACATGTTTGTTGAACTGTAAAAAAACCTTGGTTAGTCCTTACCCTTCCGTTTCCTCCACAATAAGTACATCTATCAGGATTAAATCCTGGCTTAGAACCATTTCCTTTGCAAGTATTACATTTTTCAGAAGTTGAAAATTGAATATTTTGTTTTTTTCCTGAGTAAGCATCTTCTAATGATATTGTCAGGTCATATCTTAAATCAGAACCTCTATTACTAGATTTTCTTTTTGAGCTTCTACCTCCTCCGAAATCTCCAAAAAAATCCTCAAATATATCTGAAAAATCTGATCCACTAAAACCACCAAACCCACCAAAGCCTCCGCGTCCTCCACCACCGTTTTCAAACGCTGCATGACCAAAGTTGTCGTAATTTTCTTTTTTAGACTTGTCAGACAAGACACCATAAGCTTCACTTGCTTCCTTAAACTTGTCTTCTGCAGTTTTATCTCCAGGATTTTTGTCTGGATGATATTTTAAAGCTAATTTACGATAGGCTGATTTGAGTTCTTGTGAGGTAGCACTTTTATTTACGCCTAGGACATCATAATAATCTCTTTTAGCCATGTGTTTAACTTGGACAAATAGATGTCAATTAAGCGCTTTTTTCTTTATTCTCGTCTTTTACTTCCTCAAAATCCGCATCAACAACATTATCCTCTTTCTTTCCTTTATTATCATCACTCCCATCCTTGTTGGAGTCTGTTTTAGTATTTTGTTGTGATTTATAAATTGCTTCTCCTAATTTCATTGAAGCTTGAACTAAAGTTTCAGTTTTTTTCTTAATGTCATCTATATTTTCACTTTTTAAAGAATCTTTTAAAGATGCTGATGAATCTTCAATTGCTTTTTTCTCGGCATCAGAAATTTTAGATCCATGTTCCTTAAGATTTTTTTCAGTTGAATGAATTAAAGTATCTGCTTGGTTTCTTACGTCTACTGCTTCCCTTTTCTTTTTGTCAGCTTCTTTATTAGCTTCAGCATCTTTAACCATTTTTTGGATTTCTTCATCACTCAAACCACCAGAAGCTTGAATTTGAATTTTTTGCTCTTTACCAGTGCCTTTATCTTTTGCGGAAACATTAACAATTCCATTAGCATCTATGTCAAAAGTAACCTCAATTTGAGGTACTCCTCTTGGGGCAGGTGCGATACCAACTAACTCAAAATTACCTAAAATTTTGTTATCAGTTGCCATTTCTCTTTCACCCTGCAAAACTCTAATCGATACAGCTGGTTGATTATCTTCAGCAGTTGAGAATACCTGACTTTTTTTCGTTGGAATAGTAGTATTTTTTTCTATTAATTTTGTAGATACACCACCAAGTGTTTCAATACCTAAAGATAAAGGTGTAACATCAAGTAAAAGTACATCTTTGACATCTCCTTGTAGTACCCCTGCTTGTATTGCAGCACCCATAGCAACAACTTCATCTGGATTAACACTTTTGTTTGGCTCTTTACCAAAAAAGTTTTTTACTTCTTCAATTACTTTTGGCATTCTAGTCATACCACCGACCATTACCACTTCATCAATTTCGTTTGCAGTTATACCAGCATCACTTAAAGCAGTTTTACAAGGAGGAATAGTTTTTCCAATTAAATCCTCGACTAAAGCCTCAAGTTTTGCCCTAGTTAATTTCAAATTGATATGTTTTGGTCCAGTTTTATCAGCCGTAATAAAAGGAAGATTGATATCAGTTTGCTCTGCTGAAGATAATTCTATTTTTGCTTTTTCAGCTGCTTCTTTTAATCTTTGTAAAGCTAATTTATCTGATTTAAGGTCAATACCATTATCTTTTTTGAATTCTGAAATGAGATATTCAACTATTGAATTGTCAAAATCTTCTCCACCTAGAAACGTATCTCCATTAGTTGATTTTACTTCAAAAACACCATCTCCTAGTTCAAGAATAGAAACATCAAAAGTTCCACCTCCTAAATCATAAACTGCAATTTTTTTGTTTTGTTTCTTATCTAAACCATATGCAAGTGATGCTGCTGTCGGTTCATTAATAATTCTTAAGACTTCTAGACCAGCAATTTTTCCAGCATCTTTGGTTGCTTGTCTTTGTGCATCATTGAAGTATGCTGGTACGGTTATAACTGCTTTAGTTACAGCTTGACCTAAATATTTTTCAGCTGTTTCTTTCATTTTTTGAAGAATGAAAGCTGAAATTTGTGAAGGTGAATATTTTTGCCCTTTAGACTCTATCCAAGCATCTCCATTATCAGAATTTACTATTTTAAATGGTGCCGCATCAATATCTTTTTTTACTGTTGGGTCATCAAAGTTTCTTCCAATCAATCTTTTTACAGCAAATATTGTATTTTCTGGATTTGTTACAGCTTGTCTTTTAGCTGGTTGACCAATCAACTTTTCACTTTCATCTGTAAAAGCTACTACTGAAGGAGTTGTTCTTGTCCCTTCAGCATTTTCTAAAACCTTTGCTTGACTACCTTCCATGATAGCTACGCATGAGTTTGTTGTTCCTAAATCTATACCAATTATTTTACTCATTTTTCTATAATTCTACCGTTCATATAAGTGTTATTTTTTGTTCTACAAGTTGCAGTTTTCATTATTTATCACCCGATTTTTCATTAATTTCCTGTTTTTTCTCATCTTTATTTTCTGGTTTCTTTGATACTCCTACTAATGAGGGTCTCAGTAGTCGATCTTTAATGGTAAAACCTTTCTGAATTTCTTGAATAATTGTTCCTGGTTCTTTACTTTCATCCTCAATTTCAATCATAGCCTGATGAAAATTAGGATTTAGTTTTTTATTTAAACACTCTATTGGTTTGATATTATTTTTACTGAATATTGAAATGAGATCTTTGTAAATTATATCAAAGTGTTCTAGTGATTTTTTTAGAGCCTCAGAATTTTTTAGTTTTTCATCATCTTCTAAAATTTTTTTTGAACGTTCTAAATTATCAATTAAATTTAAAGCTTCTTTAGCAAAAGCGAAACCACCATATTCAAAAGCATCCTCTTTTTCTTTCTCAAAACGTCTCCTCTGATTTTCCATTTCAGCAAAAGATCTTGTTAATTTGTCCTCAAGTTCAATTATTTTTTCTTCTGGAGAAAATTCTTTTTCTGACTCACTTTTGTTGTTAGAAGACATTGTTTCATTAACTTCTTCTTGCTCAGAATTTTGTTCAATATTCTCATTCAGATTTTTTTTATCTTTTTCCATAGTTTCATATATGGTAAGAAATTTTAGAATTTCTAGATGAAAAAGAAAAAAATAACAAAATTAATTATTGGGACAAATAATAAAGGTAAATCAAGAGAAATTAAGAGTTTATTACCTAAATATCTTAAAGTTTATGACGCATCAGATTTTAATTTAAAGAGCCCGACAGAAAATGGAAAAACTTTTAAAGAAAATTCATTGATTAAGTCAAAATATTTTTCACTCAAGAGTAATTTAATTTGTCTAGCAGACGATTCAGGTTTAGAGATTGATATTTTAAATAGAAGGCCAGGAATTTATTCTGCAAGATGGGCTGGTAAAAGCTCAAATTTTTATAATGCAATAAAAAAAGTTTTTAGAGAATTAAAAAAAAAAGATAAGAATTGGGAAAAAAAAAGAATCAAAGCAAGATTTATATGTGCATTGTCGTTAAGCTACTTAGGAAAAAAAATTGCTTGTGTACAAGGTAAAATAGATGGCTACATATCTTCACAACCTAAAGGAAAGAGAGGATTTGGTTATGATCCCATTTTTATTCCATCGAAAAAGAAAATTACTTTTGGGCAAATGAAACCTTCTGAAAAATATAAAATAGATCATCGTTCTAATGCTTTTAAAAAGATTAAAAAATTTTTTTGATTGAACCATTATTAACTTCATAAAAATTCAAAATATGATTAATTTTGTTATCTTGAATTTCAAAGATACCAATTTTGCCTTTGAATGAATTTTTTGATTTGAAGGATTTTTCAATTGTTGAGAAATCAGTTTTCAATGATAAATAGTATACTAAGCCAATTAAATCATAACTTAATAAAGATAAATGATTTGGTTTCTGATTAAATTCCTTTAAAAATTTATTTTGAAAATCGTTTAAATTTTTTTTGTTTATAGAGGGGTAATATATTGGTTGTGAATTTAGTTCAGATAATAAACTTGAGTCAAACCATTGATTAAAGGTGATAATATAATTTTGTTTAGGAGATACATCGCTGTAAAGTAAAGATGTAATTACACTCTTTAAACTTTCACTAAAATCAGCAATTATGACAGAGTCAAAATTTAAATTTCCTAGCGTATATTTTTTTTTTAAATTTTCTATTTTTCTTTCTTTATTGATTTCATCAGATTTTTCTATTCTTGTAATTTCATCAAATAAATTTTGTTTTCTAATTTCATAATTGGTAATTTTTTCTATTTGTTTTGTTAGTTTTGTTGGATCAATATCGTAAAAATGTTGTTTTGATATTTTTATTTTCGAATTTTTTATTCCGTTTCTAATTTCTAAATCATAGTTTGAATTAGGAATTAAAAATATTGTTTTTTTTATTTCATTTGTTTCAATAAATTTTTTTATTGTATTGATTTGGGAAGTAGAATTAATCCCTGTACTAATTACATTTTTTGGCAAATCTAAAGTTTTATTAGTTTGTGATAAAAAAATAATATTATTAATTTCATTTAGATATAATAAATTTTTGTAAAAGATTGGACCTATCACAAGTTTAACACCAATTTGTTCAAGTTCCTTAGCAGATATCAAAGTTTGATCCGGATCAGATTTAGTATCTCTCGGGTAAATTTCTATTGAGTTTGAATTTATATCTTTAAGAGCCATCCTAACAGATTTAATTATTTGTTTTCCTATTTCAGCGTTCTCTCCAGATAGTGGGGCTAAAAGACCAACTTTGATTTTTGTTTCATCAGCAGTTAGAGGAAAAAATATAATTAAAAACTTTAAAGTTATTAATAAAAGAATTTTAATAATTTTTTTCATTTAATGATATTATATCAAATTATTATAATAATTATGGCAAACTCAATAAAATTAGATAAAGAAATTAAAAACGGGTTATATTTAGTGCCTACTCCAATAGGTAATTTATCTGATATTACATTTAGAGCAGTTGAAATATTAAAAAATTCTAATTTTATTCTTTGTGAAGATACGAGAGTTTCTAAAAATTTATTGAATAAATTTAGTATTAACTCGAAGTTAATTTCAAATCATAAATTTAATGAAAAAAAAAATTT
>MDSW01200662.1_pt1 | contig 13951 bp, 12 predicted proteins | sample 811171 | NCBI WGS metagenome assembly MDSW01 (sample SAMN05326641, study PRJNA326480) | marine metagenome | isolation source: seawater | place: Atlantic Ocean: North West | collected 2012 | reverse complement strand
TCAGGAATGCTTTCCTTTTTACATGAAAAAAGAAAAATAAAAATCAATAAAAACTTTAATTTCAATCTCATAACTTTAAAAACTTAAAATTTTCAATTTCATTTTCTGATTGAACTGAAATCAAATACATTCCTCTAGGATAACTATCCAAATTAAAAATTAAATCTCTTTTATTACTATTGAATAATATCTCTTTTTCTTCTAATAAGACTCCATTAATATTAAAGAGGAATATTTTAACTTTTTGATTTATACCTCCTACCATAACATTAATTTGATCTAAAACTGGATTAGGATATATTTTTGAATTCTGGGAGATATATATTTTCTCTTCAAATTTTCCTTGACAATCTATATCAGTAGTAACCTCAATTAAGTTCAATTCTTTATTTAATTTAAATTCATGAATACCAGAAGAAAAAACTTTTATATTTCTGTCATTTAATTTAATATAATAGGAAGAGGCGCCATTTAGCGAAAGAGATAAAATTTTATCTTCCCTATTTAAAACTGAACTGACTTCTAATTGCTTAGGTTCATTTATTCTTGCTAAAAAGCATGTTTGAAATTCAGTTTCTTCAACAGTAGTAATGCATAACTCATAATCTCCAGGAGAAAGTCCGGTTAACTTTAAACCGCTTAGTGAATTAAATTGCTTAGCTTCAAAAAATCCATTACTCGAAATTATTTCAGCTTTATAATTAAATATAGCTCTAGCAGAAATTTGAATTTCTCCATTATTTTTGGAAATACAGGAAGCATCTTTTTTGGTTAAAGTAAAATTATCTTGAGTATAGAAATCACAAACATCCCCAATCCCATTATTATCTATATCTGATTGATCATCATTATAAACAGAAGGACAATTATCATAAATATCAGCAAAACTGTCACCATCTGAATTCTTCAAAACATCTCCCGTGTAACAAATTTGAATTGAAAAATCTGTTAATTCTCCAGTGTCTTGGGGGCCCTGATCAATAATTTGTAATGTCCATCTTCCATTCGCCCGTTCACCATTGAAAATATCAAGACTTTCAACTGGACGGAATGAACCCGTGAATGGAGCATTAGCAGAAGATATAGAGACCTGTGAATCTTGATCAAAAACAGTTTCTATATAATTATCTCCATCACCTCCTGAATTTTGAGATAATGTAACTTTTGTGCCATCAGGAGAAACTAAGTAAATTCTCAAATCTTCAACCCAAGTATGAGTTAAAGATAAATTAACATTAATATCTATAATGTTTACAATATCTGAAATTTCAATATTTGCGACAGTTAGTCCACTTTCATCTCGAGAAGTGGCATCATTAAGATTAATAGGTAAATTCTCAGATTCATATAATGCGCAGGTAATTTTTTGAGTTTTAAAACTAAATGGATTTGAAAAATTACTTTGTGAACAATTATTGATTGACTTAACTCTCCAAAAATAGTTTGAATTAAATTCTAATTTATCAATACTAAAAAAGCTTTGATCAATATTTTCTGAAAAAATTATCTCCTGAAAGTTAATATCATTTGAAATTTGAATTTGATATGTTGACGCATTTTTATCATCACTCCACGTTAATGTTGTAGATAAAGATACTTCTTCAAGATTATCTTGAGGATACAAAAGCTCTGGAGAGGTTAATTCATTTGTTCTATAATTTATATCAAAATCAAAACTCCTTGAAACACTTTCACTTTCAGCTCTTAATTTTAAGTGAATATCTTGAGGTGATAAATTTTCTAGCCCGAAAATTTTTAATTCTCCTGAAGTGCCAGAGTTATTTAAGCTTTTAGGAGATATGTTAGCTGTTAATCCTTCAGGTAAATTATCTATTGTTAAATTTACTTCTTCATTGAAATCTAGGTAAGTAGAGTAATCAAAATTAAATTGAGCCGTGTTTTGTCCACATATTTCTTGAATAAAATTTTGAAATTTAATTACAAAAGGGGTTTGAATAACTGATATATCCTTTTCGTTAACAGAAAAATAAATAGAATTATCAGGTTTTATCATCACTCTTCCATTTGTTGAACTGACAGTTGAAGGAACTATCACTTCGGCAAAACCGTCGTTAGGGGTTTCCTCTAAAAGTATTTCATTAGAATTAAAACCATCAGCTGAAAAATAAATATTTACATTTTTTGTGTCAATGGGAGATAAATTTGTTCCAGCAACGTCCCAAGTAATAATTTTTCTCTCACCTGCTTCCCATTTTATTTCAGTTTGATTTTGGGAAGTAATTTTAAAGGGGCCCACATTAGAATCAACAGTAAGTATTTTTTTATCCGATGATATTCTACCTCTCTGACCAATGGTGTCCGCAAATCGATCTCGAATAGTTATTCCCCAAGTCAATATTCTATCAACATTGGATACAGTTTCCCAATTATCACCAGCACTTGGGTTTGTTTGTGTAAGATTACCATTTAATATGGCATTCATATTGGGAATATATCTAAAATTTAAAAGTGATGGAGGAAGTGATCTGGCTTGAGCTCCGTTAACCTTATCAGGCCCAAAATTACTTGCATCTACTTGGCCATTATCTAACTGTTCCCAGCAATAATATAGTATGTCAGAATCTGGATCGCTTGCTTCGGCTATAAGCTCATAGGGTGTTCCAATAGGGATAATAATATCTTCACCTGCAGAGACTATAGGAGCTTTATTATCAACCGATTCAGAGCTAAAACAGCTAGTTGATTCAACATATTCTTTGATATTTTTAATGCTGTAGTAATGAAAATAAGGATCTCCATGTAATGCAACGTTATCTAAACCTGTAATTCCTGCATAACCCATAATTGTAGAACCACTTCCAGGTTCAGAATTTACTCCTGCACCTTCCATGTTGTGTGAGAAAGTATGATATGCTCCAAATTGGTGCCCTAATTCATGGGCAACATAATCCAAATCAAAATAATCATTCATGAAAACTCCTCCAGAGGTGTCCTGAAAAGGATGAGAGGTATATGCGCTTCCTTTCTTGGAATCAATACATACACTGCCAATATATCCTGCATTACCGTCTGCCTGTCCGAAGTCAAAAACTTGACCCACATCATAATTTTCAGAACCAAAAACTTCATCAAGTGTCTTTTGAACTTCTTCATTTAAATCATCTGTATAGGGATCTGTTTCTGGATTATCATAAAGTAGTGATGCGTCAGAAACAAGTTCTAAATGAATTCCGAGATCATTTTCAAAAACTTCATTTACCCTGTTTATCGTACTAGCAACTGCAGCAAAGGCATCTTCTGAATTTGTACCATTGGAATCATCATCATCTCCCCAAAAAGATGTGAATTCACCAGTTGCTGAAATTGCTATTCGAAATGTTTTTAGGGTTTCAGATAATTTAGATTTTGACGACGATACATTTTTGCTTTTAAAATGACTTGAGTTAATTTTCTTTTCAGCTTTTGTATAACATTTAAAATCTTCATAAAGCTGTCTTTCAGAACGATTATAGGAAAAATATATGTTTGGATCAACTTTTAAAGGTTGGACAAAATGGTTCTTTCCATTTGGCATTATAATCCATATATTAACTCCAATTGGAGAATCAGATAATCGTAATTTAACATTTCTTCTATCATTACTTTTACCCATATATGTTCTTATCTTTGGATACTTTTTTTGAAGTTGAGAGGATAAAACTTGAGCGGGTATTAAATTAAAACTTTCAAAATCTCCTTTTTCATTGGGTAGAATTAACTCTATTGGCATTGTGATATTATTGTCAAACTTTATCAAACTTAGTTCATCAGATATTTTCTTTTTTTCTATTGTATAAAAACGCCAATTATTTTCTCTGTTTTTTATTATATCTGAAATCTTATCTTCTGAAATAAGGCTCCAATTGGATTGAGCAAAACAAAGAGAATTGGATAAAAAGAAAAAAAATAATATCCTTAAAAGCATAAAATCCTTTAAATAAAACAATTTTTATGTAATGTATAAAGTTAAAAATTAATTACTTGAAAAATCATTAACAATTAAAATGTAATTTTGTGAAACTCTTTAAATATCTGGATGAAAATCATTCATAATATAGAAAATTATCGGGCAGAAAAACCTTCAATTATTACAATTGGAACATTTGACGGTTTACATATCGGTCATAAAAAAATTATTTCGGATCTAGTAAATATTTCAAAAAAAGAAAAACTAGTTTCAATATTACTAACTTTTTTTCCTCATCCAAGAATGATTCTCCATGATCATAATATTGAAATGATTGATACAATTGAAGAAAAGCAAAACCTTTTAAAGAATCTTGGGCTTAACTTCTTGGTTATTCATCCCTTTTCCAATGATTTTTCTAAGTTATCACCGATTGATTTCATTAGAGATATTCTCGTAAATAAATTTAATATCTCAAAAATAATAGTAGGTTACGATCATAGATTTGGACGAAACAGAGAAGCAGATATATCCGACCTGAAAAATTTTGGAGAAACATATAATTTTTCAGTTGATGTTATTCCTGCCCAAGAGATAAAAAATATCTCTGTAAGCTCAACAAAGATAAGATCGGCAATTCTTAAAGGAGATTTCAATATCGTAAATAAATATTTAGGACGAAAATTTAAACTTACTGGAAAAGTTGTGAAAGGAAAAAGTATTGGAAGAACATTAGGCTTTCCAACAGCAAACTTAAAAATAGATGAGGATTACAAAATAAGGCCTGCTAAAGGTGTTTATTTTATAAAATGTCTTATTGATAGTAAAATATTTTTTGGAATGATGAATTATGGAAAAAGACCAACACTAGAGGGAAAAGAAAATTCAATTGAAATACATTTTTTTTCTTTAAATAAAGATCTTTACGGTTTAAAACTTGTGGTTGAAATCATACAAAAAATTAGATCTGAAAAAAAATTTAATTCAATTGAAAATTTAAAAAAGCAACTAATTTTAGATCAAAAAAAGTGTCAAAAATTATTGTTGAAAAAAGAAAAAATTGATATCTCATAACAATCACTAAATTTGTAAAAGAACTTTCTTATAATGCTACCACTTTCATTTATTAGAGAAAATAAAGATTTCATAAAAAAAAGGCTGGAAAAAAGAAATTTTTCAAATATTAATATCATTGATCAAATAATAGAACTGGATCAAAAAAGAAGATCAATTATGCTAGATCTGGAAACTATTTTATCTAGTAGTAATAAAATAAATAAGGAAATTGGCTTAAGTGTTAAGTCAAACAAAAAAGAAAATATAGACGAATTAAAACTTAAGAGCTCCAAATTTAAAAATGATGCCAAAAAATTTCAAGAAAAACTAAAATTAATTGAAAATGAATTATTTTCAATGCGAACTAAAGTTCCTAATATTCCCAATGAAATTGTAACGCAGGGGAAATCATATGATGATAATGAAAAAATTTTTGAAAGTGGTGAAATACCAGAGCTAAAAAAAGATTCTTTATATCATTGGGATCTGTGTAAAAAGTATGACCTAATTGATTTTGATCTTGGAAATAAAATTACTGGATCAGGTTTTCCAGTTTATAAAGGTAAAGGAGCAAAACTTCAACGAGCACTAATACAATATTTTCTAGACAAAAATATCAAGGCGGGTTATAAAGAATATCAAATTCCTCATGTTGTTAATGAGACATCTGCATTTGGAACAGGACAGCTTCCTGATAAAGACGGACAAATGTATCATGTTGAAAATGATAAGCTATATTTAATTCCAACAGCTGAAGTCCCTCTTACAAATATTTTTCGAGATAAAATCCTTCAATTAAATGAATTGCCAATCAAATTAACTTCATATTCTCCATGTTTTCGTAGAGAAGCAGGAAGTTATGGTAAAAACGTAAGAGGACTCAATAGACTCCATCAATTTGACAAGGTTGAAATTGTCAGAATAGAGGAACCTAAAAATGCAATGTCTGCACTTGACAGCATGGTAAATCATATTAAAGAAATTTTAAATGAATTGGAACTACCTTACAGAATAATAAGACTTTGTGGATCAGATCTTGGTTTTACCTCAGCTTTAACCTATGACTTTGAGGTGTTTTCTGCTGCACAAAAAAAATGGCTAGAGATTAGTTCAGTTTCTACATTTAATAATTTCCAATCTGAAAGATTGCAAATAAGATACAGAGATAAAGAGGGGAGGAAAAATTTAGTCTATACGCTTAATGGAAGTTCACTAGCATTGCCTAGAGTTATTGCAAGTTTATTAGAAAATTTTCAAACTGAAAAAGGCATTAAAATACCAAATGTAATAACTTCCTACACTGGATTTGATTTTATTAATTAAATGGATAAAATTAAGCCAAAAAAAAAATGGGGGCAGCATTTTTTGACTGATTCTAATATTGCCTTAAAAATTGTTAACACGCTTAATTTTGATTCTTACAACAAAATCTTAGAAATTGGTCCTGGAACTGGATTTTTAACCAAATTTTTATATAAAAAAAAAGAATCATTGTACTTGGTTGAAATTGATCATGATTCATGTGAAATACTTAAAAAAAAATTCCCAGGCTTAAAAAATAGAGTCTTTAATCAAGACATTATAAAGATGGATTTGAAAAAAATTTTTCAAAAATTTAACTTTGCTGTAATTGGAAATTTTCCCTACAATATTTCATCCCAAATAGTTTTCAAAATTATTGAACATAAAGAGAATGTGACTTTTTTCTGCGGTATGTTTCAAAAAGAAGTTGCTAAAAGAATATGTGAAAAGCCTGGTAGTAAAGCCTATGGTATATTATCTGTGATTTGTGAGATTTTTTATGAAAGAAAATATCTTTTCAGTATTTCATCAAAGGTTTTTTTTCCAGAACCGAAAGTTGAATCTGGAGTTATATCATTGACTAGAAAAGATAATTTTATTCCTGATTGTGATGAACAATTATTATTTAAAATTATTAAAATGGGATTTCAACAAAGAAGAAAAACTCTAAGAAAGAGTTTAAAATTTTTTGACTTACCTAAAGTTATTTTAGAAGATAGTATCTTTGATCTTAGGCCAGAACTTTTATCTGGAGATGAATTTATAAAATTGACCAAAAAAATTCAAAATGCAAGAATTTAAAATTGATAAAGATGTAATTGATGGCATAAAATTTTTGGTCAAAAAAAAATCTGATCAAAAACTTCATGGCAAACTAAAAGATCTACATTATGCAGATATTGCTGAAATTTTAAGTAACATATCAACTGAAGAAGGAATATATTTAATTAAGCTTCTTGATAGTGAAAAAACTGCTGATGCTTTAGCTGAGGTAGATGAAAATATTAGGGAAAATATAATAGAGAATCTATCTGTAAAAGAAATTGCAGAAGAAATTGAAGAATTAGATACTGATGATGCCACTGATTTAGTATCTGAATTGCCTCAAGAAAGACGTGAGAGTGTTATCTCTGAAATAAGTGATACAGATCACGCTGAGGACATAAGAGAGCTTCTTAATTATGATGAGGATACTGCTGGCGGGCTTATGGCAAAAGAGCTTGTGAAAGTTCAAGAAAATCTTAGCGTCTTAAAATGTTTAAATACAATGCGAGCGCAGGCAGAAGATGTTACAAGAGTTCATTCCATTTATGTTGTAGATTCAAAAAATAGACTAAAGGGAAGATTATCATTAAAAGATTTAATTACTGCCAATTCAAAAGCTAAAGTGAAAGATATATTTATCCCAAAAGTTGATTTCGTAAGAGTAGATCAAAAAGGAGAAGAAGTTGCAAGAATAATGTCAAAATATGATTTGGAGGCAATACCAGTTGTCAACAAAAAAAATCAATTGTTGGGTAGGATAACTATTGATGATATTTTAGACTTAATGAAGGAAGATGCAGAAAAAGATTATCAGCTTGCGTCAGGAATAGCCTCAGATGTTGAAGCTGATGATTCAATTTTTCAATTAACTAAAGCTCGTCTTCCATGGTTGTTTTTAGGCCTACTGGGTGGCTTAGGAAGTGTCTTTATACTCAAAGATTATGAAACAGTAATGGCTAAACCTGAGTTAAGAAATCTGTTTTTTTACACTCCTCTGATTGCTGCAATGGCTGGAAATGTTGGTGTTCAATCTTCTGCAATAATAGTTCAAGGATTAGCTAATGATATTGTGAAAGGATCTTTATTTTCTAGACTTATCAAAGAAGTGGGATTGAGTTTAATTAATGGTTTTGCCCTTTCAATCATATTAATTTTATTTGGAGTAATTATTCAACAGGACCTGATTATTAGTTTCACCATTGCAGGATCAATGATGGCTGTAATTATAGTTGCAGCTTTAGTTGGAACATTTATCCCTATTATTTTAAATCAAAGAGGAATAAATCCTGCTATAGCAACTGGTCCTTTTATTACTACTTGTAATGATATTTTTGGAATTTTTCTTTTCTTTTTTATTGCCCAAATAGTTTTAGGTTTCTAATAAACATATGAAAAAAATATTAATTCTTTGTACAGGAAACTCATGTAGAAGCCAAATTGCTCATGGATTTTTAAATCATTATACCAATAGCAATGTTGAGGTATTTAGCGCAGGCATAGAGGCCCATGGAGTAAATCCAAAAGCAATAGAAACACTCGCTGAAATTGGAATTAATATAAGTAAAAATACCTCAAATTTAGTTGATGAGTATCTCGAAATTTCTTTTGATTACATAATAACTGTTTGCGACAATGCAAAAGAAAGTTGTCCTATTTTTCCTTTAGGAAAAGCTGTTAAAATTCATCAAAATTTTTTAGACCCTTCAAAAAAACAAGGCGATAAAAAAACTATTAATGAAGAATTTAGAAAAATTCGTGAAGAAATAAATAGTTTCTGTAAAAATTTTATTTCAAAAAATTTAGTGAAATAAATTTACATTAAAACAAATTGAGCCGTTTTATATGTTCTTTGCTCTAATAAAATTTTTTTTCCTAGTCCTTTAATTTGTTGAATTGAAGAGATATTAAAATGTCTAATGGTATGCAATGAAACATTTTCTTTTACTCCAACTTTAAATTTTAAACTTAATTCAGAAACTAAATTATTAAGTTTCCCATACCTATCATTTATACAAACAGCAAATGAAATAGCTGAATTTTGAATCATTTCAACTCTCATTTTATATTTATCCATAAGAGAGAAAATTTGACTAATATTTTCTTCAACAATAAAAGAAAAATCTAAAGTTGAGAGTTCTAATAAGATTTGATTTTTTTTTAATATGAAACAAGGAACAAGAGGATCAAGTTGAGAAGACTCAAAAACTTTTGTTCCTTCTTGATTAGGATTTTCAAATGATTTGACAAATAGAGGTATTTTTTTTTGTTGGAGAGGTTGAAGTGTTTTCGGATGAATAACTGATGCTCCATAATAAGCTAATTCAATTGCTTCTCTATAGGATATTTTTTTCAATAATTGTGTTTTTTTAAAATATCTTGGATCTGCATTTAAAACCCCAGGTACATCTTTCCATATAGTAAGAGAAGTTGCATTTAAAATAAAAGCAAAAATAGCAGCAGTATAATCAGAACCCTCTCTTCCTAAAGTTGTTGAATATCCCTCAGTGTCAGATGCAATAAATCCTTGGGTTACAATTGTACTTTTGTTTTTAGTTTCATTCTTTATAAGCTTCTGGGTTTCTTTCCAATTAAGCCCTGCATTTCTGTAATAACTATCTGTTTTAATACAATTTCTAACATCTAACCAATGATTTTTCAATCCTTCCATTTCAAGGTAAAAGCTTATTATTTTTGTTGAAATTAACTCTCCAAAACATACCACTTGATCATAAATAAAACTATGATTTTTTGATTTATTCATTTTTAAAAAACTACTCAGGCTTTTTGTTAAATCTATGATATCATTATAAGGAGATTTATCAGATTCTTTGAATAGATCATTTATAATTTTAAGATGATCGTCTTTAATTTTTTCTAAAATAGTCAGATAACTTGATTTGCCTTTCATATAATCCTTTATGAGAAATTCCAAAGCATTCGTTGTCTTTCCCATTGCTGAAACAACAATTATGGTATCATGATAACCTTTTAATTTTAAGATTCTTGTTACATTTTTTATGCTTTTTGAATCTTTTACCGACGCTCCTCCAAACTTGAATACTTTCATTTAGGTGTTTATTTCTTAGTTATTAATTTTAAGTTGGACAGTTTTCCAATCTTTTAATATTTTAGCTCCGCTTTTTTTATAAAATTTAATTGCTGATTCATTCCAATCTAAAACAACCCACTCAACTCTTTTAACTCCTTTTGAAGTTGCAAAAGAAATAAAAGCATCATATAATTTTGTTCCTATTCCACAACCTTTCATGGATTCTGTAACAATAAGATCTTCGAGATGAAGTGTAGGGCCTTTCCAAGTAGAGTATCTAGCATAAAATAACGCGATCCCTACAACTTCAGAATCATATTCAGCAACAAAACAGTTAAAAAGTTTTTTCTTACCAAATCCGTCTCTTTCAATACTTTCTTTTGTTAAAATAACTTCATCAGCTTCACCTTCAAAAAAAGCTAATTCTTTAATCAGTTTTAAAATAGATTCAGAATCTTTCTTTTTTGCCTTTCGGATAATTACTTTCATAACTCAAAATTAGTAGGAGTAAATGTTAAATATGTCTTTAATTAGAAATTATAACATTTTTATTTTTTAATGTGAAAATTTCTACTATTGAATATTCTTTATCCATTCAATAACTTTTTGAAAGAAAAGATCAGGACAATCAAAATGAATCCAATGTCCAGCCCCTTGAATTTCTATAATTTGAGAATTAGAAAAATAGGATCTAATTAGGTCCTTATCCCCTTTAATATCAATATAATTAGATTTTTCACCTTTTAAAAAAAGGACGGGATTTTTATATTTACCCTCCATTATAGGGAATTTTTCAATTGTAGAAATTGAATTTTTCAGAATCTTAATATTGGGATAAAAGCAAAACTTCCCCGATTCTGATCTATACAAGTTTTTTAACAAGAATTGACGTGTTTGAGAACTTTTTACATATTTTTCCAGATGAATATCAAGATCCTTTCGTTTTGCTATTTTATCCAAATCTAACTTAATTAATCCTTCTCCAATTTTTTTTATCTCAGCATTAGATTTATAATCTTTTGGAGAAATATCAGATACAATCAACTGATTGACTAATTCAGGTTTCAAAAGTGAAAATATCATTGCTGTCTTTCCCCCCATAGAATGTCCAATTAATGTTGCATCTTTTAATTCATGGTCCTTAAAATATTTATCTAAATCTTTAGCCATATAATGATAATCAAAATTTATATCCCAAAAACTTTTCCCATGATTTCTTAAGTCTAATAAATGAACACGATAACCCATCTCTTCAAATCTCTTCCCCTGAGCTTTCCAATTATTTCCCATACCCAAAAATCCATGTAAAATGATAAGATCTTTTAATCCATCACCTAAAATGTTTGAATAAATTTTTCCCACTATTTTAAAAGATTAAGATACATTGGAATGACATTTTCCAATCCTAAATAAATGGACTCACAAATTATAGCATGACCAATTGAAACCTCTAAAAGATCTGGTATGTTATCTGTAAAATATTCAATATTTTCCAGACTTAGGTCATGTCCTGCATTAATTCCTATTCCAAGTCGATTAGCTTCTTTAGCTGCTAAAATATATGGCTTTATAGCTTTTTTGGGATCTAAAAAGTAATCTTTTGCATACTTTTCCGTAAAAAGTTCTATTCTATCAGATCCTGTTTCTTTTGCACCAGAAATTATTTTTTCAATAGGATCAACAAAAATAGAGGTCCGAATATTTAATGCTTTTAATTCGCCTATCACATCCTTTAAAAAATCTTGATTTTTAATTGTATCCCAACCAGAGTTTGAAGTTATAGCATCATGAGCATCTGGGACAAGAGTTACTTGTGTAGGTCTTATTTTTTTAACTAAATCTAGGAACTCAGGAATTGGATTTCCCTCAATATTATATTCAGTAGAAATTACTTTGGGTAACATTTTAGCATCTTTATATCTTATATGTCTTTCGTCAGGTCTTGGATGAATAGTTATTCCATCTGCTCCAAAATCTTGGACATCACTAGCAACTTTCAATAAGTCAGGATAATTACCTCCCCTAGAGTTTCTCAGAGTTGCTATTTTATTTATATTGACACTTAATTTTACCATGTTTTAGAATTTGAGACAAAAATAAGACTCTTATTTGATAGATCTTCGTTAATATATGCAAAATAAAGTTTCGTAATTTTGGTCTAAATGTCCTGTCATGAATATTGGAATCTATTGTGCCTTTGAGAATAAATCAACACTTAAATATGCAAAAGAAACAATCTCTCTTTTAAATCAAATGAATCATAGTCTCAGTATTGATTCTAAACTGGCGAAACATCTCTCCGAAAAGCTAAAAAAAAATCATAAGTTTTTTGATAGCGATAGTACGGTTGATAAAGGAATTGACTTTTTATTTTCAATTGGTGGTGACGGAACTTTGCTTCGATCAATAACTCATGTAAAAAGCACTGAAGTTCCCATATTAGGAATCAATGCTGGTAAACTAGGTTTTTTAACTGGTCTTCAAAAAGAATCCTTAAATGAAGGATTAAGAGATTTTTTTCAAAAGAAATATAAACTTGTTAGACGTTCCCTGATAGAGGTAAAATTATCTAAGAATCTTAAAGCTTTCAATCAATTTAATTATGCACTAAATGAAGTTACTATAAACAGGAAGAATTCCACGTCAATGCTTAGCATTGAGACAAAGATAGATAGTAAATTTTTAACAACTTTTTGGGCAGATGGACTTATAATTGCTACTCCAACCGGCTCAACAGGATACTCTCTAAGCAGTGGTGGACCTATTTTATCTCCACAAACTAAAAATTTAATCTTAAATCCCATATCTCCGCACAACATTAATATTAGACCCTTAATTCTTCCTGAAAAAAGTAATATTAAAATTAAAGTCACTGGTAAAGGGAAAAACCATTTAATGTCACTTGATTCTCGAATATTTTCGGTGCCAAATCAAACAGAAATAACCTTAAAAAAAGCTCCTTTTTCAATTTTTACAGTTGAATTAGAAAATGATAATTTTTTAAAAACTTTGAGTAATAAACTTTTTTGGGGAAAAGATACCCGAAACAAACAATAAATTTCACTTTTATTAGTTTAAAAAAAGGAAAATTATATCAACAAAAAATATTGTAAACTGCTTTCCAAAAAGGGAGACTGATGAAAATTTTTGTTTTTTTTATTACTTTTAATTTTAGCTTATTATCCTTTTCTCAATTTCATGAATTAGGAGGTTTTTTTGGAGGAAGTAATTATATAGGAGATATTGGATCCACTAATTATATTTCCCCAAATAATTACGCAATAGGTCTTATATATAAATGGAATATGACTACTAGGTATTCCTTTAGAGCTAGTGCAATAATGGCAAATATCAAAAAAAGTGATTATACTTCTAGTAACATAAATCGTTTTATAAGAAGTTATAAATTTGATAATAATATACAGGAGTTTTCAGGAGGCTTAGAAATAAATTTTGAAGATTTTAATTTGCATAACCCTGAGGCAAAATTTACTCCATATATTTTCTTGGGCATAAACTATTTTAGTTATGACCTTTTTTATCACGATCCTACAACTCGCTCTAGTGTAAGCTATGGTGAAGATGAGAGTATTTCAATCCCAATAATTTTTGGAGTTAAAACTAATCCGTCTCCCTTATTTGTAATAGGATTTGAAATCGGTGCTAGATATGCGCTAACAGATAATATTGATGGAAGTAATCCTGTTGAACCATTTAGTAATAATGATAATTTAATTTTTGGAAATATTAATAATAATGACTGGTATGTTTTTACTGGTATTACAATTTCTTTTACCTTTGGCGATCTGCCTTGTTATTGTAAAGAATAATTATGGAAAATAAAATACTGAAAGTTCCTCATCATTTAGCAG
>MDSW01059846.1_pt1 | contig 13951 bp, 5 predicted proteins | sample 811171 | NCBI WGS metagenome assembly MDSW01 (sample SAMN05326641, study PRJNA326480) | marine metagenome | isolation source: seawater | place: Atlantic Ocean: North West | collected 2012 | reverse complement strand
GCGGTCCACCTCCTCCCGCCCCGCCGCCGAGGCGGCGCGCGCCGCCGCCGCGCGCCGCATCGCCGCGTCCATCGCCGCCGCGCGCCTGGCCGCCGCGGAGGATCCGGGATCCGCCGCGGCGGTCGCGGAACGAGGATCCGCGGTCGGGGGACTCGGAGGATCCGACGCGGAGGGTTCCGCGGGCGCCTCCGCGCGAGGCGGCGGCGGCGGCGGAACGGTGCGCGCGCCCGCCGCGTCAATCGGCGGCGGCGGCGGCGGCGGAACCCTCGGCGGCGGCGCCGCCGGGTTCGCGTTCGCGTTCGCGTCGGCGGCGGCGGCGGCGGGCGTTCCCCCCTCCCCCGCGGCGCCGCCGCCTCCTTCCCCGAAGAGCTCCCTCCGGAAGGCCGCCCGCATGGCGGCGTCTTCCGCGGCGTCGGGGTTTTCGCCGCCGCCGGCTTCGTTCTCTCCGTTGGCGGCGTGCGCGTCCTCCGCGGGGACCACCGCGGCTCGGCACGTCGGGCACGCCTGTTGCCTCTCGAGCCACGAGCGCAGGCACCCGAGGTGGAAGCAGTGGCCGCACGGTAATTTTTTGGGGCGCGCCCCCCCCGCGGCGCCGCACGCCATCTCGTCCCTGCAGATGATGCACACGTCGTCCCCCTCCTGGAGCTCCTCTCGGGTGCAGTCCGGGAAGCGCTCGTCGAGGTTGGCGGTGACTTTGCGGTAGCGCAGGAATTCCCCGACCCTCCTTCGGAAGTTGCGGAAGGTGAGGTACAGATCGCGCACGAGGTGCACCGGCAAGCCGTAGTAGGCGAAGATGATGAGGAAGAAGACGAAGTACACGAACAGGTGCAGTAAATCGGTGACGAGCTCGAGGTAGAACACCGCGGTGCCCTTGCCTTCCCACCGTCCGTCCAGGAAGTTGTCCAGCGCGACGATGCAGTACCTCGCGAAGGTGGCGACGGCTTTGGAGGCGAGGATGACGTACTCGAACCCGAACAGGAGCAACACGCTGGGCCCGATCTTGAGCGTGTGCGCGACGGCGTAGCGCAGGAAAGAGACGTCGAGGGCGAAGAGCAGGAACATGAGCGAGCACACGCGGACGTGCGTCAGGCGCGAGGTCGCGGGGGCGGTCTCGACGTGCTCGACGCGGTCGCCGCAGAGCCAGTGGAAGATCTTCACGAAGAGCAGCGAGACGAAGAGGACGACGAACTTGACGTTGAACTCCTCGCGGAAGATGGTCATCGCGAGGCACGTCTCCATGATCGCGTCCTTCGCGCGCTCGTACAGGCGCTCGACCTCCGCCTCCCTCAGGCGCCCGAGGAAGATGGCCTTGAGGAGGTGCCCGAGGCACAGCGTCAGGGCGAACGCGAGGTTGCCGAGAACGACGACGGAGAGTTTCGAGCTGGAGAGGTAGAGCATCGCGGGGAAGTACTGCTCGCGCGTGCTCATCGCGTGGTACACCAGGCCCCCGGCGACGACGAACGAGCCGACGACGTACCGCGCGAGCGCCATCGCGACGATCCGAGCTAGACCCTGGTCGAGGAGGCCCCCGGGGAGGCGCGGAAAATCCCTAAACGACGGGGGCGAAACACGCGCGCGATCCGGGACGCGCGCGGCGGACGTTCAAGCCCCCCGGTCCACCCCGAGGCCCGCGCCCGCGCCTGAGTCCCGCCGGCGCGTCCGGGGAGAGGGGACCCAAACGCGAGGGGACCCGAGCGCGAAGCCGCCCTCCGCGGAGCGCGCCACCCGATGCCCGCGCCCGTCGGCGGAGGAAACACTCTTCGTGCAGAAACACGTCGCTTCGCCAATCACAGATCGTCGCGCGCGCGCCGAGCGCCCCGGGCTCCCGCGGCACGTCTCATCGCGGGACGCGAAGCGCCAGGGCGTGCGATGGAAGCAGCTGACTGCGCTCGATTCTCACGAGTTGGTCGATGAAATAAAATTTCCTCGTTCGTGGACTACGTTTAAAAGTCGGCGTCGATGGCTATGCGCTCGGCGCTGAGCCCCTGCGCGTGCCCCCGCGGGGGCACGCGCACGCCCGTCAGCTTGTTATCCGCCCTCCGCCGGATCGAGCTCCGGTCCACGCACGCGCCGTCCACCCGCGCGGCGCACTCCACACGCAGCGCGAACTCGTCCTGCGTGTCGAGCGCCGCCGTCTTATCCCCCCGCCGCACGAGGTACCGGAAGTTCAAGGTATACTCGTCGTCCCCCCCCGTCTCGAACAGGAACGCGGTCGGGAACGTCTCCCCGCCCGCGACGCCCGTCGTGGTGTCGTGATTCGCGTCGCCGACGCTCGACCCGTCCCTCGTCGCCAGCACGAGAAAAATACTCTCGCACACCGTGTACGACATGGTCACCGTGTACTGCGCGGGCGCGCTCCACCGGTCGTCGTCGCGGCCGCAGCTCGCCACGACGGGTTCGCTGAACCGCACCTTCACGTCCACGACGTCCGGTTGGCCGTTCTGCACCGCCGCGGACGCGTAGACGCCCCGGCCCTGGTTGAACCCGTACGTCCGCCCGCTGACGGCGTCGGTGTGCACCCGCGTCACGTGCGCGGGCCCGACGACGATGTCCTTGTTGAACGAGAGCGACTGCACGGCGCCCTCGGTGCCCTTCCACGCGTTCCTGGGGTGCGGCAGGGTGACTGACGCGTTCACGACGCGGCAGTTGGTCGTCCTGGACCCGCCGTTCGTCTCGACGGCGGGTTCACCGCACGCGCGCCGAATCGCCGCGTCCTCGCCCGGGTATCGAAGCTCGAGCGCGTCGCGACTCGCGTAGTCCAAATCGGGCGTCGCGTGGTACGCGCTCGGCGCGGACGCGGCGCTGACGTACGCGTGCGACTGCGTCGCGAGCCGCGTCACCGTGCCGTTCGCCTCGAGCGCCACGCCCTCGTTACCGCTCACGCCCTGCACGACGTACTTGAACGCCAGGACGTTATCCATGTACTGTTCCGTGCGGCCCTCGTCGTGCGCGATCCTCTTCCTCGTCGGGACGACGCTCCCGCCCTCCTCGGCGCTCGTCCCGAACGTCGCCCCGCGGCCGGTGTTTCCCAAGCCTCGCGCGCCGTTCGGCCTTCCGGGGAGCTGCGCGCCGTACCTGGAGTGGTCCAGGAGCGTCGAGTCCGTGGAGGCTCGGTGGTACCGGGAGTCGCGGGTGAACAGGCAGTACTCGGGCCCGTGTTTGGTCGCGTCCTTCTCCCCCGCCGCGCGACACGCGTTCCCGACGCTCGCGGCGCCGACCAACGCTCGGCTCGCGTCGAACGTCTTGCCCCGGAGGTCCAGCGGGGGCTCGAACGTGAGCTGGTCGTGGCCGTCCGCGTCGGGGCCGTCCGCGGCGCTCACCCGGCCGACCGCGTGTTGTTTGTTCAGGAGCGACGCGTCGGGGCCGGTGACGCCCTGGACGACGATGAGGTCCCCCCGCCTGAAGTCGTGCACGCGCCGCAGACGCATCGTCGCGTCCGCGGTGTTCCGCGACACGCCGCTGTACTCGGCGCAGTCGCACGCGCCCGCCGGGCTGTACAGCTCGCAGTCCGACGTGACGCCGTCGTTCGGGGTGGCTCCCTTGCCGCACTCGCCGTCGTGCACCTTGTACGTGTTCTCGTACCAGTTGTTCGCCTCCGTCGGCGACTTGAGAGGGCTCCGCTCGTTGTTCTTCCAGAACGATTTGCTCTCCCCGTACCCGCCCCCCAAAAAAGTCGCGTACGCGCTCGCGGCGCCCTTCTCGAAGTGCGAACCGACGTCCAGCTTCAGGCGCGGCGAGCCCGTCACGGTCACGGGCTCGGACATGGTCACGAAAAAGTAAATCGCGTCGCCGCCCTCGTAGCTCCAGTCCCGAGTCCCGACAGACGGCTTCGGGTTCGCCGCCGTGGGACGCTTCACCCGGGTCACGTACGCCGACGCGACGTCGTAGTCCTTGCCGAGGAGACCGAACTCGCGCCAGCTCCCGCCGTTAGTGTCGTCCTCCCAGACCGGCACGAAGCTCTTCCGGTTCGCGGCGGCGGACTTGACGAAAAACTCGCCGGCGAAATCCGCGCGGTCCGCGCCGAGCGCGCCGGAAAACCGCACGACGTCGCCCGCCTTGAAGTCGTGCACGCCCACGACCGTCACCGAGACGCCGTCCGCGCAGTCGTACGCCGAGCTGTCCGCGCAGGACAAGAAGCTCACCTGCGCGACGTTCCTGTACTGGTAGTTATCGAGGCGGCGGTTAGGGACGTAGCTCGTGACGCCGACGACGTGCGGCTGCAGCGCCAACCCGCGCGTGTCCCGGGTGGGAACGCTCGGGTACGGGTCGCGAGACACCCGCCCCGCGTGCAGATCCCCGGGCCACCCCGAGGCCTTGTTCACGCCGACGCGGTCGTGCTGGTTGATCCCGCCCCGGGGGCCGCTCAGCGTGCCCTCGCCGGAGCCTCGGCCGAAGTTCCGCGGGAGCGCGCGCGAGCCCGGGCGCTCGATCTTGTTGAAGCGCGCCGCGCGCCAGTACCCGCCGGGGCGCGTGACGTGCGCGTTGCCGTGGTCGCGCCCCGGGGTCACCTCGGGGCCCGTGCGCTGCTCGCGGAGCCGCGCGGGGCGATCCGCGTACGCGACGTACCGCGTGTTATCGCCGGAGACCGAGGACGCGAGGAGAGACCGCCGCTCCCCTCCGACTCGGAGCGACTCGGACGCGGGCGGGTCCGACGGACGACTCGCGACAAAACTACTCCCGCCGGCGTCCACCGTCTCGTCGTCTCGGCGCGTCAGTCGGGTGCCCGGCGCTCTCACCTCGGGCGCGGACTCGCCGTCGCTGAACGCGGGGAGGTCCTCGGTGTCGAACTCCGCGAGCTCGGCCTTCGCGGCGAGGTCGCGCGCGGCTTGCATCTCCGCCAGCATCGCGTCCACGTCCCACGCGTCGTCCCACTCGTCCAGGTCGAACTCGTCCGAGTCGAAATCGTACGAGTCTTCTTCCGAGGGCGGCGAGGGCGGCGAGGGCGGCGAGGGCGGCTCGGCGGCGTCCGACGACGCCGACACGGGTGGGTTCTCGTCCTCGCTCTCGTCCAGAACCTCCGCGCGAGCGACGGCCTCGTTCGCGTCTTCCTCGTTCGCGTCTTCCTCGTTCGCGAGCGCGTCGTCTTCGAACGCGTACGCGTCGTCGTCTCCGCCCTCGTCGTCGAGGTCGAGGCCGTAGCTCGCCGCGTCGTCCATCAGCGCCTGCATCGACGACATCATCGCCTCGATCTCGTCCTCGGGCGTCGCGGGCGCGTCCTCCGGCGCATCCGGGGGCTCCGCGTCCGACGGCGCCGCGGCGCGCTCGACGTCCGCGAGCGGCGGCGTGGCGTCGTGAGGCGCGTCGTCGGCGTCCGCGGGGGCGTCCCCCGAGGAGCGGAACAACGACGAGAAGAAGGAGGACTGGGCGCGAACCCCGGGCGCGGCGGCGAGCAGGAGCACGAGCGCGAGAGTCCGCGCGGCGCCGCCGCGGCGCCACATCCTCGCGCGCTCCGCGCCCCGAAGCGCCGACGCGCGGCCGAGGGTGAGGCGGCCGGCGACGATTTGCGCGCTCATCGTCGTCAGCCGTTGTTGAGCGGATTTTGAACGTCGAAGAACGACCGGAGCGCGAGTGCCCGCGCGCGGATGGCACGATAGCGAACTCGCGCGCTCATCACTGACGCGGCACCCGACACAGCTGTGCTCTCTCCCCCGCCTCGTCGCGCGATCCTCTCGGAGCGCCCACCCTCCGCGCGTCGTCGTCAGTCGCCTCGGCGCCCCCCCGGGCGCGACCTCGTCGCGCACTCGCCCGCGGCGCGTTCGCGTCTCGGATCGCTCGCGCGCGATGCCGCCCGGGGACCTCCCCGACGGGACCCTCGACGGCGTCGTGGCGCGCATCCGGAACCGACCCAAGGTGGCGGAGTTGGAGCAGGAGTGGAGGGACGCGCAGCGCCACGCGCGCCTGGCCGCGGCCGAGCCCGCGCCCGCTCGGGACGCGGACCGCGCGGACTCCGCGTCCGCGGCGGGCCCCCCGTCGCGCCGGGGCGCCGCGGGCCCGGCGCCGGACTCGTCCGAGGACGAGTCGGACGAGACCCGCGCCGCCCCCGCGCGATCCGGAGCCGGCGACGAACCAAACCCCGCGCGCGCGACGTCGCGCCCCGCGCCGACCCCGGCCGCCGGAACGCGCGCGCACGCCTCCCCCGACCCGAAACCCCCCCGCGCGCGCGTCCTCCTCCCCACCGAGCCGACGCTCGCGCTCCCGCGGCGCCCGAGGAGCCCCCCTCGCGACCACCACGCCGACCACCACGCCGACCACCACGCCTCCCGCGACCGGTACCCCGACGCCGCGCCGCCTCCTTGGCGCGGATCCCGCCGCGGAGGCGCGCGCGACCGCGACCGCGACGACGACGACGACGACGACGGAGGAGGAGGAGGACCCCCGCCGCGCTGTGACCGGCCCTTCGCGGGCCCCGGGGCGTACCCTCCCCCCCCCGCGCGCCAGCTCGGTTCCCGCCGCGTCGTCATCTCGGGGTACCCCCCCGACGCGACCCGTCGCGACGTCGAGCGCCTCTTCGAGCGCCTCCGCGTCCCGCTCGCGTCCGCCCCGACGGTGGTTCGCGCGCCCTCGGAAGCGCCGCCGGGGTCCTCCCGCGGTGACGTCGCGACCCTCGTCGCGTTCGCGGAGACCCGCGATCCCGTCGCGGCGGAGGAGACCGTCCGAGCGGTCAACGCCGGGGGCGAGGGCGGCGGCGCCATGGCGTTCAGGGGATGTCCGCTGCGCGCCGAGACGGTGGATCCCGAGTGGGACCCGAGCGGGGTCCCGGGCGACCGCCGGCGTCCATTCGCCGATCGCGCGGGGAGAGATGAGACGCGCGCGCGCGCGAACGCGAACGCGCCGCGCGTCTCGAGGTCCATCTCGAGGTCCCCCCCGCGCGTCTCGAGGTCCACCCCGCGCGTGCGCGTCTCGAGGTCTCCCCCGCGCGTCTCTCCGGATCGGGATTTCGGCGGCGCGTTCCGAGCCGCGTCGGGTTCGGCGGGGCCCTCTTCTCGCGGCCTCTTCTCCGTCGTCGTGGACGTCCGCGGGCAGATGGGCCGCGTCATCGGCCCCCGGGGCGAGACGATCCGGCGCCTCCAGGCGGAGACCGGGGCGCGGATGCGTAAGGACGAGCGCCTGGGCGCCGTCGTCGTGGAGGCGCGCGAACGCGAGACGGCGAATAGGGGCGCCGACGCGGTGGCGCGCGAGGTGGAGCGGTTTCTCTTCAAATTCGGACGCGCGCGCGGCGGTCACGTCGCCGAGACCGCGGAGGAGCTGGAGGAGGGCGAGATCGGAGGGCGAGGGCGGGGGAGGGAGCGCACGTTCGAAGCGCCGCGGAGGGAGCGTCCGCGCGTCTCCGCGTCGCCCCCGCGGAAGCCGCGGGACGCCGCGGCGAACCGTCCGCTCGCGCCGCCGATTCCTCCCGGGTCGCCGCCGCCGTACGGGGGGGTGATCACCGGGGATTTCTCGGACTGTCTGCCCCCGCGCCGCGGCGACCGAGCGATTTCTGCTCGCGTCTCCGAGAGCGCCGAGCCGAAGGCCGAGACGGAACGAGACGCGGCGCCGACGCCGACGCCGACGCGAACGAAGGAAGACGCCCCGAAAGAAGAAGACCCGGCGGATGAAAAATCGGCGGCGGCGGCGAACGCGCAACGCGAACGCGAACGCGAACGCGAACGAAAACAAACCCCTCCTCCCGGCGCGGCGGCGCGCGAGACGCCTGCGGAGATGAACGTCTCAGAGACGAACGCCGAGCGTTCGGAGCGTTCGGAGCGTTCGGAGCGTTCGGCGTTCGAGAGGCTCCGCGCGGCGGTCTCGCATCGCGCCGCCGGCCGGGACGAGGTGGCGCGCGCGCTGCGCCGCGTCGAAGAACGCGACGAGCCGTCTCTCGCGGCGCTCTCGGAGAGAGCCTCCGCGTCGCTTCGCGGCGTGTTCGTCCGGTTCCGCGCGAGGAACCGCGAGACGAAGGCATCGGAGTACCGGTGCGGTCGCGTCCTCGCCGTCGAACGCGACGCGCCCGAGACGGGCGGCGGCGGGGGCGGCGGCGGCGGCGGGGGGAAGAAAAAGACGTCCTCCTCTCGAGAGAAGGCGTCGCCGCCGCCGGGGTGGACGCTCGTCCTCGACGGCGGCGGAGAGAAGGGTTCGGGCGGCGCGACGACGCGGTCGCCGGTGTCGTGCGTCTCGAACGTCGCGTGCGATGAGGGCGAGGTCCGCGCGTGGCTCGCGCGCGTCGCGGACGGGGACGCCGACGCCGCCCTCGCGACGCTCGAGGCGGGGAACGACGACGACGGGGGCGACGCGAAGCCGGCGCCGGGGACGAAGAGACCCGCGGGGGACGCGGGGGGCGGCGACGCGGAGGGGCGATCCGAGGAGGCCGCGGAGGGGGTGAGGGGGAAGAGACCGCGTGAGGAGCGAGCCGCGTGAGGCGTGGCGATCGAACCGAGCCTGGGATGGACGGCGCGAACGACGAAACGATCGGACGACGCGCGAAAGGGGGGGAGACGCGCGGCGACGGAGGGAGGGGGCGCGACGCGTCCGCCGTCTTTTGATCGCGAAGCCATCCATCGGACGAAGCGCGCGACGTCGATTCTCCCGTCGCGCTCGCTCTCTCGTCCGGGCGTTCCCTCCGCTCTTTTCGGGTCACCGGTCCTACAGCCCCTCGTCCGCCTCGTGCGCTCGCGCGGCGCTTCCCGGTTTCATGGGTCCGAGCCCGAACCGCGTCTCCATGGACGCGACGCGGCGCTTGAGCTTGTCGATCACCGCGGCTTGCTCCTGCACTTTCCAGATGAGGTACGCGAAGAGCGCGAGGGCGACGAGCATCCACGCGTAGCTCAGGAGGCCGAGGACGCCGCCCCCGCCGCGATCGTCGTCGCGCTCGCTGTCGTCGTCGCGGATCGCGTCCTCCTTCGGGTACCCGTCCTCGTCGAACTCCGGCTCGTCGAGGTCGTCGTCGCGGTCGTCCGGGTCCCCGTACTCCACCTCCGCGTTCGAATCGTACCGCGCGTCGTCGGGGTCCACCGCGTCCCGCGCGCGCGCGCCCGGGGAGCCGTCCGCCTCGCGCTCCCGCCCGGGCGACCCCGAGCCGCTCATGCCGCCCTCGTCCGGCGCCATCGCCGCGTCCCGAACGCGGCGCGCGGCGGGTGTGCGCGCGGAACGACGACCCCAGCGCGTGACGAGGAACGTGTTTCGAGTCGGCCGGGAACACCGTGTTTTCGTCGTACTCGCCCGCGCGCGCGCCCGCCCACACTTTCTCGTTCTCGCCGGCGACCGCGCACGGCAGCATTGTGCGGCACGAGGAGGGCGAACTAATAACAACGCTCGGGGTCCGGTGATGGTTTCGCGCGCCCCCTCCTCCGGTTACGAATTACAACATCAAACAACGGGCTCCCTCCCTCGTCGGTCGCCCTCCTTCTCGCATCTTCTTCACCCTCGCTCTCACGGGTTGATGAGCGCCTTGATCTCGTCGTACATGATGAGGACGAGCGCGCCGCCGACGCCGCGGAGGACGTTGGAGAAGGCCCCCTTGAAAAACGCGCCGGCGCCTTCGTTTTGGTAAATCTTGACGAACGCGTCGACGGTTCCGGAGTAGAGCTTCTTCCCGCCGGAGGTCATCATGAGGCGACGCCTGACGGTATCGAACGGGTACGAGAGGACGCCCGCGGCGTTCGTCGCCACCTGCGCGACGACGAACTTGGCGACGATCGAGGAGTCCTTGTTGAGGAGCGCGCCCTTCCCCGTGTCGTACAGGCCGAAGTACGACCCGCGGTACACGATGATGCCCTGCACCGAGACGCCGAAGCCCTGGTACAGCGACATCGGGCCGGACTTCTTCGCCACCTTGGTGAGGCAGTCCACCAGGCCGGTGAACTCGCGGCCCTTGCCGGAGCCGACGTCGGCGGCGAGGCGCGTGCGCGCGAAGTCCAGGGGGTACACGATGAGGAGCGACCCCGCGCCCGCCAAACCGCCCGACGCCATGTTCACGGCAAAGAAGGGCCAGAAATCCGTCTTGGGAGAGTACGTGGGGAAGAGGTCCTTGATCGAGTCCTTGAACGCGAAGTTGAACGCCTGCGTGGGGAAGTAACGCACGATGTTCGCCATGTTCCCGCGCCAGAACGAGCCGAAGCCCTGCTCCGCGGAGACGCGCGTGAAGCAGTTGACGATGCCTGTGTACCTGGGCACCTCGCCGGACATGATCTGCGAGAGACGCGGAGGAGGAGGAAGAGGGCGAGGAGGGAGACGAACGCGCGTCAGCGCGATGAGAGAGTGGCGGACGCGGGATGGATGCGAGAGCGGCGCGGAGGACGGGAGATGGCGTCTCGATCGAATCGGCCTCGAGCCTCGGGTTCGTTCGATCGGCGGGGCGGTTCGTTTCGCTCGAGGGGGAAAAAAATATCTCCCGTCGAATGCCAGGTGGAGCGCGTCAAAAAGCGCGCCGCCGTCGCTTCGCGGCGCGCGAATGGCGGCGAGCGGTTTTTCCCCGAGGGGGGGGGTGGGGGAACACCCGCCCCCTCCCCTCCGAGCGGCGGGGCGTCGGGGGGGCGTGAGGTCGCGCGTCGGGCGGGGCGGCGCGTGTGGCGCGGGCGGGAACGTCCGGGGGGGAGCGTCCGCGACGCGCGCGTCGGTGGACGCGCGGCGCGGAGGGCTGGGCGTCGGTCGCCGCCGCGCGGTTCAAACGCGACCGCGATCGGGGCCACCTTTTTCCGGCTCGGTCGGGGGGGAGTCGAGTCTCCTCGCGGGGCGCACCTTGGGGTTGGCGTCCTGGGTCTGGATGAGGAGCTTGACGCGCTCGATGGGCGCGGTCGCGGTCTTGGCGATGGAGCCGGAGACGCCGCCCTGTGATGGAGGAGGCGAGGGGTGGGGATGGGGAGGTCAGCGGCCCCGGGCCGAACGCGGAGCGGAGGAGAACATAACATGATGATGCGCCTGCCGCGCGAAAAAAAACCCTTCGCGAGGCTCCGGAGGGACGCGGTTCGCGACGCCGCGACGCGCTCGCGCGCCTCGCGCGCGCCGCGTCCGCGACGACGGGTCCCGTCCGAGCCCGCGCCGAGATCGATACCGCCGCGCGCGCGCTCCGTTCGCACTCACGATGGCGAGATCCTTGAGGAACGCGGTGGCGGAGAACTCCTTCTTAGCGGGCGCCATGAACTGCGCGGTGACCTGCTGGGTGTAGGTCGGGGCGACGGCGCGGACGCCGGACGGCTGCTCCACGCCGCGCGCGGCGAAGGAGCCGGCCATGGCCGACTTGTAGAAGTTCAGGGGGAGAGACATCGCGGGTGGATGCTCGGAGACGACGTGCGTGTCGAGTGCCGGGCGCGATCGGAATCCGCGCGACTGTTCGGCGTGCCCGCCCGCCGCGGAAAGGCGCAGCGGCGCCGCTCGAACGAATCCGGGCGCGTCTTGTCCAATCACAGATCCAAGATCCGCGCCAGTATGCGTGAGTGACGATTTTCTTTCTCGAGCGTTTTTTCGTCACTCCTTGCGCTGTTGTGACAAGTCGACACCTGACGCACAGGCAGTCAGGCTGCTGCCGCGCGTTGGCACCCTTCCATGACGCACCGCGGGCCGCAGCACGTCGAGTTCGTTAACGCTGCCTCGTCACGTCACATCGATTCGACGCGGGGAGGGCGATGGTGGGCGCGGCGGCGGTCGCGGCTCTCCTGCGCGGGTTCCGCCGCGGATCGGTCGCGGCGTGCCGCGCCTCGGGCGTCGCGAGCGCGCGGGGCCCCGCGCGGCGGGAACCCGCGGTGGGGCCCGCGCGGGCGCTCGCGCGTTCGTTCGCGCGCGACGCGTCCTCGTCCTCGTCCTCGTCCTCGTCGTCGTCGTCGCATCCGTTGGATGACGATCGCTTTTACGAGGAGGCGTCGCGTCGTGGCTTGGGGCGGGCGCTGCGCGACGTCGCGCGGGCGGACCCGCGCGCGGTCGCGGTCGTCACCCCCTCGGGCGCGGAGGTCACGTACGGCGCCGTCCTCCGCGCCGCGAGCGCGCTCGCGGAGAGCCTCCGCGCGGCCGCGGCGATGGCGTCCGACGAGGCGGCGGCCGCGGACGCGGACGACGAAGACGCGCGCGCCGTCTCCCGCGACGCCCCCGCGCGCTCGCCCGCTCGCCGCCACCCGGACACGCGCGCCCTGGACGACGACCCGCGCGACGACGACGACGACGACGACGACCCCACCGAGCTCGCCTCGGTCGCGTTCCCCGACGCGCCCCCCGGCGCGTCGCCCGTCGCGCCGCTCGCCGACGAGGGGAGAAAAAACCTCGACGGCGCGCGCGTCGCCGTCGCCGCTGCGCCCGGCCCCGAGTTCATCGTCGCGTGCCACGCGGTGTGGATGTGCGGCGCGATCGTCGTCCCCGTCGCGCGCGGCCTCCCGCGCGCGGAGATCGCGCACGTCCTCCGAGACTCCGGCGCGAAGGTATTCGCCGAGGTGCCCCCCCCCGACGAAGACGAAAACGAAAACGCCGCGAGCGACGACGACCGCCGCGAGATCCACGAGGCGATGCGCGAGGCGGGCGCGCGCGCGATGCTCCTCGTGCCCCGGGTGCTCGAGGCGGGAACACGCGGACCCTCCGAGCCGCCGCTCGAGCTTCCCGACGAGCGCTCGTTCGAGGCCTCGTCCTCGTCCCCCTCCTCGCGCTCGTTCGCGGCCTCGTCCTCGTCCCCCTCCTCCCCCGTGGCGGCGCTCCTGTACACGAGCGGCACGACGGGTTCGCCGAAGGGGGTCGCGCACACACACGCCTCCCTGGTCGCGCAGTGCGAGCAGCTGCGGAGCGCGTGGGGTTGGCGGAGGGACGACAGGATCTTACACGCGCTCCCGCTTAACCACATCCACGGGTTCGTCAACGCGTGTCTGTGCGCGCAGTACGCCGGCGCGACGGTGGAGTTCGGGCCGACGCGACCCGCGTCGAGCGGGGGCGCGCGCGCCGCGCGTTCCTTCGCGCCGCGCGCGACGTGGGCGAGATTGCGCGAGGGGGACGAGGCGTTCGAGCGAGCGCTGAGCGTGCCGGGGGTCTCCGAACCCAAGGTCTCCGAACCCCCCTCCTCCTCCTCCCTCCGCGCGCCGATCACCGTGTTCATGGGGGTTCCGACGATGTACGCGATGCTGCTGCGCGCGTTGGCGTCGGCGCGTAAACGCCGGCCGAAGGAGGCTGGTGCGAGCGCGCGCGCGGCGTCTCGGCTTCGGCTCGCGGTGAGCGGGAGCGCGGCGTGCCCCGTCCCCGTCCTGCGGGAGTGGGAGGAGGTCACCGGCGGCGCGAGCCTGTTGGAGCGGTACGGGACGACGGAGATTGGGATGGCGCTGAGTAACCCACTCGACCCGCTCGAGCGCCGCGCGGGGAGCGTCGGCGCGCCGCTGCCGAACGTCGAGGTGGACGTCGCGCCGCTACCGGAAGAAGACGACGACACAGAAGAAAGCGGGGAGGCCGCGAAGCGGAGGGACGCGGGCGTGGGTGAGGGGGGCGAAGAACGCCGCGGAGGGGCGGAGGAGGGGGGTTCGAACGGGATGCTCCGAGGAGGGATGCTCCGAAGGGGGGAACTCTTGGTGCGCGGGCCCGGTGTGTTCTCGCACTACTGGGGCCGCCCCGAGGCGACCGCGGAGGCGTTCGACGAGCGCGGGTTCTTCCGCACGGGGGATTGCGTGGAGGTGCGCCGGGACGGGCGGTTCTTCGACGTCCTCGGTCGCATCTCCGCGGACATCGTGAAGACGGGCGGGCACAAGGTGTCGGCGCTGGAGGTGGAGGCGAAGCTCCTCGAGCACCCGCTCGTCGCCGAGGTCGCCGTCGTCGGCGTCCCGGACGAGGCGTACGGCGAGGTCGGGTCCGCGATCGTCGTCAGGGGCGGAGGGAGGCGAGGGGGCGAGGAGGAGGACGAGGAGGCGGGGGGAAGGAGGGGGGAAGGACCCGAAGCCGAGGCGGAGACCGAATCCGAAACCGAATCCGAATCCGGGGGGGTGGAGCTGGACGCGGAGGCGCTGGCGGAGTGGGCGCG
>MDSW01152589.1_pt1 | contig 13952 bp, 12 predicted proteins | sample 811171 | NCBI WGS metagenome assembly MDSW01 (sample SAMN05326641, study PRJNA326480) | marine metagenome | isolation source: seawater | place: Atlantic Ocean: North West | collected 2012 | reverse complement strand
TGGAAGTGATGCTTTTCAAGAATGTGATACTACAGGAATTACTCGACCTTGTACTAAACATAATTACTTAGTTAAAGATGTAAATAAATTATCATCTGTTTTTCATGAGAGTTTTTTAATTGCATCTAATGGAAGACCTGGTCCAGTGCTGATAGATATTCCAAAGGATGTTCAATTTGCAAATGGAAATTATGTAAATAAATCTCAAACTATTATTCCTGCACATAGATTATTTGAGCCAAAAGTAAAAGCTAACCAAAAAAATATTGATGAAGCACTAAAATTAATTTCAAATGCAAAAAAACCAATATTTTATATTGGTGGAGGGAGTATAAATTCTGGACCAAAAGCTTGTGAGCTTGTAACAAAATTTGTTGAAGAGACAAAAATTCCAAGCACAATGACTTTAATGGGTTTAGGAGTTATACCTTCATCTAATAGATATTCACTTGGTATGCTTGGAATGCACGGAATGTATGAAGCAAATATGGCAATGCATGAATGCGATGTTATGATTAACATTGGTGCAAGGTTTGATGATAGAGTGACAGGTAGATTAGATGCTTTTTCACCAAACTCAAAAAAAATACACATTGATATTGATGAAAGCAATGTAAATAAAACAATTAAAATTGATGTACCAATAATAGGTGATATTGAATCTGTTATGACTGAATTATTTGCAAAATGGAAAAAAAATAATCTATCTATGCAAAAAGACAGTTTAAATGAATGGTGGAAAAAAATTGAAAAATGGAAAAAAATTGAATGTTTAAATTATTCTCAAGGAGATGAAATTATTAAACCTCAACATGCTATTAAAAGATTATATGAACTAACAAAAAATAAAAAAACTTTTATTACTACAGAAGTTGGACAACATCAAATGTGGGCAGCACAATATTACAAATTTGAAAAACCAAATAGATGGTTAACTTCTGGTGGATTAGGAACAATGGGGTATGGTTTTCCAGCAGCTATTGGTGCTCAAATTGCAAATCCTGAAGCATTAGTGGTAGATATTGCAGGAGATGCATCAATTTTGATGAATATTCAAGAAATGAGTACAGCTGTACAACATAGATTACCTGTAAAAATTTTTATATTAAATAATGAATATATGGGAATGGTTAGACAATGGCAGGAATTATTACATGGAGGAAGATATTCTGAAAGTTACACTGATAGTTTACCAGATTTTGTAAAGCTAGCTAATAGTTTTAAGGCAGTTGGACTAAGAGCTAAGAACGTAAATGAATTAGATGATGTAATACAGGAAATGATTAGTAGTGACAAAACCGTCATAGCTGATATTTGGGTAGACAAGGAAGAAAATTGCTTTCCTATGATCCAAAGTGGTTCAGCTCATAATGAAATGCTTTTAAATAAAGATCAAGAACAAGATAAACTTTCTGCTGAAAAGGGAAAGGTTTTGGTATAATGAACAAATCAGTTTACGACTCCCCTAAAGTTGAATCAGATATTAATCGTCAGATATTAACTGTTTTAGTTGACAATGAACCTGGTGTTTTGGCTAGAGTTGTAGGTATGTTTTCTGGAAGAGGGTATAATATTGACAGTCTCAATGTTGCTGAAGTTGATAATAAATTATCAAGAATCACAATTGTTACTCATGGCACGAAAGAAGTGATAGGCCAAATTCAAAGCCAACTAATGAGAATAGTTCCAGTTCATAATGTTACCAATTTGAATAAAGAGGATAGTTCAGTAGAAGCTGAAGTAGCATTAGTTTATATGTTTGTTGATGAAAAAAATAAGAAAAAAGCTTTTCAAATTTGTGATTTATATAGGGCTAGAAAAATAGAAAATGAAAACAATACTATAATTTTTGAAATAGCAGGAACTTCAGAAAGAATAGATACTTTTATAAAAGATATATTAGAAATCACAAAAATTGAAATTGTAAGAAGTGGTCCAGTAGCGATTTCATCTTTAGATAATAATAAGGAGGATTAAAATGAGAGTTTACTATGATAGAGATGCAGATATTAATTTAATTAAAGATAAAAATATAGTTATAGTTGGTTATGGCAGCCAGGGTCATGCTCACGCTATGAATTTGAGAGATTCAGGGATAGAAAATGTTGCAATTGCCTTAAGAGAAAATTCTCCTACTCGAAAGAAGGCAGAAAACGCTGGATTTAAAGTTATGACTCCATCAGAATCTGCATCATGGGGAGATATTATTATGATGTTAACGCCTGATGAATTACAGTCTGACATATATAATAATGAAATTGCTGGTAATATTAAATCAGGATCTGCAGTGGCATTTGCACACGGATTAAATATTCATTTTGAATTAATAAAGCCAAATGATGATATTGATGTAATAATGATGGCGCCTAAAGGCCCAGGACATACTGTAAGAGCGGAATATGCAAGAGGCGCAGGAGTTCCCTGCTTGGTTGCAGTTGATAAAAATCCTTCAGGAAATGCTCTAGAGATAGCTATAGCTTATTCTTCTGCTATAGGTGGAGGCAGAGCTGGCATTATAGAAACAACTTTTAAAGAAGAATGTGAAACAGATTTATTTGGCGAACAATCTGTACTATGTGGTGGATTAACACATTTAATTATAGCTGGATATGAAACATTAGTTGATGCTGGTTATGCCCCTGAAATGGCTTACTTTGAATGTTTGCATGAAGTAAAGTTAATTGTTGATTTACTATATGAGGGAGGAATGGCCAATATGAGATATTCTATTTCTAATACTGCTGAATATGGTGATTACTCTAGAGGTCCACGTCTTATTACCGAAGAAACTAAGAAAGAAATGAAGAAGATTTTATCTGAAATTCAATCTGGCCAATTTGCAAAAGAATGGATGGAGGAACATAAAAGTGGACAAGTAAAATTTAAAACTATGAGAAAAAAACAGGCAGAACACCCTATTGAGCAAGTAGGAGAGAAATTAAGAACTTTAATGCCTTGGATTGCAGAGAGCAAAATGGTTGATAAAAGTAAGAATTAAATAAAAATATATATGACTAAATAATAACAATTTATTGGCTAAATCTAAGATTTTCACAATTTAGAATAGTTAGTATATATAATATGAAATAAATATGACTGAAAAAATATACATTTTTGACACTACTTTAAGAGATGGAGAACAATCTCCAGGTGCTTCAATGAATTTAGAAGAAAAATTACAAATTGCAGAAGTTTTAGCAGATATGAAAGTTGATATAATTGAAGCAGGATTTCCTATAGCATCAAATGGAGATTTTGAAGCCGTATCAGAGATAAGTAAAAATATTAAAGGTTCAACCATAGCAGGTTTGGCTAGAGCAAAAATTTCAGATATTGAAAGAGCTTGGGAAGCAGTAAAACATGCTGAATCACCACGAATTCATACTTTTATAGCTACTAGTCCTATACATATGAAATATAAACTAATGAAAACTGAGAGCGAAGTGTTAGAATCAATTAAGCAGACTGTAACCTATGCAAGAAACTTGTGTGATAATATTGAATGGAGTTGTGAAGATGGAGGTAGATCAGATTTAGAATTTTTATATCAATGTATTGAATTAGCAATTGATTGTGGCGCTTCCACAATTAATATTCCTGATACAGTTGGATACACTTTGCCTAATGAATTTGGATCAATATTTAAATCAGTAAAAAATAATGTTTCAAATATTGATAAAGCAATTTTATCAACTCATACTCATAACGATTTAGGATTAGCAGTTGCAAATAGTATTGCTGCCATTCAAGAAGGAGCAAGACAAGTAGAGTGTACAATTAATGGTTTAGGAGAAAGAGCAGGAAATGCGGCACTGGAAGAATTAGTAATGACTTTAAAAGTAAAAAAAGATCTTATACCCTTTCATACAGATATTAAAACTGAGTCGATAACGAAAGTTTCACGTCTTGTTTCTTCTATAACAGGTTTTTCAGTACAACCCAATAAGGCTATAGTCGGAGCTAACGCATTTGCACATGAAGCAGGTATACATCAAGATGGAATGTTAAAAAATGCTGAGACATATGAAATTATGACTCCAGAATCAGTTGGCTTGACTGAATCTTCTTTGGTTTTGGGTAAACATTCTGGCAAACATGCTTTTTCTGAAAAACTTAAAGAACTTGGTTATGAGTTTGGTGATAATGCTTTAATGGAATTGTTTGGAAGATTTAAAGATTTAGCTGATAGAAAAAAAGAAATTTTTGATGAAGATCTTATAGCTTTAGTTGGAGATAGATCTGTATCTTTTAATGAAAATATTAAATTCGTATCTCTTAAAGTTAATGCTGGATCTTTTGAAAAAAATGAAGCAAATTTAGTACTTTTAGTTAACGATGAAAGCGTGGAAACAGTGAGCAATGGAAATGGACCAATAGACGCTACATTTAATGCAATTAAATCATTAACTAATACTAAGTTTAGGCTCAAGCTTTATCAGGTTAATGCAATAACTGCAGGTACAGATGCACAAGGAGAAGTAACAGTAAGACTTGAAGATAACGATTTGTCTTCTCAAGCTAAAGGCTCAGATCCAGATATAATTGTAGCTTCAGCTAAGGCTTACATAAGTGCGCTTAATAAGTTAATTTTTAAGAAGACCAAGTCAACAAATGGTCATAATAATGAATTAAAAATAGAAGGGGTATGAAAGGTAAGTAAATGGTTATAGGAAAATTATTTGGCATGTTATCTAAGGATATGGCTATTGACCTCGGTACAGCTAATACTTTAGTTTATGTAAAAGGTGAGGGCGTTGTATTAAATGAGCCATCAGTTGTAGCAAAAATTGAAACAGAAGGAAGAATCCAAGTTTTAGCTGTTGGAGATGAGGCAAAACAAATGCTAGGCCGAACCCCTGGGAAAATTGAGGCTATACGTCCCATGAAAGATGGAGTTATTGCCGATTTTGAAGTGGCTGAGCAAATGATCAAACATTTTATTCAAAAGGTGCATAAAGGAAGAACTCTTTCAAACCCTCAAATAGTAATTTGTGTTCCTTCTGGAGCAACAAATGTAGAAAGACGTGCTATTCGTGAATCCGCTGATGCTGCAGGGGCAAGAAGAGTTTTTTTAATTGAAGAACCCGTTGCTGCAGCTATTGGAGCAGGATTACCAGTAGCTGAACCTACAGGATCAATGATAGTTGATATAGGTGGTGGCACAACAGAAGTTGCAGTTTTATCACTTGGTGGAGTTGTTCTAGCTACTTCTGTTAAATCAGCAGGAGATAAATTTGATGAAGCAATTACTGAGTATATGCGTAGTACACATAAATTAGCTATAGGAGAAACAACAGCGGAAAGAATGAAAAAAGAAATTGGTTCTGCCAGTCCTCCTGATGATGGAGATGGAAAATCTATGCATGTTAAAGGTAGAGATTTAATTACTGGCCTGCCAAAAGAAATTAGCATTTCTCAAAGACAGATAGCAGAAGCACTTGCTGAACCTGTTGCAACAATTATTGATACAATTAAAAGAGCTTTAGAACAAACACCAGCTGAATTAGCTGCTGATATTGTTGAACGAGGTATAATGTTAACAGGAGGAGGGTCATTGTTAGGTAATCTTGATAAAGTTCTAAGACAATCTACAAGTCTACCGGTTTCTATTGCAGAAGATCCATTATTGTGTGTTGTAATGGGTACTGGAAGAGCTTTAGAAGAAAAAGCAAATTTAAGCGATGTTTTTGCTAGTGACTAAATATACAAATGAGAATAATTACTAATAAAAATAAATCTCTATCTAAGAAAAAAAATTATCATAATTTTTTTTTATCAATTTTATTTTTTATAACTTTTTTACTTATATTATTTAATAAAACTGACTATTATTTAGTTAATACATTAAAAAGTTTTGGCATTGATTTTATTAATCCAGTAACTCGTTTTGTTTCATCACCTGTTACAGTTATTAATAATGTTACAATGCGTTTAAAAAATATTCAAAATTTAGAATTAGAAAATTTAAAACTAAAAGAAGAGATTATTAGATTGAAAAAATGGCAAACATTAGCAATTAAAAATTCAAGAGAAAATAGGGTTTTCAAACGTTTATTGAATTCAACTTCACATCAGATTGATATTATTAAAACAGCTTCAGTTATTAATCAATCTCCTGGTATTTATACAAATATTATAACAATTAATGCTGGACTTAATTCAGGTGTTGATAAAAATTTTGCAGTCATAAACTCTCAAGGTTTAGTTGGAAAAACAATATTTTCTTCAAAACATCATACAAAGATCTTACTTATAAATGATACTTCTTCAGCTATACCTGTGAAAGCACTTTCAGATGGATCTTTTTCTATTCTTAATGGCGCATCCAATGGAAAACATTTAATAAGTTCCTTTTCTAAAAATAATAATCTACCACGCGTTGGGGATCTTTTGGTCACAAGTGGCAATGCCAAAATTTTTCCAAGAGACATATTAGTTGCTAAAGTTATTGCTGTTAAAGAAGATCATTATATAGCCTTACCTTACGTAGATTTTAATAATCTTAATTATATTCAAGTTGTAAAATCTAAATAAATGCAATCATTTTTGCATTTTAAACCTTTTTATATTTACAATATAATTCTTTTTATATTATTTTGTGTATTAGTAAGCCCAAGTGGAAATTTTCAAATAATTTATGTTTCATTATATTGTGTTTTTCATTTGTTACTAATTTATTTAGGAGTTTATCACTTTAGAAAAATGATTTATCTTATTTTTTTTCTTTATGGTTTAATGTTAGATTTATTATGGTTTAATGAAATAGGACCTCATTTATTAGTATTTATGATCTCAATAATAATAATTAATATTTTATTAAAGTATTTATCAAATTTTAACTCTTTAAAGATATATATTTTTTTACTTACTTTTCAGATATTAATGATTTTATTTGAAATGTTTTTTTCATCTATAATTATTAATGTTAAATCTGACATGACGAATTTTGCATACATTTTTATTTTATCATTAATTTTATCTTATCCATGTTTTCTATTTTTTTCTAAAATCGATAAAATAAAATAATGTTTTATTTTAGAGAAAAAAAACAATTAAATATTTTAAATAGAAGAACTTTTTTTTTATTAGCTGCAAAAATAGGCTTTCTTTCAATAATAACTACAAGATTATTTAACATTCAAATTACTAACTCTTCAAAATATTCAACACTATCAAAAAATAACCAAATTAATATTGAAGTAATTTATCCGTTAAGAGGTTTAATTAAAGATAGAAATGGCAATATAATTGCAAGCAATAGTAAAGTATTTGATTTATATGTTATACCTGAACGTACAAAGAATATAGAATTAACTTTAAAAAATCTTTCTAAATTTATTAAACTAGATTTCAAGAATAAGAGAAAAGTAATAAATTTAAGCAAAAAAGTTAAAAAATTTGAGAGAATTAAAATAATAGAAAACTTAGATTGGGAAACTTTGGAACTTTTAGAAGCAAATAAAAATTATTTAGATGGAATAGAATTAATACAGAATTACAAAAGAATATATCCTTTTAATCACAATTTTTCACATTTGTTAGGTTATGTAAATAAGCCTTCAAAAAAAGATCTGAATTTACCTTATATCTCAAAAATGCCTTTGTTAAATATAGGGCAACAAGGAATTGAAAAATCTTTTAATGAAATGCTTGTTGGAGAGCCCGGTAATAGGGAAATAGAAGTTAACTCATCAGGAAGAATTATTAGAGAGATATCAAAGAATGCAAGCAAAAAAGGTAAAAATCTTTATCTCTCTATAAATAATAAGTTACAAAAATTTTCTTTAAACAAGCTTTCTAATCATAAAGCAGGCTCTATTGTGACAATGAATATTAACAATGGCGAAATATTATCAATGGTTTCTTCTCCTGGTTTTGATCCAAATTTAATTATTAAAAAACCAAATAAAGATTATTGGGACAACTTATTAAAAAATCCTCTTTCACCACTTACAGATAGATCAGTTCAAGGATTGTATTCTCCTGGTTCAACATTTAAAATGATAGTAGCTCTGGCTGCTTTGAAATATAATATCATTCCTATAAATGAAAATTATTTATGTGAAGGTAAATTAGATTTTGGAGATAGGCCTTTTCATTGTTGGAAAACTAAAGGTCATGGAAACATGGATATCATATCAGCTATCAAAGAATCATGTGATGTTTTCTTTTATAATCTTGCAATAAAAGTTGGAATTAATAAAATTGCAAAAGTAGCAAAAGATTTTGGATTAGGTCAAATTTATCCATTTGAAGTATTAAATCAAAAAAAAGGAATAATTCCGTCTAAGAAATGGAAGAAACAAACATTAAATGAAAGTTGGTATGGAGGAGAAACTCTAATAGCAGCAATTGGACAGGGTTACGTGTTAACCACTCCTCTTCAATTAGCTGTTATGACTTCAAGAATAGCCTCAGGAGGAAAAAAAATATTACCTTCTATTGTTAAAACAAATAACAATAAAGATTTTGAAGTGATGAGTGAATATCATGAATCTCTTGATATAATTAACAAAGCTATGTTTAAAGTTGTTAATGAACCAAAAGGAACAGCTAATAAATCTAAAGCAAACAAATATAATTTTTCAGGTAAAACTGGAACTTCTCAAGTTAAAAAAATTACACTAGCTGAAAGAGAAAGTGAAGATTTTAGAAATATAGAAATTGAATGGAAAAATAGAGATCATGCTCTGTTTGTTGGTTACATGCCTTCAAAAAATCCTAAATTTGCAATTTCTGTTATTATTGAACATGGTGGATCGGGAGCAGCTACAGCAGCGCCTATAGCTAGAGATATTTTTGATTTTATTAATGAACAAGTATCCTTATGATTTTAAACAAAATAATCAACCTTAATTTTCTTTTAATATTTATAATAATATTATTAACTATTATTGGAACAGCAGCTCTTTATTCAGCTGCAGATGGCAGTTTTTCTCCATGGGCTTTTAAACATTCAATAAGGTTTGTTACACTTTTTATATTTATGATCTTTATTGCATTGATCGATGTTAAATTTTTTTTCAAATATTCTTATTATATTTTTTTTGCAACTTTATGTTTATTATTATCGGTAGAAATATTTGGAACTTTTGGAAAAGGTGCGGAAAGATGGATAAATATATTTGGTGTTAGTATACAACCATCTGAAATAGTAAAAATAGGAATTATTTTAAGTCTTGCAAAATACTATCATGATTTAAAATTTGCTAATATAGGTAAAATTATATACTTAATCATTCCTTTATTTATTATCATATCGCCATTTCTACTTGTATTAATTCAACCTGATCTTGGAACATCATTAAGTATTTTACTTCTTGGTACAATGATAATGTTTATTGCAGGTGTTAGAATATGGAAATTTCTTTTGGGAATTTTTTTAAGTTTAATTTCATTCCCTTTTCTTTGGAATTATATTAAACCATACCAACAAAAAAGAATTTTATCTTTTTTAAATCCAGAATCAGATCCTTTAGGTCAAGGATATCAATTAATACAATCTAAGATAGCATTAGGCTCAGGAGGATTAATGGGTAAGGGATATTTAAAAGGTACTCAATCTTATTTAGAATACTTACCTGAAAAACAAACAGATTTTATTTTTACTTTAATTGGAGAAGAGTTTGGATTTGTTGGGACTATATTTATTATAATATTATTTTTGATATTAATATTTATTTGTTTTTATGTAAGTATTAAATCGTACCATTTATTTGGAAGAATACTTAGTTTAGGTATAGCATCAAACTTGTTTATTTATGTTTTTCTCAACATGTCAATGGTAACTGGTTTAATGCCAGTTGTTGGCATACCCTTGCCTCTTATATCCTACGGAGGAACAGCAATGTTATCTATGATGATATTATTTGGTCTATTGCTAAATGTAGATATTCATTATAGTGAAAAAAAAATTCATAAATGATGTTGGAAATAAATAATATTAACAAATTTTTTGGTGGATTAAAAGCTGTCAGCAATGCTTCAATGACAGTAAAGAAAGGAACTATAACTGGTTTAATTGGTCCTAATGGAGCTGGCAAAACAACTCTGTTTAATACTATAGCTGGAGTATATTCTCCAAATAGTGGAAAAATATTTTTAGAAAATGATGATGTAACTGGTCTCAAACCTCATATGCTATTTAACAAAGGTGTGTTGAGAACTTTTCAAATTGCTCATGAATTTTCTACTTTAACAGTGCTTGAAAATTTGATGATGGTTCCTCCTAATCAATATGGAGAAAATCTGGTTTATGCTTGGTTTAATAATAAGCTAGTAAAAAAACAGGAAGAAGAAATTCGTAACAAAGCTATTGATGTAATACGTTTTTTAAATTTAGAGCATCTTACACAAGAATTAGCAGGAAATTTATCTGGAGGACAAAAAAAATTACTTGAATTAGGTAGAACTATGATGGTTGACTCAAAATTAGTTTTACTTGATGAAGTAGGTGCTGGTGTAAATAGAACTTTATTAAATGAAATTAGCGATGCAATTTTAAGACTTAATAAAGAAAAAAATTATACATTTTTTGTAATAGAGCACGATATGGATCTTATTGAAAAAATTTGTGACCCTGTAATAGTTATGGCAGAAGGTAGTGTTTTATTTGAAGGAAGCTTTGAAGAAGTAAAGTCAAATGATGAAGTAATTGAAGCTTATCTAGGAAGAGGTTTAAAAGTAAAAAAAGAAAATGATTAGTTTGAAAGCACAAAATATTACAGCAGGCTATGGAGGCGTAGATATAATAAACAACCTCAATCTTTTTGTAGATGAAGGTGAAATTGTAGTTATAGTTGGACCCAATGGCGCTGGAAAATCTACAGCAATGAAAGCAATGTTAGGTATGTTAAATTTATCTAATGGGTCTGTTGAATTTTCTGGCAAGAATATTGATAAATTATTACCCCAAGACAGAGTAAGTCTAGGTATTGCATTTGTTCCACAAAATCAAAATGTCTTTACAGGTTTGACTGTTGAAGAAAATTTAGAAATGGGTGCTTTTTTAAGAATTGATAATATTAAACACACAATTGATCAAGTTTATGAATTATTTCCAATTTTAGGAGATAAAAGGAATCAAAATGCAGGGGAATTATCAGGAGGACAGCGTCAACAAGTTGCTTTTGGAAGAGCTCTAATGACAATGCCTAAAATATTAATGTTAGACGAACCTACTGCTGGTGTTTCACCTATAGTTATGGATGAACTTTTTTCTAGAATCATTGAAGTCGGCAAAACGGGTGTAGGTATATTGATGGTAGAACAAAATGCAAAACAGGCTCTTGGTATAGCTGATAGAGGTTATGTATTAGTAAATGGAAAAAATAGAAACGAAGGTTCAGGAAAAGAATTATTAGAAAATCCTGATGTTCGTAAATCTTTTTTAGGTGGGTAAAAATGATTGATTTTTTTAATGCAATAATTGTCTTATTAAATTTTGTTTTTATTCCAGCATTAGCTTATGGTTCTCAATTAGCTTTGGGAGCATTAGGAGTATCTTTTATTTATGCAATTCTAAGATTTGCAAATTTTTCACATGGTGAATTCATGTCTTTCGGAGCGATGACATCAATTTTATTTACTTGGTTATTTCAACATTATGGCATTACTTTAGGTTTCTTACCAACCGCTTTAATAGCTATTCCTTTTGCAATTTTTGTTACAATTTTATTATGTCTTATTACTAATAGATTAGTATTTCGTTATTATAGAATTCAAAAAAGTGCTCCTGTAGTAATTGCTATGGCATCCATAGGAGTGATGTTTGTGATTAATGCAATCATAAGAATTATAATTGGTCCTAATGATAAAAAATTTTTTGATGGACAAAAGTTTATAATTAAAGCTAAGCAATTTAAAGAAATGACTGGATTAAATGAAGGATTAGCTATTAAATCTACGCAACTTCTAACTATTTCTATTACTGTAATTTTATTAGTTTTTTTATTTTGGTTTCTTCAAAAAACAAAAACTGGAAAATCTATGAGAGCTTTTTCAGATAATGAAGATTTAGCTTTATTATCTGGTATAAGCCCAGAAAAAGTTGTTTTTATTACTTGGCTTATTGTTGGCACTTTAGCTTGTGTTGCTGGGACTCTTTATGGATTAGATAAAAGTTATAAGCCTTTTACATATCTTGGTTTAGTGTTACCAATATTTGCTTCAGCTATTGTTGGGGGTATAGGTAGTCCTGTAGGGGCAGTTGTAGGAGGATATGTAATAGCCTTTTCAGAAATAATGGTTACATATGCATATAAAAAATTTTTTAAATATTTACTTCCAGAAAATTTAGAGCCTTCTGGTTTAGTTCAACTACTTTCTACAGATTATAAATTTGCAGTATCTTTTTCAATTTTAGTCATCGTTTTATTAGTAAGACCTTCAGGCATTTTTAAGGGAAAAACCTTATGATAAAATATAAAGGCATTGAAACTATATCAATTTTGATAATGATATTATTGTTTCTCTTTGTAGGTTTTTTACAATCCTGGTCGTTAAGTCTTTCAATACTTAATATGTGTATCATTTCAGCCATTATGAGCATGGGTATCAATATGCAGTGGGGTTATGCTGGAATTTTTAATGTTGGTATAATGGGTTTTACTGCGTTAGGCGGATTGGCAGCAGTTTTAGTCTCATATTCCCCTGTAGGAGAAGCTTGGAGGGTTGGAGGAAAGGGGATGTTTATTAGTCTTGCTCTTCTAATTATTACAATATTCTTAGTATTATTTATTAATAAAAGAATAAAAACTAAAGTTAAAAAATACTGGTTAATAGCATTAGTAATAATACTTAGTATTATAATTATTAATATATTTTACCGCCCATCGGTTAAAGCTATAGAAGATGTAAATCCTGCAATCAGTGGTTTTTTAGGTGGTTTAGGATTGCCTATAATTTTTTCTTGGATTGTTGGTGGTTTTTTTGCAGCAGGTGTTGCATTTGTTATAGGAAAAATTACTCTTGGATTACGATCTGATTATTTAGCTATTGCAACTCTAGGTATTTCAGAAATTATTATTGCTGTTTTAAAACATGAAGATTGGCTTTCAAGAGGAGTAAAAAATGTAATTGGCTTGAAAAGACCAGTGCCCTATGAAATAAATTTGCAACAAACTGAATGGTTTATTTCAATGGTAAGTACCTTATATAAAAATTCTTTATTAGAAATTACTGATCTATCTCAAAAACAACAAATATTAAATGAACTCGTCATTGATGCTTCAAGCATATTTGTAAAACTGTGTTATGCAGGTTTGTTCTCAGTTGTATTAATTTTTATATTAATTTTGGCTAATAAAGCACAAGTATCACCTTGGGGAAGGATGATGCGAGCAATTAGAGATAATGAAGTATCAGCAAACGCCATGGGAAAAGATGTTGTTAAAAGACATCTCCATATTTTTGTAATCGGATCAGCAGTTGTAGGAATTTCTGGTGCTATGCTAATTACTTTAGATGGATTATTTACACCAGCTAGCTTTCAACCACTAAGATATACTTTTTTAATTTGGATTATGGTTATTGTAGGAGGCACTGGCAATAATTTAGGTGGCATTTTAGGTGGCTTTATTATTTGGTTTGTCTGGATCGAAGCTGCCCCTGCAGCAGAATTTATAATCGAAATTCTTACATCTTCGATGGATGAAAATAATCAGTTTCGTTTACATTTACTAGATAGTATTCCTTATTTCAGATACTTAATTATGGGCTCAATATTACTATTAATAATGAGGTTTAGACCTAAAGGAATATTGCCAGAGAAAATAAGATATTCATAATAAAAAAACCCCAGATATATCTGGGGTTTTAATAAAATAATATTTATTTTGGTTTATAGTGCACCAATAGTTACAAAAGACCCGCCACTAACTTCTAATTCTTTAAAAGCTCCAGCAGCATCACCAAATGCATTAAATTCTACATCTGTTGCGCCTTCATAATTG
>MDSW01099905.1_pt1 | contig 13952 bp, 13 predicted proteins | sample 811171 | NCBI WGS metagenome assembly MDSW01 (sample SAMN05326641, study PRJNA326480) | marine metagenome | isolation source: seawater | place: Atlantic Ocean: North West | collected 2012 | reverse complement strand
CCAAGCCTCTTGAGGATGATTAAAATTATTTTTCATTATTAAAAACTATTTTTTTAAAAAGGGAGCTGCATTGTGATTAGCCTCAGTGAGGCCATGGAGAGATGCGTAGATGAAACAATTACTACGCTAGAGTCTTATATAGCTAAAAGTGATTCTTTTGATTCTCAATTATATGAGGCTATGAGATATTCTTTAATGGCAGGGGGGAAACGTTTGCGTCCTTTTCTCGTAATTTCTTCCGCGGAGTTATTTGATATTCCTCGCTCTAAAGCTCTACCCATAGCTGCAGCGATAGAAATGGTGCATACATATTCTTTGATTCACGATGATTTGCCAGCTATGGATAATGACGACTTTCGACGTGGTAAGCCCACATGCCATAAGCAGTTTGGCGAAGCCATAGCAATTTTAGCAGGGGATGCTCTTTTAACACTTGCATTTCAGATAGTGTCATGTCCTAAAACAAATAATAATGCAGCAGTTAGGTCTGAGATAACTAATGAATTAGCACTAGCCGCAGGCGCAGCTGGGATGGTAGGCGGGCAAATGATCGATATTGCTGCTGAAACTGCCATTAAGCCATTAAGTCTCAATAATGTTATTGAAATGCAAAAGCGTAAAACTGGTGCTTTGATTAAATTTGCATGCTTGGCTGGTCCAATCTTAGGAGCTCAGAAAGGTATTCGACGTAATGCTTTGGCAGACTATGCTGAAAAGATTGGACTGGCATTTCAAATTGTTGATGATCTGTTAGATCATGAAGGTGATGAAGAAACAATGGGTAAAGCTGCAGGAAAGGATGCCGTTGCGGGCAAGGCAACATTTGTAAGCCTTTTGGGTGTTCAGGGGGCACGGCAACGCGCAGAAAAATTAGTATCGGAAGCAAAATCTTCTTTGAAGGTATTTGGAGAGCGTTCAGTTTTATTAAAAGATGTTGCGCAGTATATTGTCGATCGAGAAAAGTAATAAATTGAGTAATTCTAGTTCTAAATATTCTAATGATAAAAGCAGAGCTGATCTAGCGTTAGTTAAGAGGAAGTTGGCAGATAACCGTACTAAGGCGGCAGCACTTATTATGGCCGGTAAAGTATTCTCTAATCAAAAACGAATAGAAAAAGCTGGTGAATTTATTGATTCATCACAACCCCTTGATGTCCGTGGACCTCCTCATCCTTGGGTAGGTAGAGGCGGAATTAAACTTGCCTATGGACTAAAACATTTTGGTCTATCACCAAATACCGAAATCTGCATTGATATTGGTGCTTCAACAGGTGGGTTTACAGATGTTCTATTATATCATGGTGCTAGAAAAGTTTATTCAGTAGATGTGGGCTATGGGCAGCTAGCACAAAAATTGCGTGATGATTCGCGCGTTATTGTTATGGAGCGTACCAATGCGCGAAACCTTAAAAAAAATTTAATACCTGAGACCGTTGGAGCAATCGTATGCGATGTAAGTTTTATTAGTTTGAAAACCATTTTACCTTTACCACTCAGATTTGCTCATGATTCGTGTTGGTTAATTGCTTTAATTAAACCACAATTTGAATTGGGTCCAAAAAATGTAGGGAAGGGAGGGGTTGTCAGGAAAGCGTCCGATAGAACTCTTGCATGTGATAATATTAAGAACTGGTTATCCAGTCTACCCGGCTGGCAAGTTTTTGGTCTGGTGGAAAGTCCAATAAGAGGAGCTAGTGGAAATAGTGAATACCTTATTGGAGCGAAGTATAATAATTATTAGTCGGATAAAGAATTTTTCGTAAATTTTAAATGGTGTAAAGATTGTGAATTTTGAAAAGCCTAAAGTTGCAATTTCAATTCAAAACCCCTCAAAAACTATACGTTTAGCTATAGAAGAGGAATTAGCTCCATTTGCTGAGGTTCTTTGGTTAGAAAGATGTAAAGATAATGCTTCTCGATCAAGCGTTATTAAATCTGCTACTGCTTTAATAGGTCTAAAGCTACATAATGAAATCTTATCCCCAGAATGGGAGTTAATGAGCCACATGAGTCTTATACAGGCCTTATCTGCAGGTGTGGACTTTGTTCCCTTTGAGAAAATACCCAAAGAAGTTCCAATTGCATCCAATCGTGGTGCCTTTTCTATTGCTATGGCTGAACATGGATTAGCACTTTTATTGTCTTCCGCAAAAGATTTACGAGAAAGAGAGTTGAAAATGAAGATGGGGTATTTTGATCAATGGAGCCCTACTCGTTCTTTACATGGTTTATCAGTGGCCATAGTTGGTTTTGGTGGGATTGGTCAAGCTCTTCTTGAGCTCCTAGAGCCATTTAAATGTAAAATATTTGCAATAAATAGAACTGGTTATGTTGATGATTCAAGAGTTTCACATACTGGAAATCTTAGCGATCTAAAAACATTTTTACCAAAATGTGACTTAGTTGTCCTAACGATTTCATTAAATAAATCTACTGTTAATATAATTGGTAAAAAAGAACTAGCTGTAATGAAGAAAGATGCAATTTTGTTAAACCTTGCACGTGGAGCAATAATTAACCAGAAAGCACTTTTTGAGCATTTATTATTAAACCCACATTTCTATGCTTGTTTAGACGCTTGGTGGTCTGAGCCCTTTATTCATGGACGTTTTGAAACTAAGTATGATTTTTTATCTTTAAAAAATGTTATAGGTTCCCCTCACAATTCTGCACAGATATCAGGAGCTAGTGAATCTGCAGCACGTCGAGGCACACGTAATGTTGTAAGACTTTTAAAAAAAGAACCAATTAAATTTCTTGTTGAATCTGACGAAAAAATATAGGTGGGTCGTTATCAGACCTATCATGTTATCATGATGCTCCGAATAAACTATCTTCCTAAAGAATAATATTCATTATTTGGGATAATACTCAAACCTGACGCAAGTCGATTACTCATATTGTAGAAGCCTATTACCTCAACAATGTCAAAAATCTCCTCCATAGAGAAGCCATTCTTTTTTAGCTCGTTCCTATCTTTTTCTCCTACAATATGCGGCTCTGTTGTAAGCTTCCAAGCAAAGTTGCACATAGCTTTCTGGCGTTTATTTAGTTTAGCTAGTCGGTAGTTTACTGCAACGGTATCACCTAGCTCAACATTTTTAGATAATTGTCGAACTGCAGCACTATGGGCTATTATGCAGTAGTGGCAGCGGTTTGCTGATGAAACAACCACTGCTATTATTTCGCGTTCTAATTTTGAGAGTCCACTTTCACCGACCATTAATTCACTGTTGTAGCTTCTAAAATATTCAAATTTTTTTGGTCTTAATGTATAAGCCCTGAAAACGTTCGGAACGAACCCAAGTTTTTCTAAGCACTTAGCAAAAATCATCCTTATTTCCTTTGGTAATTTAGACTCTTTTGGTAAAGGAAAACCACAAATCTCATTTTGTTTGTGTCGTGAGGTTGAATTTTTTTTGCTACTCTTAGTCATTTTCTTACTCCAATTTGTGCTCTGTCACGGAGTATGTGGTCGGCAAGAACGCAACTGACCATTGCCTCCGCAATTGGTACTGCTCTTATGCCGACACATGGGTCATGTCTTCCCTTAGTTTCAATTTCTACTTCTTCGCCTGAGTTTGTGATAGTTTTGCGAGGGATTAGAAATGAACTTGTTGGCTTTACTGCGAATCGGCAAAAAATACTTTGACCCGTTGAAATCCCTCCTAAAATACCCCCTGCATTATTAGTAAGAAATTTTGGTCCTTGGTTGTCCATTCTTATTTCATCTGCATTATCAGGGCCTTCCATGGTGCCTACAGAAAACCCTGCACCAATTTCCACAGCTTTTACTGCATTTATGCTCATAATAGCACTAGCAATTTCTGCATCGAGTTTTCCATATACCGGCTCTCCTAAGCCAGCAGGAACACCATCGACCTTTATTTCAATTATTGCTCCTACAGATGATCCCCGTTTTCTTATATCTGTTAGGTATTTTTCCCAAACAGTTGCGGCATATTTATCGGGGCAGAAAAAATGGTTATTTTCCACCACCCCCCAATCCCAGTTAGAGTGGTTGATGACCTCAGAGCCTATTTGAACAACAGCCCCTCTAATAGAGATTGAACTTCCTATTACTTTTCTTGCTATTGCCCCTGCAGCTACTCGAGCTGCGGTCTCTCTGGCAGAGGATCTTCCGCCCCCCCGGTGATCTCTAATTCCATATTTCATGTCATAGGCTATGTCAGCGTGACCAGGTCTATATTTATCAGAAATAGAGCCATAATCTTTTGAACGGGCATCTTCATTTTTAATTATTAAAGATATAGGAGTACCGGTAGTCTTGCCATCAAAAGTTCCTGAGACAATTTGTACTAAATCAGACTCTTTTCGCTGCGTAACAAATTTTGATTTACCTGGTTTCCGACGATCTAGCCAAGGTTGGATGTCGGATTCGGATAATGGTATATTTGGTGGGCAGCCATCAACTACACAACCGAGGGCTGTTCCATGGCTTTCCCCCCAGGATGTAAATCTAAATATATGCCCAAAAGTATTGTGGGACATTGTATGCCATTTCTTAATTTATAAATTCAATATGAACTAAAAGGTAACATTGTTTGCTTTTTAAACAATTGATATATCTGGTGCATCGGGGTGTTTCATTCCAACAATATTGTAGCCGCAGTCAACATGATGCAGTTCACCTGTTACACCTGAGCTTAATTCAGAAATTAAATAAACTGCGGCACCCCCAACCTCATCAATTGTAACATTTCTTCTAAGAGGTGAGTTTAGCTCATTCCATTTTAAAATGTATCTAAAGTCTCCAATTCCTGAAGCTGCTAATGTCTTTATAGGACCTGCGGATATAGCATTTACCCTTATATTTTCAGAACCAAGGTCAGCTGCCAAGTATGTTACACTTGCCTCCAATGCAGCTTTTGCCACTCCCATTACATTATAATGGGGCATCCACTTTTCAGCACCATAATAGGACATAGTTATAAGGCTGCCCCCATTTTTCATTAGTGGCACAGCATGTTGGCAAACTTCGGTAAAAGAGTAACAACTTATCTCCATAGTACTATTAAAATTTTCTCGTGTGGTATCTAAATACCGCCCTTTGAGCTCCTCTTTATCTGAGAAAGCAATTGCGTGTATAACAAAGTCTATTTCTCCCCACTTCTTAGATAAAAAAGAAAAAGTATCAGTTAGTGAGGTCTTTTCAGATACGTCGCATGGCAGCACAGTATCACTGCCTACTTTTTCAGCTAGTGGGCGTACTCGCTTTTCTAATGCCTCACCTTGATAAGTGAAGGCTAGTTCAGCGCCATGGTTATGCAGCATATTAGCAGCACCCCAAGCAATAGAGCGATCGTTAGCGACACCCATAATGAGGCCCCTTTTACCAGAAAGAAGGGACGTCTGTTGAGTCATAGAAACACCTCTGATAACACAAAAAATAAGGTTTAGTAGCTACTCGAGTTATGCAAATAAATATACAGTATATCGTACACAAAACTAGAGCATGCGCAAATAAGATGATTAGATTGAAGCCCTTATCAGAAAATAGATCATTTTACGACTTTATACGCCAATCTCCATTCGCATCACGGCAGGCAGTTCCGTAAGCTGTTTCTGTCTTCCCTCCAATGGTTACTGTTTGTTGATATTCCCTGCATGGCGTATAATCATCTACATAATATGTGTCTGTAGGAGTAAATGTTCCTTGATGCCCGTTGTCAGGGTTTGCCCACGATGAAGTTTCTCCTGTAGGAGCGCTTTCTAGTGACTCTTGAGCTGTTTTTTCTGCGTATAATTGATCAGCTTTATCTAAAGAAGCACCTATATCATTTCCGATAAAAGCACCTAGAAGAGTACCAGCAGCAACAGCGGCTAATTGTCCACTTCCGTCGCCAATTTGTGCGCCAAGGAGTCCGCCTATTACTGCTCCACCGATGGTGCCAAATTGTTCTTTTGACCCAACCCCTTCATTTTGGAGACAACTAGTTAATGAAGCTAAAGAGATTAGCCCTAAAGAGAATATACCTGCTCTTATAAATGTAGTTTTTCCCATAAGATGCTCCTCTACGCATGATTTTGCACTTATATATTGTAATAATTATATTGTAATAATAAAAAAATAGCCAAAATATGAATGCTATAAAGTAAATTATATTACTAAGTTTACAGCGTAAAGCGACGATTTGTTATTTTGTGAAATAGAATTATTTAGAAGTTAACTAGCTGAGAGATAAATTTTGTTAGAGTTTAGCACTAAACCACTGCAAGTCTTTGCTCATTGGTTTGAAGAGGCCCAAACCTGTGGGTTATTGGAACCCACATCTGTTTCTCTGGCAACTGTTAATTCAGATGGCAAACCTTCGGTTAGAATAGTTCTACTTAAAAAATTTGATGAGTCTGGGTTTGTATTTTACACTAATTTAAAAAGCCATAAGGGTAATGATATTGCTATTAACCCTAACGTTGCACTCTGCTTTCACTGGATGCCTTTGCAAAAGCAAGTTCGAGTGGAGGGGGTTGCAACCCAAGTAATTGATGCGGAAGCTGATAGATATTTTGCTTCGCGTGATAGGGACAGCCAAATCGGAGCATGGGCCTCAATTCAATCTCAAACCCTTGAGAAAAAAAAAGAGTTAGAAGACCGATTTAAGTTTTATAACGATAAATTTCAAATGAAAGATATTCCTAGGCCAAATTTTTGGTCTGGTTACCTTGTTAGACCGGAAGTAATTGAATTTTGGGAAGCCGGTGCCCACCGTTTACATAATAGAGAGGTATATAGGCGTTCGGAGGTTGGCTCTGATTGGTATGTTGAGAACTTATACCCATAAAATTTATATCTTCTGTCTTAATGAATATAAGATAGAAAAATATTAATTTGAATTTTGAAACTCGGACCACATATAAGCTTTCATGAGGGGAAAATATTGTTCATGAGAATTGACCATGCCAACTGCTATGTTAGAGTGTTGGAGCCTTTAGTTAGTTTCGAGTCTTTTTCGCTCCTATCTGCTGGTATGGATACATTGTGTTAGTTTAGAGGTATTATTAGTTTTAACTACTATTACGTAACCATTTTTTTTCAAAGTAATAACATGTAACAAGTTGTTATAGTATTTTGGGCGGGGAGCTGAGAAACCATGGCTGTTAATTTGGCGCAGGTAGCTAAGCAGAAAAAAATCAAATACTTTTTAATAAGCTTTGTAGATTATTTTGGGGTTTTGCGGGCAAAGCTAGTACCGGCATCAGCCATTAAGCAGATGCAGAAAGACGGTGCTGGATTCGCAGCTTTTGCAGCGTGGCTTGATTCTACTCCCGCTCACCCTGACATGTTGGTTATGCCTGACCCAGATAGCCTTATACAGCTACCATGGAAAACAGAAGTGGGTTGGTTAGCAGGAGACTGCTGGATGGACGGGCAGCCGATGGTGGATACACCACGGGTAGTTTTAAAAAATCAAATAGCAAAGGCAACTAAGCAAGGCTATTACATGCAAACTGGAGTCGAGGCAGAATATTTTATTATTAATGAAGATGGTTCTGGTATTTCTGATGGACGGGACACTCAATCAAAGCCCTGTTATGATCAAACGGCTCTAATGCGAAGGTATGAGGTTATCTCGGAGATTTGTGATTGTATGGAGAAGCTAGGTTGGGCTCCATATCAAAATGATCATGAAGATGCAAACGGTCAATTCGAAATGAATTTTCATTATTCAGATACCCTGATATCTTCTGATAGGCATGTGTTTTTTAAATTCATGGTTAAGTCAATTGCTGAGAAGCATGGTTTAAGAGCTACTTTTATGCCAAAGCCATTTGAGCACCTTACAGGAAATGGCTGCCACACGCACGTGTCAGTTTGGGATAAATCTAGGAAGAAAAATCTTTTTGAGGACCCAAAAGGAGAGCTGGGTATGTCTAAGCTATCCTACCAATTTTTAGGTGGGGTTATAAAATCAGCAGCTGGGCTTTCTTCTATTTTTAATCCAACAGTTAATAGTTATAAGCGTTTGAATGCAGGTACTACTGTGTCTGGAGCAACTTGGTCACCAAATTCTATTACCTTTGGAGGAAACAACAGAACCACCATGGCACGTATACCAGGTCCTGGTCGTTTTGAGTTAAGAATGATGGATGGTTCAGCAAACCCTTACCTTATGCAGGCAGCAATCTTGATGGCAGGTCTGGAGGGTGTGAAATCAAAGCGTTCTCCCGGTAAACGATACGATATAGACATGTTTACAGAAGGGCAAAATATAAAGGGAGTAGATAAGCTGCCTTTAAATCTACTTGATGCAATTCGCTTAACAGATAAAGACAAGATAGTCAGACAAGGTTTAGGGAATTCATTTGTCAATTCATATACAAAATTAAAGATGCAGGAATGGTTAGACTACGCAAAACACCTTTCTCAATGGGAACGTGATAACACGCTTGATTGTTAAGGTATAATTTCTTATAGGGAGCAGTCTATGGCTGCAGTAAGGTTTTTAATATGGTCTTTGGCCTTTTAAAATATGGCCTCAATCCACGCTTCCAACCGAAGCAGTTCATTAAAGAAAGCAGAGACCTTAAGCCTTCTTATGATGTTATTATCATAGGGGGTGGTGGGCATGGTTTAGCAGCTGCTTATTACCTAGCAAGAGATTGGGGAATAACAAGTGTTGCCGTACTCGAAAAAAGCTGGTTAGGAGGCGGGAATACAGGGCGGAATACGGCTATAATTAGGTCAAATTATCTTACTCCAGAAGGCGTTGAATTTTACGATGAAAGTGTCAGTCTCTACAAAAGCCTTAGCCAAGAATTAGATTATAATATTCTATACTCAGAACGGGGTCACTTCACTCTTGCGCATACAGATTCGGCGATAAGGACATCTCGTTGGCGTGCTGAGGTAAATAAGCATCTAGGTGTGAATTCAGAGGTTGTTTATCGCGATGATTTAGCCCAAATGGTACCTCAACTCAACCTTTCAGATGAGGTGAGATATCCTGTTTTGGGTGCTCTTTATCATCCACCTGGGGCAATAGCCCGTCATGATGCTGTAGCATGGGGATATGCTGGGAGGGCTGCAGAGTTAGGTGTAGAAATTCACCAAAATACCGAAGTAACAGGAATAAATATTGAAAATGGAAAAGTTATATCAGTTGATACAAATAATGGCAGAATAGGTTGTGGAAAAGTATTACAAGCAGTCGCTGGACATTCTTCTGAGGTATCCCGACTTGCTGGTTTTGATCTACCAATTCGTTCAATACCCTTACAAGCATGCGTTTCTACACCTGTTAAGCCATTGTTGGACCCAATTATTGTTTCAGGTTCGTTACATGTTTACATCTCTCAATCTGATCGTGGGGAGTTTGTGATGGGAGGGGCCACTGACCCTTATCCTAGATATCAAACCTCATCTAGCCTAGATTTTATGGAGGGTTTGATGGGACATATACTTGAGCTTTTCCCTTTCATGGCAGAATTACCTGTTCTAAGACAATGGGCAGGATTAGCAGATATGACTCCTGATTTTTCACCTGTGATGGGAGAGACTCCTGTTCAAAATTATTACATTGATGCAGGGTGGGGCACTTGGGGATTTAAAGCTACTTGTGTATCCGGAAAAAGAATGGCTGAGACTTTAGCAACAGGTAAAACTCCTGAAATTCTAGCTCCATTTGCCCTAGACAGATTTCGGACCTTTGACCTTGTGGGTGAAAAAGGGGCGGCATCTGTAGGCCATTAAAAGCGGAGTCCTTATAAAATATGAAAATTATTAATTGTCCACTTAACGGACCTCGTAATGCTCAAGAATTTGTTTATGGAGGAGACGTTGATCCTCACCCAAACCCTCATTTTATTTCTGAAGATGAGTGGGCTTCATATGTCTTTATCGAGAAAAATATCTCAGGAAAAGTACGTGAATGGTGGTGTCATATTCCTACTGCATACTGGTTTATAGCTGAACGTGATACTGCGCTTGATGAAATATCAAGAACTTTTGATCCTTCTGAAATTTTTAAAGAAAGGGTTGAGTTTAAGAGACCAGAAGAACCTTCAAAAAATAATAACGGGAGCCCAAATAAAAAGGCGACCGAGACAGCGCCAATTAAAGAGAAACCAGGAGGCGGTGTATAATGTCAAGTCGTTTGCCATCTCCAGCAGGAAGATTTATTGATCGTGAAAAGTCTTTTAAATTTAAGTTTGAAGGTCGTTCTCTTGTTGGGTACAAGGGCGATACTATAGCAAGTGCTTTACTTGCTTCAGGGCAAACAATACTCTCTCGTTCATTTAAATATCATCGTCCACGCGGTGTAATTAGTCTTTCAACACTAGATGCGAATACCCTTGTTCAAGTTGGTGACTCACCAAACCGGTTTGCAGAGAGAGTAATGATCAGCGATGGACTTAATGTTAGTGGTCAAAATTACTGGGGATCATTGTCTAAGGACAGACTGAGTGTAATTGGAAAATTTGGACGCTTTTTGCCAGCAGGTTTTTATTATAAGGCCTTTTATAATCCGCGTTGGGCATGGCCAATTTGGGCTAATCTTATAAGAAAGGTGGCTGGTCTTGGCATTTTAAACCCTAGCTCAGGTCATGGATATTATGACAAAGAATATTTATTCTATGATGTTGCAGTAGTAGGAGCGGGAGTATCTGGTTTATCTGCTGCGTTAGAAGCTGCTTCTGCAGGTGCTAATGTATTGGTAGTAGATGATGACCAGGCTGCTGGTGGTTCCTTAAATTGGGGCCGTAGTGATCCATCTGGTGACGCAGATATCTTAATAAGAGATAGGCTGATGAGCGAGGTCAAGCAACAGAACAAAATCCGCTTGCTTGATTCTTCATCTGTTATTGGATGGTATACAGATAATTGGTTAGCAGTCACCCGAGAAAATCGATTGATAAAACTCCGTTCTAAGTCTTTGGTGGTAGCCACTGGATGCTGGGAGCAACCGATAGTATTTCGTAATAATGATTTGCCTGGGATTATGCTCGGCTCAGCAGCTCAAAAATTAATCAATTTGTGGGGGGTAAAGCCAGGTGAGCGTGCTGTAGTAGCTACCTCTGATGATCGTGGTTATGGCGTGGCTCTTGATCTTTTAGATGCAGGTGTAGAAGTAGCTGCAGTTATAGACCTTCGGTCTGAAGTTAATGAAGGTAGATTATCTACAGAAGTGCGCAGGAGGCAAATACCAATCCTTTTAGGAAGAACTCCTTGGGAAGCAATAGCGAATAAACGAGGCTCACGTGTATCAGAGTTACGTGTAGCAAGAATAGTAGGACAGGGAAAATGTGCGAATGAAATTGACTCTTTTGCATGTGACCTTGTTGTAATGAGTGCGGGCTGGTTCCCTGCAGCTCCAATTATTAGGCAAGCTGGTGGAAAGTTAGTTTATGACCCTCTAACAGGAAGTGCTACGATATCAAATTTACCTACAAATGTTATCGCAGCAGGAGGTATTGTTGGTCATACTTCCATTGAAGCTGCAGCTGGTGACGGTTCTAGAGCTGGTAATTTAGCTGCAAGAGCAGCAGGTATTAATCATGACAGGGCTGAACCAGCTAAAGTAAAAATTCCTGATGCTTCACAAATGCATCCTTGGCCAATTTTTAGTCATCCAAAAGGCAAGGAATTTGTTGATTTTGATGAGGACCTTCAGATTCGTGATCTTGAGGTGGCGTTAGATGAGGGGTATCAGCATATTGAGCACCTTAAGCGTTTCACAACTAATGGTATGGGACCATCACAGGGAAGACATTCCGCATTGTCTGCTATGCGTTTAGCAGCAAAGCATACAGGTCTTAGCCTTGACGGCGTTGGGATGATTACAGCAAGACCGCCGAATGCTCAGGTAACTATCGGGCATTTAGCGGGTCGGGTTTTTGAACCTGTTAGATATACAGCTATGCATCACCGGCATATAGAAGCAGGTGCAAAAATGATGCCTGCGGGCATTTGGCTTCGCCCTGAATACTATGGTCCACCAGCTAGGCGTGAACAATTGATACAGGAAGAGGCCAGCAATGTTAGGAATAACGTTGGTTTAGTCGATGTATCTACACTAGGTGGTTTGGATATACGTGGTCCAGATGCAGCAGAGTTTCTTAACCGAATGTATACATTTGCATATTTAAAACAACCTATTGGTAAAGCTCGTTATGTTTTGATGACAGATTTAGCTGGTGTAATAGTGGACGATGGCGTGGCCTGTAGATTGTCTGAAAACCATTTTTACGTTACTGCTACAACAGGTGGAGTAGAGTCTGTTTACAGGCAAATGCTTTGGTTTAATGCGCAGTGGAGATTGCAAGTTGATATAACAAATATTACTGCTTCTTATGCGGGTGTGAATATTGCTGGTCCAAAAAGTCGTATTGTTCTTGAGCGTCTATGTGAAGACGTTGATTTATCTCCAGATGGTTTTCCTTACATGGGTGTTAGAGAAGGACATGTCGCAGGTATTCCTGCACGAATGTTAAGAGTTGGGTTTGTTGGTGAGCTAGGATATGAGTTACATGTCCCTGCACACCAGGGTGAGGCTCTTTGGGATGCTATTATGGCTGAGGGACAAGAAGAAAGAATACGCCCATTTGGTGTTGAAGCGCAGCGTCTCCTGAGATTAGAAAAGGGACACATAATTATCTCCCAAGATACTGATGGTCTTACACATCCAGTAGAAGCTGATATGGCTTGGGCAATAGCCCGAAAGAAGCCATTCTATGTTGGGCTTAAATCTGTATCAATGTTGGAAGGTAAGCCGCTTATTCGTAAACTTGTAGGTTTAGAAATTATTGACTCTGATGGGGCAATACCTAAAGAGTGTCATTTGGTTATTGATGGGTCGCAAATTTCAGGACGTATTACATCTATTGGATATTCTTCTGCCTTGAGAAAGTATGTGGCTCTAGCGTATGTTTCACCAAACCAATCTGATCCTGGAACAATTGTAGAAATACGAGTTGATGAGGGTGATATAGTTCAAGCACAGGTAGTAGAACTCCCATTTTATGATCCCGATGGTAAGAGGCAGGAGATTTAAATATGGTGAATCCTATAAAGCCTTCGTCATTTAACAAACGTAGCTTCCTATATCGTACGCATGATAAATCTGGTGGTGAATTTATGGAAGAAAACGGCTTTGCAGTGCCTATGAACTATGGAAAGAGTTCAGTAAACGAAGTTAAATTAGCACACCAGATGGGGATAGCAGATCTTAGTCACTTGTCTAGAACAGGCTTTAAAGGTTGGCAAGCTTCTCATTGGCTTTCTTCCCAAAATTGTAAATTTGATGATGACTCAAATTTTTCATATTTACAGGATACAAAAGCTCGAATTCTAAGGTTATCTCCAAGTGAGTTTGTTGTCGTTGGCAATATTTTAGGTAATGATAACCTTGTAAATGAATTAAATACTACATGGTATTCAATACAGGTAGATGGTGTGTATTTAGTCCCGCGCTCAGATACTAATTGTTGGTTAAAAATCACTGGTACCCATGCCCCTTCTATGTTAGCAAAAGTTTGTGCAGTTGACTTGAGACCCCAGTTTTTTCCAGATGGTGCAGTAGCTCAGACAAATATTGCTCGTCTAAATTGTATTATTACTCGACATGATGTGGGCCTTGCTACAACTTACGATATACTAACTGATTGTGCATCTGCAGACTATTTTTGGTTAGCTCTTTTGGATGCAATGGATGAATTCTCTGGTGGACCAGTTGGTATATCTGCTATTCGTATGCTTGCTGGTAATCTAGGAGAACTAGATGGTGGTGCCGCCGGTAAGAATTGAACTTACGGCCTCGCCCTTACCAAGGGCGCGCTCTACCCCTGAGCTACGGCGGCACAGAGTTTTTCAAACATACTTTAAAAGCCTAGTGTGGGGCAACTATGACGAATGAGAAAACAAAGAATGTTAGTAACAAGTCAAATAATTCTGTCCGGCAAGACCGCCTATCGCAAGCGTTAAGAGTAAATCT
>MDSW01093009.1_pt1 | contig 13953 bp, 12 predicted proteins | sample 811171 | NCBI WGS metagenome assembly MDSW01 (sample SAMN05326641, study PRJNA326480) | marine metagenome | isolation source: seawater | place: Atlantic Ocean: North West | collected 2012 | reverse complement strand
TAGGTCTAGTATTTTATGGGCTAAATTTTCAAACTCTTTGGTAAGTCTCTCTTCCGTTTCTTCTTTTGTTTCTTGAGTGTCTTTAATTTTTTCATTTAAAATTTTTATACGCTCTTCTTTTGCACTCAACTCGGATTTTAAGTCAATGATTTGCTGAACCAATTCATCGTTTTTAGAGTTATCGGTCTCTTGTACTTTTGACCTATTTTGAAAAGTTATCAAGCCAAATCCAATAAGCAATAATGTGATTATTATAAAAAATTCCATAAATTATCTTGTGGCTAATTTAGTTTAATTATCTAAAATAAGGACTTTTGTTCCAATATTTATCTTAGCGTACAGCTCGATGACATCAGTATTAAGCATTCTTACACAACCATGTGAGGCAGGGGTTCCTATTTTACCTTCTTCAGAAGTGCCATGTATATAGATATATCGATTATAAGAGTCCACATTGCCCCCTTTATTAATATCTTTTTCTATGCCGCTAAGCCATAATATTCTACTTGTGATATCATCTGTTTTAGATGAGGTAGTGTCAGAATGTATAGTGGCAATTTGTCCGTAAAACACTCTGCCAATTATTCTGCCATTTTGTGGCGTTTTACCTCCATGTTTTTCTTTGATATAGTGTAGTCCATGTGGCGTCATATTACTGTTTTTTTGGTTTCCTACCCCTTTTTTAGCAGTAGATACAAGATATTCTTTCACAATAGTATTTTCAACTATATGGTACATCTTTTGTTCTTTCACAGAAACAAAAAGAATCTCATTATAAGTTTTTCCTTCTTTTTCTTTACAGTAGTTATTAACTCTATCGATAACGCTTTCATTTGAAAAGAAAGATAATAACAGAGATATGCAAAGTATCATTTGCTCCATATGATTGGTTTTTGATTTAATCTTTTAAGAATTTCGTTTGTCTTAGAGAAATGCTTGCAGCCGAAAAAGCCTGAATGAGCTGAAAAAGGAGAGGGGTGTGCTGCAGTTAGGATATAATGTTTTTCGTTATCTATAATTTGGGCTTTGTTTTGAGCAAAACGTCCCCAAAGTAAAAAAATAAGATTTTCTTTTTCTTCAGATAGTGTGCGAATGACATTGTCTGTAAATTCTTCCCAGCCCTTTTTATGATGAGAACCTGCTTGCTTTGCTCGAACGGTAAGTGTAGCGTTTAGCATTAGAACACCCTGTTCAGCCCAATGTTCCAAATTACCAGATAAAGGAATTTCTAAGTCTAAATCATCTTTTAATTCTTTGAAAATATTTTGCAGAGATGGTGGTGGTTTAATTCCATCAGAAACAGAAAAACACAATCCGTTAGCTTGCTTGGGTCCGTGATATGGGTCTTGGCCAATTATCACAATCTTTACACTATCAAATGGACAGAGATTGAAAGCTGAAAATATCTTGTTTCCGGCGGGATATATTGTTTGTGTTGCTTTTTCTAACTTTAAGAATTTTTTAAGACGAATAAATGATTCAGATTGAAAGGATTCAATAAGTTTTTTTTTCCAACTTGACTCTATTTGAATAGTTTCATAATTCACTTTTCAAAGATAGCGGAATGAAGTCTTTTTCAAAAATAAAAAACGTAAATTTGTACTTTATAATTTTAAAAATTTAATATGAACAAGATTATTTTAATTCTATTTATTTTATTTTTAATTTTTGTTACTTTAAATTCTTGCGGGGTTACTGAACCATGTCCTAATTATTCAAATTTATTAATTAGCAAATTTAATCTAATATAATGAGGTGGATTGCATTAAAAAATATTTCTGATTTAGATCAAATAAAACAAGATTCTAAACATATTACTCAATTTATATTTAAACATAGTACAAGATGTTCGATAAGTAAAATGGTAATGAATCGTTTCGAATCAACATTTAATACATCATCTATTTCAGTATATTTATTAGATTTACTTAAGTACAGAGATTTATCAAATAAAATATCTTTCGATTACAATGTGAAACACGAGTCCCCCCAACTTTTAGTAATTAAAGACAAAATTTGTAATTTAAACTTGTCACATACCAATATAAATCAATTTAATATACTTGACTAGTTAATATGAATCATCAAAATATTGAAAAAAGTCCAAGATGGTTAAAGATTAAACCTCCAAACCGAAATGTGAGTGAGCAAATTGCTACTAAACAGAATGTACAAAAAAAACCAAAATGGCTAAGAGTAAAATTACCTACAGGCAAAAATTATAAGCACGTCAGAAAGCTTGTTTCAGACAATAAATTACATACAATTTGTGAAAGTGGTAATTGTCCAAATATGGGAGAGTGTTGGGGAGAGGGTACAGCTACATTTATGATACTTGGAAATATATGTACTCGTTCATGTGGTTTTTGCGCTGTTGCAACTGGAAGACCTTTGCCGGTTGATTGGGAGGAGCCAGAAAAGGTTGCTGAATCAGTTCGATTAATGGAAGTGAAACACTGTGTTATTACTTCAGTAGATCGTGATGAATTACCTGATGGTGGTTCATTAGTTTGGGTTGAAACTGTTAATGCTGTAAGGAGGAGAAGTCCTGGCACCACAATGGAGACGCTTATTCCAGATTTCAAAGGAATTGAAGAGCAAGTTCAACGTATTATTGATGTTGCACCTGAAATTGTTTCTCATAATATTGAAACTGTAAGGAGATTAACTAAGGAAGTTAGAATTCAAGCAAAGTATGATAGAAGTCTAGCAGTACTTAAACAATTGAAAGATGGTGGTATGCGAACTAAATCTGGGATAATGCTTGGATTAGGAGAAACACAAGATGAAGTTTTGCAAACTATGGATGATTTGAGGGGTGTCGGAGTTGATATCATGACTATTGGGCAATATCTGCAGCCAACACCTAAACATTTACCAGTCAAAGAGTTTGTTAATCCTGAACAATTTAAAAAATATAAAAAGATAGGATTAGATAAAGGTTTCAGATTTGTTGAAAGTTCTCCTCTAGTTAGATCATCTTATCGTGCAGAAAAGCATATGGCATAAAATTATCTTTTTGCTCAATCAAATATCATAGATATAATTTGTAAATTTGTAATTAAATACAAACACTTAACAATGAAAAATTTTATTATCACCTCTATCTCTTTATTTCTTCTAGCTTTTATGTTTGTTGAAATTTCTCAATACAATAAACAATCTTATATTCCTATTGATGAAAGAATTTCAGAGCAAAGTAAAGGAGCAAAAGGTTCCTTAGAATATCTACATCGACTTAAATTCAATGAAAAGGGTGAAATTCCTATTCAAGCAGTATTGAAAGCAAGAAAAGACGTTGAATCTAGAAAAAGTTCTAGAACTAGTATATCTAACACAACATTATTATGGACTGAGATGGGACCAGATAACGTTGGAGGCAGAACAAGAGCTATTTTAATTGACAAGGATAATTCTAATTTAATTTATGCTGGTGGAGTCTCTGGTGGATTATGGAAATCTAATAATGCAGGTTTGACATGGAATATAGTTCCTGGAACTGATCAATTAGAGTTTTCTGGTGTTGTCAGTATATGTCAAACATCCAATGGAGATATTTATTTTGGTACTGGCGAAGGAGCCACCTCTAATATGGGTGGAAATTCTAATGGTTCTTCAGCATTCATTGGAGGTGGTATATATAAATCAACTGATGGTATAACATTTTCACAGTTAGAGTCAACAGCTCCATCAAACTTAATTTCAGAAAGTTTTGATTTTGCATCTGTAACCGAAATGGCCGCTCATAAAACTGATCCAAACACAGTATATGCAGCTACTAGAAGAGGTGTAAAAGTCACCACAGACGGTGGTCAAACTTGGGAGCCTGGATTAGTTACCGCCGCAGAATTTTTGGATGTTGAGGTTGCAATAGATGGTTCTGTATTTGCAAGTACTGCTAACGGCATATTCTATTCTGTTGATGGAACTGCAGGTAGTTTTACTCAAATGACTTCTGTAGGGGCAGCTTTTGGTGGTGGTTCAGGAAGAATTGAAATTGCTTTATCTCCAACTGATGCCAATTACATTTATGCTATTTATTCAAATCAGGGTGGATTGGGTAGATACAAAGGAATTTATCGTTCTATAGATAAAGGAGAATCTTGGGAATTAATTTTACCCGGTTGGAATGGCACGACACCACCAACATATAATATATTTAATCAACAAGCTAATTATGCAATGTCAATTGCTGTAGATCCTCAAAATAAAGATAGAGTAATTATTGGAGGTTTAGATTTATGGGAGTTTGAATATGGTGTTGGTGTTGAACCAATATCTTATTGGGCAATCTCAGAGTTTGCATCTTTTTATGTTCACGCAGATCATCATGAAATTTTATTTGATGATTCAAATCCCGGTCGAATATATTTTGGGCATGATGGTGGAGTATCTCGATCTGATGATAATGGAGATTCTTTTGTTACAATGAATCGTGGCTATGGTGTAACTCAATTTTACACTGTAGATTATTCAAAAGACGGGAAAGTAATTGGCGGAACACAAGATAATGGTACACAATATATTAATTTTTCAAATAATATTTCTGATCAAAATGCTTTAGAAGTAGCAGGAGGCGATGGTGGATACACTCAGATTTCCTATATAGATCCTGATATTATATTTTCTGAAAGTCAAAATGGTTCCGCAAGACGATCTGCTGACGGAGGTAATACAAATGGTACTTTAGAAAATTTCTTAGGAGATACTATAGCAGGATTAGCTCAAACAGCAGATGATGAAGGTGCTAATGGTTTGTTTGCTACTTTTATAAATCCTATGTATTTGTGGGAAGAGGTTGATTCTGATGGAAATCCTATTGACACCAGTATGTTTTTTGCAGCTACTACTGAAATCACTAACGCTGGTTCAGATTATTGTGTTTACATGACTAAACAGGCTCTCGATTTTAGTATTACTCCTAGATGGTTTCAGGTAACACCTAAGTATGCAACTGCTATTGAGCGCATTTCAGTAACATCTGATGGAAATCATATGTTTTTTTCTAGAGGTAATAATCTTTACCGAACCGATAATCTTAACATGAATGTTGACAGTGTTAATGATAGTTACAGGTTTTTAGATGTCGGTGACACTAACGACGATCCAAATGGTGATAATTCAAATGCTGTAGTTAGCACTATAAAACTCAATACAACTTTTCAATATACAATTACTGATATTGCAGTTGATCCTAATAATAAAAATAATATTGTTGTAACAGTAGGTGGTTATGGTTCATTTAACCACGTATACAAGTCATCAAACGCAATGGACGCAAATCCTACTTTTAGTTCTATCCAGGGAAATTTGCCTGATATGCCAGTATATTCAGCTGTTATTGACGTAAATGATAATAATAATATAATTATTGGGACGGAGTTCGGTGTCTGGTCTACTACAAACGGAAGCAATTGGATATTGGAAGATGATGGTATGCCTATTGTTCCATGTCATATGTTACGTCAGCAATATTTACCAGGAGTTAACAAAGGAATAATCTATGTCGGTACTCATGGAAGAGGTATTTTTAAATCCAGTAATACTTCTTCAATTTTAAATCATTCTTCAGATCATATTAATGATATTAATTCAGTTTCTATTTTCCCTAATCCTGCAGAAACATTTATTAATATTGACTTAAAAGAAGATGTAAATGTTAATGATATTTTGATTATTGATTTAATGGGTAAAGAAGTTTATAAATCAAAATCTATAACTTCTTCAAGAATAGATGTTTCATTTTTAGAGGAAGGTAACTATATAATAGTTGTCAATTCAAATTTAGGAAAGCAAGTGGGTAAATTTGTAAAAACAAATTAGAATAGTATAAGTTATTAAAAGCTCTACATTTTGTAGAGCTTTTTTTTTATTTTTTTTAATGAAGTTAAGAGTAGCTATAAATGGTTTTGGTAGAATTGGAAGAGTTTTTCTTCGATCAGTTTTAAGTCACCCCAAAATTGAGGTTGTTGCAATCAATGATTTGTCATCTTCAAAAATTATGTCTCACCTTTTTAAGTATGATTCAATTCATAGAACATTTAATGGTGATGTTAATTATAAAAATGATCTAATTATAATTAATGGAACTCCAATCAATTATACTTCAATTTCTAATCCAGAAGATCTCCCTTGGAAAGATTTGAAGGTTGATTTAGTAATTGAATGTACAGGTTGTTTTAAAACCAAGGCTTTAGCATCTAAGCATATAATTGCGGGTGCTAAAAAAGTTATTATATCTGCGCCATCGTTAGACAATGATGTTAAAACTATTGTTATGGGTGTGAATGACGAATTAATTGATGGTAACGATAAAATAATTTCAAATGCGTCGTGTACAACCAATAGTGCTGCTCCAATGATACAATTAATCAATAATAATTTTGGTATTGAAAGCGCATATATAACCACAATTCACTCATATACTACTGATCAAATGCTTCATGACTCTCCTCATCATGATTTAAGAAGAGCTCGAGCTGGTTCAACATCTATTGTGCCAACAACAACTGGAGCAGCAAAGGCAATAACTAAAATTTTTCCGGAACTTAATAAAAAGATGGGAGGATGTGGTATTAGAGTGCCGGTGCCTGATGGTTCATTGACAGATATTACATGTATTGTTAAACAAAATACATCAGTTGATGAGATTAACCATTTATTCAGAAATGCTGCCAATGGTGTCTTAAATAATATCCTTAGTTATATAGAAGATCCAATAGTATCTGTTGATGTATTAGGAAATAAACATTCTTGTATATTTGACTCACAATTAACTTCAGTCATTGGTAAAATGGTTAAAGTGGTTGGATGGTATGACAACGAGGTCGGCTATTCAAATCGTTTAGTTGATTTGGCTGTAAAAATTAGTAATGTTTAAGTTCTAGCTTTTTGCCATCAAATACAGCATAACTTTTATATGTTATCCAATCACCTAAATTTATATATTTTGTTTGATTACCTAGATCTATTTCTAGTGGTAAATGTCGGTGTCCAAAAATGAAATAATCTACATCGATAGTTTTCATTTTTTGTTTGCAAAATTGAGTTAGCCATTCTTTATCTCCAAAATAAATACGATCATTTTCGGTGTTAGCCATTCTGCTTTTTTTTGACCAATATTGAGCTATTGAAATTCCAAGGTTAGGATGGACTCTTTCAAATAGCCATTGACATAATTTATTTTGAAATATTTTTTTTACAATTTTATAAACTTTATCCCCTGGGCCCATACCATCTCCATGGCCAATATAAAAGTGTTTTCCTTTCAAATAAATATGAATTGGTTCTCTGTAAATATGTGCGTTAATTTCGCTTTCAATATAGTCAAAAAGCCACATGTCGTGATTTCCAGTAAAAATGTGAATTGGTATACCCTTGTCACTTATTTCAGCTAATTTTCCTAGTAAACGAACATATCCTTTTGGAACAACTTTTTTGTATTCAAACCAAAAATCAAAAATATCACCTAATAAATATATGGCTTCAGCATCGGATTTTATTTTATCTAACCATTGGACAAATAATTTCTCTCGTTTCAAACTTTCTTCTCGGTTTGGAACGCCTAAATGTAGGTCAGATGCAAAATATATTTTATTCAAAAATCTCTTTTAATTTATTAGCTAATATAGTTCCTCTTAAATTACGTGCGATTATTATTCCATTGGTATCTAACAAAAATGTTGATGGAATACTTGTTATTCCATAATCTTGACATACAGAGGATTCAAAACCTTTCAATTGACTGACTTGTTTCCACTCAAGATCATCTTGATTTATAGCTTTCAACCAATTTTCTTCAGCATCGATACTTTTAGTAGTATCATCTAATGATATGCCAACAATCTCTAAGCCCATATGGTGATATTTTTTATATAAATCTACAATCAATGGATTTTCTCTTCTACAAGGCACGCACCATGAAGCCCAAAAATCAAGTAGTACATAGGAACCTTTTAAAGTAGATAACTCAAAGGGCTTACCCTGACTATCATTAATTTTAAAATTAGTTGCTTGTGCACCTATAGCTGTATTTATCTCACTAAGAACTTTTTCTTTAATATCAATTATCCAAAAATTATTTGGATAAATTGAATCTAAATTACTTGAAACCTTTTCGTAGTAATTAAAGTATTCAGCTACATTTCCCAGTTGTTGAAGTGTAATAAGGTTGATGAAGAGATTGGGGTTTTCATTAATAAAACGCTTCAAATCTTCCTTTTGTTGAAGTATAATGCTATCGTATCTTTTACGTATTCTTTCCAATACGATAGATTCTTCTACAGTGCCAACCGATTTTTTATAGATGGTTTTGAGCGAATCAGTTTTAGGTTTTATGGAATTAATAATTTCAAGTAATTGTGTATTTCCTTCTACCTCTTTACTTCCACTTGCTTGAAAATTTACTAGAGATGAAATATCAGCTTTAAATACAATAGTATCTTTCTTCTGAATAGCTATCAAGCCATAGTTTTTTTCGGATTCTGAGATTCTATAAAAGTTGATAGAGTCAGCTTTGTAATTAAAGGAGAAACTCTCGTTTTTGATTTGACAAGAATCTACTTTTTCAATATCATTAAGCGTTAATTTTTCTAAAAATATCCATTGTCCGTCCTCTGCATTAGTAATAGTACCACTTATATTTCCTTCATCTATTGAGCAAGCCCCTAAGAATAAAATACTGATAAAAAATAAAATATTTTTGAACATAGTTTATTTTTCTAATTCTTCTCTTACTAATTGGTTGGCTATTTTGGGGTCTGCTTTTCCCCTAGACAGTTTCATTACTTCGCCCATAAATAAGCCTATAAGTCCTTTTTTACCTGCTTTATATTCTAGGACTTTTTCTGGATATTTTGCAATTGCTTCTACCACAAATGACTGCAGAGCATCGGTATTACTCTCTTGTATCCAATTATTTTTCTTTGCAATTTCTTCAGCAGAAATATCATTACCTATAAGTTCGCCAAAAATCTTTTGTGTTGCTACTGAGTTACTAACCTTTCCATCATCTACTAATTGTATAAGTTGTGCTAAGCGTTTAGTAGATATACTAAATTGACTCATTTCAATAGCATTTTCATTGAGGTAAGATTTTACACTTCCATTAACAAAATTGGCAGCAGCTTTGTAGTTTTTTGTGTGCTGACAAAGTTCATTGAAGTATAAAGCAATATCTTTTTCTTCAATGATGACATTGGTGTCGTATTCGGAAAGACCATATTCAGTAGTGAATTTTCTAAATAACTCTTTAGGAAGTGGTGGAAGTAATTTTTTGACTTTCTCAATATACTTTTCACTAACTAGTATTGGTTGCAAGTCTGGTTCAGGAAAATACCTGTAGTCGTTAGCATCTTCCTTACTTCTCATTAATGATGTAGTTCCTGTATTGGCGTTAAAACTTCGTGTTTGTTGTTCAACTACACCACCATTTTCAAGAATTTCTATTTGACGATCCATTTCGTGCTCTATAGCTCTTTTAACATTTCTTAAAGAGTTCATGTTTTTCACCTCGGCTCTATTTCCAAAGGTTTTACTGCCCTTGAGCATAACAGAGATATTAGCATCACACCTTAAGCTACCTTCTTCAAGGTTACCATCACAAATATCTAAGTAGCGAACTAATTTTCTTACTTCAGCTAGATATTGGTAGGCTTCATCAGATGTTCGTATATCGGGTTCAGATACAATTTCTATTAGAGCTACACCAGCTCTATTCAAATCTACTAGAGAATTGAAAGGGTCTTGGTCGTGAATACTTTTACCGGCATCTTCCTCCATATGTATTCTAGTAATATTTATGGCCTTAGTATCTCCGTTGGCATCTTTAACATTTATAATACCACCGTTACATATTGGTGTTGTGTCTTGGGTAATTTGATACCCTTTAGGTAAATCAGGATAAAAGTAGTTTTTACGAGAGTATTCATTCCGTTCTCTTATGTTTGAGCCACAAGCAATGCCCATTTTTACAGCGTATTCAATGACTTTGCTATTACTTTTTGGAAGAGTGCCAGGGTGACCTAATGAGATTGGACTAGTCTGTGTATTTGGACTAGCACCGTATTCTGTAGAATCGTTACAGTAGGCTTTTGTTTTGGTCGAAAGCTGAGCGTGGACTTCTAATCCTACAACTAATTCGTATTTATCTCTAAGGCTACTCATTGCTTAATTTTGTGTAAATATAATTAAAGTATCTCTTCTAATGTTTCTTCAATTGCTACGATAGTATTATCAAGCAATTCTTTGGTGTGAGTAGTTGATAAAAACAAACTTTCAAAAGCAGATGGAGCAAAGTAAACACCTCTTTTTAATACACCATGAAAAAGGGATTTAAATAAATCTGCATTAGCATTACATGCGTCATCAAAATTATTGACTTCATCTATATCAAAATGAAAGCTTATCATAGAACCGACTCTATTAATGGTATATCTAAGGTTTTTATTATCGAACACACGTCTAAGTTCTTTTTCAAAATAGGCTGTATTTTCTTCAAGGAGAGAATAAATATGTTGATTTTCGTTAAGCTCTTTTAATAATGTATAGCCACAGCCCATTGCTATGGGGTTTCCACTTAGTGTTCCTGCTTGATAAACAGGACCAATAGGTGCCACCATATCCATAATTTCTTTTTTACCACCAAATGCTCCAACTGGCAATCCTCCTCCAATAATTTTACCAAGAGTTACCATATCTGGAGTAACGCCATAGTATTCACTAGCGCCACCTTTTGATATTCTAAAGCCTGTCATGACTTCATCAAAAATCAAAATAATATGGTGTTCATCGCAAAGGCTTCTTAGTCCTTCCAAAAATCCCTTCTTAGGCGGGATGCAACCCATATTTCCAGCAACTGGTTCAAGAATTATAGCGGCAATTTGATTGGGGTTATCTTCAATAATCTTTTTTACTGCTGATAAATCATTGTATGGAGCTAACAAAGTGTCTTGAGCAGTTCCTTTAGTTACTCCGGGGCTATTAGGTATTCCTAGAGTAATTGCCCCACTTCCTGTTTTAATTAGAAAGGCATCAGCATGGCCATGATAATTACCCTCAAATTTGATAAATTTTTCTTTGTTAGTATAGCCTCGTGCTACACGTATAGCGCTCATACAAGCTTCGGTGCCAGAATTGGTCATTCTAACCTTTTCTACTGCAGGTACCATTTCACAAATTAACTCAGCTATGTCGGCTTCTAATTCGGTTGGTGCACCAAATGATGTGGTATTCTCAGTTGCTTTTTTTAGTGTTTCAATAATTGGTTTATGACAATGTCCTAAAATCATAGGTCCCCAAGATCCGATGTAATCAATATAATTTTTACCATCTACATCAGTAAGAATAGAGCCTTTGGCAGATTTAAAAAATAAAGGTGTGCCACCAACAGAGCGGAAAGCTCTCACAGGAGAATTTACACCGCCAGGTATAAATAATTGAGCTCTTTCAAAGAGTAATTCACTATTATTCATTGTTTAAAAGTTTAGAAGCTTCTTTAGCGAAGTAGGTCGCAATGAGTTTTGCTCCTGCTCTTTTAAAACCAATTAATGATTCCATCATTGTATCATCGTGGCCTAGCCACCCTTTTTCACTTGCAGCTTTAATCATAGCATATTCTCCAGATACTTGATATACACTAACAGGTACATCGAATTGTTTACTGATTTGTTTTACCATATCTAGATAGGGCATTCCCGGTTTTACCATTACAATATCAGCACCTTCATCAATATCGTTATCTACTTCTGACATAGCTTCAGATGAATTAGTTGGATTTATTTGATAGGTTTTTTTATCGCCAAAACTAGGAGTAGAGTCTAGGGCATCTCTGAAAGGGCCATAAAACGAAGAAGCGTATTTTACACTGTACGACATAATGCCAACATCAGTATAACCTTCGTCCTCTAACTTTTCTCTAATAGCACCTATTCGTCCGTCCATCATATCAGATGGAGCAACCATATCAACTCCTGCTTGTGCGTGTGAAAGGGCCATTACTGCTAATACTTCAATGGTTTCATCGTTCAATATTTCTTGACCATCAACGATACCATCGTGACCATGAATAGAGTAGGGGTCTAGAGCAATATCGCTCATTAGATACATATTTGGCACTTCAGCTTTCAATTTTTTAATGGCTCTTTGCATAAGTCCATTTGGATTAATAGCTTCTTTACCCACATTATCTTTGAGAGAATCATCAACTTTAGCGAAAAGTAGTGCCGAGCGTATGCCTAAATCATAACATTCTTTAACTTCTGCGACAAGTAAGTCTAGTGTATAACGAAAATAACCAGGCATAGATGCTATTTCTTCTTTTTTATTTTTTCCTTCCATAAAGAATAAAGGAACAATAAAGTCACTAGGGTGTAGTCTATTTTCTTGTACCATTTCTCTTATGGCACTATTTTTTCTCAATCTTCTATTTCTATTTTCTGGAAACATAATATATGATTTAAGCCCAATCTACTGGGTTTTTTAATACTTCAATGAGTTGTTCTTCAGCACTTCCCGATTTAGGTTTATGGTTGTATTCCCACCTTACGGTAGATGGTAAACTCATAAGAATGGATTCTGTCCTTCCTTTTGTTTTAATCCCGAAGTGTGTTCCTCTATCGTGCAATAGATTAAACTCTACATAACGCCCTCTGCGAATTTCTTGCCAAACTTTTTCTTCTGGAGTGTAGCTTTCATTCTTGTGCTTTTCCAATATTGGTAGGTAGGCTTCTAAAAAGGCGTTGCCTGAATCTATGCTGAAATTCATAATTTCTTGCATGCTTTTGTGGTCATTTTCTCTCTGATAATCGAAGAAAATTCCTCCTATGCCTCGACACTCATCACGGTGTGAGTTGTAAAAATAAGCGTCACACTCTTTCTTAAAGTTAGGATAGTAAGATGTATCGTGCTTATCACAAACGTTTTTGTTGACTTGATGGAAATGTTTAGCATCTTCTTCATCAAGATAGTAGGGGGTAAGGTCTGTGCCACCACCAAACCATGCAGTTTTAATGTTACCAGTCTTATCGTACATCTCAAAATAACGCCAATTGGCATGTACAGTTGGTACTTTTGGGCTTTTAGGATGAATAACTAGAGATAATCCACAGGCATAAAATGTAGCCTCATCAACTTTAAATTTTTCTTTAAATAATTCTGGTAAGTCGCCATGAACAACGGATACGTTTACTCCACCTTTTTCTATGACCTTTCCATTATTGAGGATTCGTGTTTTGCCACCGCCGCCACCATCTCTTTGCCATTGGTCTTCAACGAATTGACCTTGTGTGTCAGCATGTTCTAAGCCTTTGCAAATTCGATTTTGCAAGTCAAAAATATGTGCTTCGAAAATAGCTTTGATGGACATTACGCAGAATAGTTTTTTATAGCATTAATAAATACTTTAGCATTTTCAACTGGAACTGTAGGCAGTATTCCGTGTCCTAAATTAGCGATGTATCTGTCTTTTCCAAAGCCATCAACCATTTCTTTAGCAAGTCGTTCTATTTCACTATGTGGAGCGAATAACCAGGCAGGGTCAAAATTACCTTGAAGGGTAATGTTTGGACCAGCTAACTTTCTAGCCTCTTGTGGTGTAAGTGCCCAATCCACACCAATGGCATTAGTACCTAAATTGACTAAGTCTTTTATTGCATACCACGCACCCTTGGCAAATACTATGGTTGGTGCACCACTAATGTTGTCAACGATTTGCTTTATGTAAGATAATGCAAACTCTTGAAAATCTTTGGGTGATAGCAGACCAGCCCATGAATCAAACAGTTGAACGGCTTGAGCACCAGCTTCAATTTGCGCGTTCAGGTAAGCTATGGTAGTATCGGTAATTTTTTGAAGTAGAAGATGTGCAGCATCTCTTTGCGAATGACAAAATGCTTTGGCCTGAGAAAAATCTTTTGAACCTTGACCTTGAACCATATAACATAGTATTGTAAATGG
>MDSW01194593.1_pt1 | contig 13955 bp, 25 predicted proteins | sample 811171 | NCBI WGS metagenome assembly MDSW01 (sample SAMN05326641, study PRJNA326480) | marine metagenome | isolation source: seawater | place: Atlantic Ocean: North West | collected 2012 | reverse complement strand
TCCAACAAGATGACATCACCATTGACGGTGCAGTCCTCAAAGCGATCCAACAGATTGAAGATGCAACTCGGACACTTGAACTTGAATTTCAAGACGAGCAACTTTCACCAGAGGTGAAGATTGCGATGAGTCATTCTTTGACGAACAGCATGAAGCATCTCCGATACATGAATGGAGTTATCCAGAAATCAGTCGGAGAGAAAATGAAATCTGACGGAAACAAAATGGCGGTCGTGGCATTACCGACCGGCGTTCAAGTCAGCGTTGAGCAAGTGAACAAATCAACTCGCAAAGACGTTGATCGTGAAGCGCTCGTCATGGCAGTCAACAAGATCGCCAACGAGAACAAACACCGAGTCAACACTGACACCGGTGAACTGGTTGACATACACGAAAGCCGGAACCGGTTGTACAACAAATGCTTCCGAATGGAACCACGATGGACCGAACTGAAAGCAATCGGAATTGACGATGACGAGTTCTGTGTGAAGTCATGGGACACCACGGTCAAGATCACTCAAGGTGGTTCACTATGAGCGAGATCGTGAAACAAGACAGCGCTCCAATGATGAGTGAGCAGGCTCACTTTGAACTGGTCGTGAAGCAGGCGGAAGTTCTTGCAAAGAGTTCCATCGTTCCGAAAGCGTACCGTGGCAAGTCAGCGGACATCATCGCTTCAGGACTCGCTGGACGTGCGTTCAACTGGGACGTGATGACCTCAATGCGGAACTATCACGTCATAGAAGGTTCAGCGTCACTCCGACCGGAAGCAATGCTGGGACTTGTCCGACTCCATGGACATTCCGTTGACTTCCGAGAGGAACCAGATGCGGTCGTTGCCATCGGTAAACGCCACGACACCGGAGACGTGTATGAGTCAAGATTCAGCGTCGCTGATGCTGAGTCAGCAGGACTCGCAGGGAAGCGAAACTGGAAGCAGTATCAGAACGCCATGCTGACATGGAGAGCAGTCAGCAAACTCTGCCGATATCTTTTCAGTGACGTTGTTCTCGGAGCCGGATACGTTCCGGAGGAGATCGGAGCGGACACTGATCCGGAAGGTGAAGTGATTGAGATTGAAGTCTCTGAAGTCAAAGAGATTGATCCGTTCGCTCCAGAGATCATGTGGCACACGTTCGCTGAAGCAAAGACCAAACTTCTGGAAGCATGTGATGGCGACAAAGACCTCGCCGTTGAGATCTGGGGAGATCGCTCCACCGCTGATGACATGCCGAAGGAAGTCACTGATGAGGAACTGCAAGTTCTGATTCGTCAAGCGACAGCGATGGCAGAAATGAAGCAAGACTTCAAAGAACAAACTGACGGCGATGAAGTCGTCCAAGAACAAGAGGAGATGTTCAAATGAAATTAGCAGAAGAAAGAACAGCGCCGTGGTCCACGATCGGGACACGGTTGCCAGAAGGAACAACGATCAATGAAGCCGTGATCGCCAGCGGTCTTGACTACACAGTCGGGATCACTGATGCGATCGTGGATCTTCCAGTCAACCAATATGAAGCAATCTCAGTTCCGTTTCCGAACAAGAGAGTGACATACAGGACAGACACCATGGAGCCTCTCGGTTTCGTTGGTAACAGATACCACGTTCTCCAGCATCGTGACGCAATACCGCTCCTTGAGGCGCTCGTCGGGACCGGTTGGTCTCCGCTCGCTGGAGGAACGATGCGGAAGGGCGCTGTCGGCTGGCTCGTTGGAGCGTTACCATTCAAACCCAAGTCAGGCGAGTTTGAAGCGAACCTAGCGATCATGAACTCGTTTGATATGAGTTCCGGACTCCGGTTCGCAAACACTCCGCTCCGACCGGTTTGCAACAACGCCGTCCAGTTGATGATGAGGGGAGCCAAGTCATCGTTCGTTCTCAAGCACTCTAAACACATGGATCAACGCTTTGAGGAAGCACGAGAGGCTCTGGGAATCGCTGTGGCGTATGCTGAGAAACTTGACGAAGAAATTGAGAGACTTCTGGACATCAAGATCAATCTCAAAGATGCCAAATATCTGGTCAACAAAATCATTCCACTCCATAAAGTCGCCGGACTCAAAGGCAAACGATTCGGCGGTGAGATGAAGAACCCAAGTGGCGAATGGAAAGAGTTGAGCGACAAAGCAATCCGGATCCGTGAAGAACGTCAGGACGATGTGATCCGTCACTGGTTGACTTCGGAAACACTTGATGGAATCCGAGAAACTGGCTGGGGCTGGATCAACGCTCTCAACGAAATGGATCAGTGGACTCCACGACCAAAGACCAGCGAGCGAGGACTGGCGGAGCGCACATTGCTCACACAGTTGAACGCCGTGTCAGGAACGTGGACACAGATCGCTCACAAGAGTCTCCGAGATCAATCGTTCCGTCAAGGTGTGGCGGAATATGATTCGCTGAGATAACCTAAAACCCCCAACCGGTCACTTGACTGAAGCGATCAAGTGACCGGTTAATCAGGGGAAACTTTTTCATGATCTACAAGAGGAGAATCACATGGTCAAGAATAGTCCAACGGTGAGACACTGGGAAGGGCATAAACTAGTTATCGTTCCGACAGCAATGATCGGAGCGACTAACGCTGAAGGCAAAGCACTATCAGGAACGGCGTTGAGGTTGTGGCTGGCGCTGGCATCGTTCGCCAATGCTCAACATGAATGCTTTCCATCTAACCGCCGACTGGAGGAGATGATGCCGGAGGGAACGAGTCGCAGGACTCTCCAGAGAGCGAAGCAGGAACTGATCTCGGCTGGGCTGATAACGGTCACGCCACGGATCACTGACAGCGGTCGGCAGACTTCGGATCTGTATTGTCTCCACGCTCCTGTCTGGGAGGAGGACATTCCTGTCGGGGAGGGCGACAAAACTGTCACCCTAGAGGGCGGTGAGAGTGACACCCACGAGGGCGGTCAAATTGTCACCCTTGAGGGCGGTCAATCTGTCACCCCTTTAACTATTAAAAAGGAACTTAACCAGAAGGAAGTCGTTGACAGAATTTTCTCAACTTGGTGTGAGGTAGCAAAGAAGAATCCGAACAGAACCAAGTTGGACAGCAAACGCAAACGCCTCATTGAGAATGCGTTGAAGGATTACTCGGAGGAAGATGTGTTGATGGCTGTCGTTGGTTGGCGGAACTCTCCATGGCATTCAGGACGCAACGATCAGAACAAGGTCTACAACGATCTCGGTCTGCTTCTGAGAGATGCTTCAAAGATTGAGTACTTCCGAGACATGGCTCAAGAAGGAGCGCCGACCGAATCCGGTCCGTCTTGGGGAGCGATCAACGAAATCCTTCAGGAGCGTCTGTGAGGCTCTACGGCTTGAAAGCGCCACGAGAAGGCTCAGAGGAGACGCTAGAATGGATTCTAAGCCCTCTGAGAGCCGTTTAGAGGCACATTTACCCATGGAAGGAACAGTATGTCATCAGAAGCATCAGCGTCAGCACTAGCGATCCTGACGGCTGGCTTTGGGAAAGAGTTACCGAAGCCAACAATCCGGATCTATCTGAACGCCATGGCTGATTTATCGCCGGAGGTTCTCGCCAGAGCCTGTGATGAAATCATCAAGACATCAAAGTTCTTCCCGACCGTGGCGGAGATCCGTGAGGTCACGATGAGACTTGACGAGAGGATCGCTTTGCCTCAAGCGTGGGACGAAGCATGGGAAGAAGTCATGACCAAGATCCAGAGAGAAGGACGCAGGCGAGAAACAGAATGGTCCAATGAAGCGATCCCTGAAGCATTGAAAGCGCTCGGCGGATATCAACGTGTCTGCGATGCGACTTCCATCGGAGCGGTGGAAGCAAGATTCAAGAACGCATACCAAAGAACAGCGACCGGTGAACGCCGGAGAATCCTGTTGGGAGGAAACAATGAAGAAAGCAATAGCGACATTCATATCAGCGATCATTCTGCTGATGTCCGTGAACTCGGCGCAGGCTGAAGTCTTTTCTGGACACGTCTGGGACCAGATCACCAGATACGCAATCCAAGACGACTACCAGTTCGGCGAACAATCAGATTCTGTTCGGTGGCTCCAGTACATAATCGGAGCGAAACCCGATGGCGTGTACGGTCCGGAAACTTTCAACCGGCACAGTTCAACGCTGATGAAATACAAAGACATCGTTGCGTCCGATCATCTCCCTGTCTGGCGTTCATCGCCACGCACATTCCGAGCCTCTACTGAGTCATGGAGACAGATCTCAACCGAGGCTCTGGCATACTACGACCGACTCCACGAATTAGACAGATTCCTCGCTTTGATCCAATGCGAGAGCGGAGGAATTGAGGACGCTGTGAATCCAAGTTCTGGAGCGACTGGACTGCTCCAACATCTTCCGCAGTTCTGGGACGCTCGTGCCAGAGTCGCCGTGGGAGGAAGATTCAGAGGCGAGCCAGCCACGAACGGAGAGGCGAACATTTGGGTGAGTGCTTGGCTCATGTATGAAGCGACCGGCGGAGGTTGGCAACACTGGGACTTCGGTTGTTTGTAAAAAGCAGAAAGCCCCGACCGAAGTCGGGACTCTCGCTGGGGGCTTTGGTGATCTTAGAATTACTTATTTAGGACATCTCCGTCAAGTATGTTCCAAACTCCTACGGTATGACCGTTTACATCTCCAAGTTGCCCATAGACTAGAGTTCCTCGTTCTGTACCAGCCCATATTTGATGAACTTCAGAACCGTAAAGTGCTTTTGCTACAGCGATTACTATGCGGACCGCTTCTTCCTTGGTTTGTGCTTCTACTGTACGAAGATCGCCCCACTTGCTTCCTTCTGAGTCATATCCAACTATTTCAAATTTCATTTCCATTTTGATCTCCTTTTGATCTTGGTGGTTGTGATCCAGATTGTTCTGGTCGTGAACTGCCGGATCATGAATCCGGAGGGAGCGTTACTCCTCAGTCCTTCGCCTTAGACGAGTTTTCTTAAATCGTTGAGGCTTGCAATGTTGGTCAAAGCGATTGTTTTGCTAAGTGGTCCGATGACATAATCTTGTTGACCAAGTTCTCTTTCAATTACTTGACAGTCAATCAAGTTGAATGCGATCTCTGCGACCAATTCACCGTCTTTCATGTAAGCGATGATTTGTGGTTCAAAGTTTTCGCTTGATTCCCATTCGTTAATTATTTTGATTTCCATTTTGGTTTCTCCTTGTGTTGTTTCCATAGGTATATATTAGGCATAGATACCTAGTTTCATGCAAGTTCTACAAAGAAATCTGCAAAACCGCAGGTCAGACCACCTAAAATTCTTTCCAAAAAGAGCGCCAAAAAACACAAAACATTGTTTTTGGTGTTTCGCCACCGGTCTCAGTTAGGTGTCCGCCTATAATCAAAACATGACAGATTTATCAAAACCCGAAATGGATCCGTTCTACTACAAAGGCAACAATCGGCACTGGTTAGAAATCAAAGGCGACTTGAACTTGGGGTTTGTTAGTAGAAAAATCAAACTGAAAATCAATGTTGAATACAACATCGCAGATGCGCTTTCAAAAGATTTAGAAATACCGTTAATTGATGCACGAGATTTGATTGTCAATGATTTTTTAATAGAAGAAGTAACGTGGAATGGTTTGAGCAGTAGAAAACTTCATCTAGAGCAAGTTGAGCATTTTCCGAAACTAAAGGCTGTTGAAGAATGACAGAAGAATGGATCATTGAGGACAACGAACGCCCATGGACCGCCAACGCCGAACGCCGATGGCACTACCACAAGAGAGCAAGGATCGTGAAAGAAACTCGTGAGCGTTTCGCATGGCTCGCTCTGGAAGCGAAGATCCCGAAGCAGGACTGCATCACAATCTCAGCGACTCCTCTACTGGCTCGCAAAGTTTCCATTCCAGATGTGGCTTCATGTTACCCAGCGGTCAAAGCCGGAATTGATGGACTGGTTGATGCTGGAATAATTCCTGACGATGATCCATGCCATGTTCGCCGGATCTCTTTTCACGCTCCAGAGTTCGGCGACAAAGATGGACTGCGGATTGTGGTGGCATCTTTCAAGGAGGAAACATGAAACCGTATTACCAAGACGACCACGCAACGATCTATCACGGCGACTGTCGGGAGATTCTGCCAGAGTTGGAATTTGATCTAGTCGTGACTGATCCACCGTATGGCACAGACTATTTGAGCAAACGGCACTCACGGCAAACAACAAAGCATGAAAGTATCATCGGAGACACAGACACAGAATTGGCAAGATGGTTGATCGCTGAAATTCACCCACAACCGATGCTCGTATTTGGGATCAATCACTTCTCCGACTGTTTGCCTGTCGCCGGTCGTTGGATCTGTTGGGACAAACGAGTTGTGGAGAGTGCCGACAAGATGCTCGGCTCTCCGTTTGAACTGGCATGGATAAACACACCAGAGGACAAGTCGGGCTATATGATCCGGCTTCAGCATGGTGGAATCGTGAACGCCGACAAACACAATGAAAAGCGTCAGCACCCGACTCAGAAACCGGTGAAGTTGATGCGTCGCTGTCTTGGCTACATGCCAGAAGGAGTTGTCCTTGATCCGTTTATGGGTTCTGGGTCTACGTTACGAGCGTGTAAGGATCTCAACCGGAAGTCAATCGGCATTGAAGTTGATGAACAGTATTGTGAGATCGCTGTGCGCCGTCTCGCTCAGGAGGTGCTTCCATTATGAACGGACCGATCATTCAAACCGATGTTGAGGAACGACTCATGATCCTCACCGACCGACTAGACAATGAAGTTGAATACTACGCCACGGTCTCAACTGAAAGAGCGATCAACGAAGCGACATACAAAAAGTTGTATGCCACGACGCTTCTCCAGAGTGAAGGAACAGTCGCCACGAGAGAGGCGCTGGCTCAAGTACACTCAGCGGAGGCGTTCCACGCTTGGAAGATCGCTGAAGCAAAAGAGAAAGCAACTCAACAATCATTGATTGCGATACGAAACCAAATGGACGCACTGAGAACCATCTGTGCAAATGTCCGATCCTTAGGAGGATAGAAATGACTGAACAAACAGAAACCATGATGAAGAAAGCGAAAGACTTGACGCAGGGCATGGCGAAGCAACTTGAGATCCGGAGCGACATGGCGAGCCAACGCCGTGAACTTTTCCGTGAACTTTTCCAGAGCGGAGTCAGCCAGAGAGAGATCGCCAAGCAATGCGAACTTGATCCACAGACGGTTCACAATGTGATTCACGATCGCCGGAGCCGATGATGCCTAGAAACTGCTTTTGGGTTCCGACTGCTCCGTTGCAGGAGTATCTGGACAGCACTGTCCCAGACGGCATCTGGGGACAGGACAACGAACGCCGATCCTTGGCGTTGGGAATCTCTATCGGATATTACAAGCGTTTGAAATACAGAAATGAAATATCATGGATCGTCGCTGACCGGTTAGCGACTAATCTGGGGAGACACCCGAAAGAAATATGGACAGACTGGTATGAACTCACAGACAGATGAACGCAACGCCGACACTGAATCAAACGTGATTGATATGTGGGAGTGGAAAGCAAGACAACGACACCCAGCAGGGAAAGCATTGACCAAGAATGAAGCGAACTCCTCTCAAGCGTAAGACTCCCCTGAAGCGTGGAGGCAGATTGAATCCTGTCTCAAAGAAGCAGGCATCACTGAACCGGAAACGCCGAACGTTTGTTGCGGATCAGTTATCGGTCCGCCAGTTCTGCGAGGCTGGTCCGAAGATCATGAGAGCCGGACACGATCCCAAATGCCAACGACTCTCAACAGAAATCCACGAACCGATTCTGCGCTCCGCTGGCGGATCAATCACCAGCGTTGAGAACTCGGTGGCGCTGTGCCGATTGTGTCACCGATGGATCCATGACAACGTTGGAGAGTCAGAAAAACTTGGTCTGATTCAGCGTTCATCGGCAAATTAGAAAAAGAAATTTCAAAATTTCTTAAAGTGCTGGTCACAGCGTTTTGGCTTTTTTTCTGACCAGCGGTTTTGTCCATCTCCAAAAATTACGATTTGCAAACTCATGTCAGTAGTGTAAACTTAGGTAATACCACCTAGACGAACAGGAGTTCAATATGGAAACAGAAATCACAATCACACTCACACAGAAAGAGTTTGAAGCACTCACCAAATGTGTTGATGGGAGGATCGCATACTACGAGAGGAACATCACCAAAGCGAAGCAGAACAGAAGGCACAATCCCAAAGGACTATTCGCTCGGCAACTAAACACATTCACCAGCATTCAAAAGAAACTCGCTTAGGCGACACAACCAAGACCACAAGGAGGTCACCATGACAAACAAACAACTAGCAGACAAACTCAACGCACTAGTCAAAGAATACAGAGATGAGCCGTTACATTTTCAAGACTTCTCATATCGCATTCATGACGAAATGGTTGAACTACGAAACAAACACTGGCATCAAATTAGGAACGCATGCAGGGACAAGGAAAGCGAACTTTACAAAGCGCAACTGGACTCTGTAGCACTAAGCCATGAGATCATCTCAAACTTCATCAAGTAATTGACGAACAAAACCACCAAGACCACAAGGAGGTCAAAATGAAATTAATCAAAGTACCAACAGAACAGATCAGGCAAAGGATCTACTGCGAAGGCTACGACCAGATCATGAGCGATCTCGGAATCACTGATCCGAACCTCGTGCCATGGAAAGCAACATCATCGCTTGACCTCATTGACCGACTGCTCACAGCCTTGGAGACTTGGCATCAGCAGAGGGAGACCATGGGCGAAAGCAAAGCGACTCAACGATTGAATGATGTGCTTGGTCATCATCGGTTCAGTCCAGAGTTCAAATCAATTCAAGACGAATGGATTGATGGTTGCCCTCAATGGGATCAGCAGGAAGAAGAAGTCATCGTCATTGACGACAGTGACATCGGCGAGCCGGTCAAAGAGATCCGCAGAGAGGGACAACGGATCCTGAAGTCAGGGACCAACGTGTATGTCCAACTCAAGCGATGCAAAGGAACACGCAAGGATCAAGGATACGTCGTTGAGTGTTACGAGAACGGATACGTCAAAGTCAACCTTGATGGATTCGGTGAAGCGATGACAGTGCCAGTTGATGAGTTCGTTGTGGCTCGTCAAGGAACGACCAACAGATAGGAGAAACCAGAATGGCGAAGAAGAAACCAACGAAGAAGAAACCATGGCAACCATTGAAGCAAGACTCACCGACTGTCAGGAAAGTGATGGAGGACAAACTGATCGCCGGACTTAGATCAGAGTTCCCAGACATGTCCGATGATGAGATCCGATGCGCTGTCCACAAAGATGAAGTCTGGGGCAATGATCGCTACACGGTCAGCGTCACGTTCAAGGACAATCGGAAGCGTGAAGGATACTTGGAGATCGGCGTTCACAATCACAACCGGACAACGATCGTTCCATGGGCGCACATGCAACAGATCAAGAACGAGGTCGCTGGACCGGAACGTGAAGCGGTGATGATCTACCCAGCCGAGTCCAGACTCGTGGACACAGCGAACGAGTATTGGATCTATGTCTACCCGACCGGAGAGTTCCCACGTTGGGAATCCATCGTTGACTCTGACGGCAACCCTGTTGAGGTTCCGTTGGGAATGAATCAGGGAAGGAACGTCCAGTACGAGAATCGGAACCCGATGCTCAGATCCAAGCAGGGCGAGCAACTGGTCGTGAACGATCAAAATGAGGAGGCGTAGGAGGCATGAGAGCAAAATTTTTGGAGTTGGCTGGACCATTGGTCCACTCAAATCCGACAGTGATGAATGATGGAACCGGAGGCTCGTACCCTCAAAACGACGAAGGCAAGTTAGCGCTGACGAACCGGAGTTGGTTGGCTGGCAATCTCTCAGCCGTAATCGGAAGTCCTTTGGCGATAAGTTCTCCGGTTCTTTCAATCATCACTGATTTCAATGTTTTGGTCTTTTTGGGACTGTTTTCGGAGGGAAATTTATGAGGGCTGACCAGCACTTTTGCAGAAATCTTCAAATGACTTGCATGAAACTAGGTATCTGTGCCTATTATGGACCTATGGAAACAACACACGGAGAAACCAAAATGGAAACACTAAGAATCACAAAGTTATTTCTAAGCGATCATCAGAGTAGAGGATTGCCAATGCCTGAGATTGTCAAAGAAACCAAGAGCCACTATTTCCTCAAAGTTGATTGGCGCAATGTTGGGTTTATGGACCTTTACAAAGATGCCGAATACTACGTTGATGAAATGACTTCCGGAAATGGATTTGAAGATGCTGGATTGATTAGTTCCGCTCGCTCAGTTCTCCGGAATATGGAAACGGTCAAAGATCACTCAACTTGGGAAATGGCGCTATCCGGTGAAACTTACGAAACTGAAGTTCCAAAAGAAGAACCGTTGACCGATGAAGAAATAGCAGAGTTTATGGATATGACCCTCAATGAATGGGTGACCTACAAAAAAGAAAAGGGTTGGTAATCATGAACCGCACTACTGACTCCAAGAAATCAAATACCTATGAAATAGAAAACGCCTTCTGGACCGCACTCGGCGAAAACAATCTGGACATCTTGAATATCTCTGGCGCTCAAGAACTCGTTGACGTTCTTTGTTCAGAGTTCGGCGTGGAAGCAATCACGGTCGTTCAGGGCGACAAAGGCAACGCCTCTTTCTGGAGAGCATGGGGACGCACCATCTCAATCCTCCCACAGATGATGAAGCGCTGGATCGTCGTTCACGAGTTCGCTCACGCTCTCAACGATCACCGCATGGATCTCCTCAAGGGAGAAGTTGGTATCGCTCTCCCAGCCGGACTCACCGCCGGTCATGGTCCAGCGTTCCTCAACGCTTACGTTGATGTCGTCCGGTTCGTTTACGGTGACGCAACCGCTGACGCTTTCTCTGAGACATGGAAAGCCAACAAGAGGACACCGATGACAGTCGCTCAGGAAGTTCTCAAGAACGTCGCCAAGCATGACAAAGCGCTCGTCTCCAAGATCCGCAACTGGCTCATCAAACTCCCTTCCTCAACTTACGCTTACAAACGACAAGTTGTGTTCCACAGTGTCACCAACGCAACGATCGCTGATGACATGGGTATCTTCCTCCAGAGAGCGGAACTCCGAGGAGAAGTTCCTGACGCAATCTCAATCGTTCAGGAATTGGAAGATGGTCAAACCATGGAACCGGTCACAGTCGCTTCTCTCTTGTTTGACATTCACGAAATGGTCGCAACTGACTTCACCGCCAAGGGCAACATCATTTCATTCACTCTGGACTGCTCAGAATACGGAGTGCCATACTCAAGTTTCCATCACGATGATGTCTGGTACACAGGCAACCGATATCTTGAGAATCAACAGGAAGCAGTCAAGGTCCACGTCACAATCAACCTTGACCTCATCTGCGACGTTCACTTTGAAGCAGAAACAGACAGGGGCAACCGATACGAATACGAATCAACAGTCGCTCAGGAAAGCAAAAACGTTTCAGAAGCAATCAACCGACTGAAAGCAATCTCATGAGTGGGTTTGCTTGGTTCAACTTTCTGAAAAAAAATTATTATTTAGACAGCAACGCTCTCCACAAGAATCTTCTCAGGGGAATTTACCAAGGAGAAAGAAAAGAGAACGGCAATCATTGGACGCTACGGCAAAGCCATCAACACATCACAGAGTTCCTCGGACCAATGGCAACATGGGACACATCAGAAGCAAAATGCAAAGAAGAAGATCTGAAGCACTTCTTCGGCGAAGGCAGTTGGAAGAAAGCAATCAAGATCTGCGAAACATGCACAATCCAAACCGAATGCTTGAACTTCGCTATCACATACGGAATCACAGACGGCATCTGGGGAGGCAAAACAGCAACAGAGCGAGGCTACGACAAAGACGCTCACATATACGCACTCAAAGAAGAACGAAAGTCAGCGCCACCTAGAAACCATTACCCTCAATAAGATCACCCAAAGACACAACACTTCTCCGCTTCCGCTTCTCATCAAACCGTTGACGCTCAGTCAAACCACCCCACACACCGAAATGAACGTTATTCTCCAACGCCCACTCCAAACACTCCGGCTTCACAGAACAATTCTCACAAGCACGCAACGCCAACTTCGGACGAACACCATTAGGAGGAAAGAAAGCATTCACGTCCAACCCACGACACTCAGCCTTCTCTAACCACTCCCCACGAGGGAACGCATAATCAAACTCAAACAGAGGATACGGAACCTCACCACCAAACATAAAAACCAGAATAGACCACCAACCAAACACAAAGAATGACCCCCAAAACCCTGAACGCTCCTCTGAACACTGATACTCTGAACATCATGAAACGTTCTTTGCCAACAACAACGATTGAGAAGTACATGAAAGTCATTGATCTCCGGAAGGCTGGGCTTACTTTTGAGGAGATTGCGGAGCGTGTCGGGTATGAGTCTCGCTCTGGAGCGAAGATGGCGTTTGATTCGGCGGTGAAATACTGGGGACATGAGTCGGTGACGGAACTCAGGGTGATTGAGAATGAGCGTGTTGAGGATCTCTGGCGCAGGACATACAAGATGTTGGAGGATCCAACGCTGACGCTTTCTGAGTCTTTGCGGATTATGGAAACGGCGTTGAAGGTTACGGAGTCAAAGCGCAAACTCCATGGACTGGACGCTCCTCGCCAGTTGGAGATCTCTGGGCAGGACGGCGATGAGATCAAAACCGATGTTGGGCAGATCCTGAAGGACCGGCTTCAAGCGCTACATGACCGATATGTTGAATCCACGTCAGAGGAGCCTGAGGCGCTCACAGAGGCTGTTGAGACCGATCAGGGTATAAACACCGCTGAAACACCTCAAAACGCCTCAGAATCGCTTAAAAACGCCTCTACGGAGGACAATATCACCGATATGGAGGTGGATCTGGCGGAGAAGCGCTCAGAGATCGCTGACAGATTTGAGATTGTGAACGGTTTGAAGATACTCAGGAAGAACGAATGACGAGATTTCTGGGAACGTGCGTGGTTCTGGCTTTCGTAGCGGTCATGACGATCTCGGAAGTCTTTGATATCTCGCTCCTGTACGCATATCCGATCGTCATGTTTGCGCTCGGAGTGATCTGGCTGAGGTACACATGAACGACATTGCTCTCGTCCTCACCGATCCAACGCTGTCAATCATGGATCAGTTGGCTCGGCTACCCAACGAGCAACGACTGGAGATCCTCAACGAAGTGGACATCAACGATCCGGAGATTCTGAACTCGTGGGAATACTGGGCAAGACCAAAGCAACGAACGCCGGAAGGAGACTGGCGGATCTGGCTGATCCTCGCTGGTCGTGGATTCGGTAAGACTAGAACCGGAGCCGAGTTCGTCAGGGAACAAGTCAGTCAGAACAGGGCAAGACATATCGCTCTCGTTGGTCCTACAGCGTCAGCGGTCAGGGACACAATGATTGAAGGCGAGTCTGGATTGCTGAAGATCTTCCCCAAAGACGAACGACCACGATATGAACCCTCCAAGCGCCGAGTGACTTTCCGAAACGGATCTGTGGCGACCGCCTTTTCAGCAGACGAGCCGGAGAGATTGAGAGGACCGAACCATGATCTGGCTTGGTGTGATGAGGTCAGTTCTTGGCGGTATCCAACAGCCTATGACATGCTGATGTTGGGACTCAGGATCGGAGATCACCCCAGAGCGGTCGTGACGACAACGCCGAAACCGGTCAGGATCATCAGGCAACTTCTCGCTATCAATGACGGATCAGTCCACACAACCAGAGGCTCAACCTATGAGAACGAGCAGAATCTGGCTCAGACATTCATGGACGAGATCCTGAAGCGCTACGAAGGGACCAGACTAGGGCGACAGGAACTCCACGCCGAAGTCCTAGATGACGTTGAAGGCGCTCTCTGGGTTCGGGAAGATATTGACCGCCACCGAGTGACCGACCACCCAGACCTCACCAGAATCATCGTCGCCGTTGACC
>MDSW01143526.1_pt1 | contig 13955 bp, 8 predicted proteins | sample 811171 | NCBI WGS metagenome assembly MDSW01 (sample SAMN05326641, study PRJNA326480) | marine metagenome | isolation source: seawater | place: Atlantic Ocean: North West | collected 2012 | reverse complement strand
GCTTTGGTCGCCGTCGGGGATCCCAAGACGGCGCTGCTCACGTGGCGCGAGGCGACGTCGAAGGCGCCGTTCGCGGGGCTGAAGCTGGACGCGTACCAGTTCGAGGAACACGACGCGAGCCGCGCGACGGACGCCGAGTGCGGGGCGAGGGACATGCCGGCGTACGTCGCGTGCCGAGCGTTCGCCGCGCAAGCCGCGTGGGGGGCGGGGGAACGGAGGGAGGCGACGCGACTGGCGGAACAGACGGCGGGGCTGATGAAGATGATGCGCGCGCCGACGCACCCGCTCCTGCCCGCGGCGGCGCTCGCGGCGGGGGAGACGCTCGCGAGGGCGTGCGCGGTGGACGCGGTGGACAGGAGGAGGGGGAAGAGGGCGCTCGCGGAGTGCCACGCGTTCCTCAGAGACCGAGCGCCGAGGCTGTTGCCCTTCGCCGCCGAGCTCGCGCAAAAACTGCAGGCGGTGCTGTGAAGATGAGAGCATCAGGATTTTATCATATAGTACGCGAGGTACTATACGGTATCTGTATCTATATATACTTTGGTATGGTAGGGGGGGAGTCGTGAAGGAGGGGGGGGGGGGATGTGCATGAAACATACGAGGAGGAGAGAGAGGGGGAGGAGGACGAGCGAAAGGACGCGGGCCTCCGCCCCGCGAGGGGGGTGTGTGTTTTAAAAACCGGAAAGGTCAGACTGTTTGCCAAGTACGTAGAAAAAACGTCGTTCTCCTCCTCGTCGCGTTCGGCACTTATCACCGGCGCCGCGTCCGTTCAGCGCGTGGGTCCGCTCGGATTGGCCTGTTTTGATCGTCGCCGCGTCGCCTCCCGACGATGGTTCGGCCGCGCGTCCTCCCGTCGAGAGCGCCCCGCGCGCCGCCGCCCGCAGAGCGCCTCCCCCTCGAGCCGCTCGGTTTCCGCCCGGCCGCGCGCTCGCGTCTTCGCCCGCGGTCGCGCGATGGAGTACCTCGAGAAGGCGGCCAAGCAGGCCAAGCAGGTGGTGAAGCAGGCGCGGTACCAGATGGAGGGCCTGACCGAGGTGGAGATCCTGGCTCGCGAGTGCACCAACTCGGACCCGTGGTACGCGGGCGGGACGGACCTCGCCGAGCTCGCGCGCGCGTCTCGCGACCGCGAGGACATGTACCTGATCATGAAGACGCTGTGGGCGCGGCTCGACGGACGCGACGATCAGTGGAGGAACGTGTACAAGGCGATCACCGCGTTCGAGTACCTCGTCGCGAACGGCGCGGAGGAGGTGGTCCGGGAGCTTCGCGCGGGCCAGCGCGCGATCGAGCGCCTCGAGAACTTCCACTTCAAGGACGAGAGGGGAAGGGATCAGGGGATCAACGTCAGGCAGGGCTCGCAGAGGCTCGTCGCGGTGCGCGTCGCGACCCCGACCGGAGACGCGCGCCCGGACGCGTCCCGTCCGCCCGCCCGAGCGACCACCGATCGACCGCCCCGCTCGGCTCGGCGCGTTCGACGACGCATCGCCCGGATCCGCCGCGTGCCTTCCCGGGATCGATCGCCCGCCGAACGTTTCTCGCGCCCCCCTCCGTCCGGCTCCTCTCACCCCGCGGCCGGCCCCTGAACAAACCCCCCGAACCCCCCCCGAACCCCCCCTCGCGCGCAGCTCATCAACGACCCGTCCAAGATCGCGGAGGTCCGCGACAAGGCGATCCAGAACCGAGGCAAGTACGGCGGCATCTCCTCCTCGGACGCCCGCGGCGCGTCGTTTTCGCGCGCGGGGTCTTCTTCGCAGTCTCGGAGCGGCGTCTCCGTCGCCGCGCCGCCCGCCCCCTCGGGGTACGCCGCGCCCGCGCCTCCTCCCGCGCGTCAACAGCGACAACACCAACACCAGCGACCGGACCAAACCCCTTCCTTCGCGAGTTTTCCCGACGACAAGGAAGACGACTCCGGCGACGACCGGGACGACGACGCCGACATCGGGGGGCCCCCCCGCCGCGGCTTCGTGCCGAAGATTCAAATGTCCGCCGCCGCGGCGACGAGCGCCGCGCCCGCGAGCGCCGCGCCCATCGCCCCGCCCCCCGGCGGGGCCCCGGCATATTACGGCGCCCCCCCCGACGTGTTCGGCGATTTCGCCGCGGCGGCGGCGGGTCCGACGAGCGCGTCGCGTCGCGACGCGGCGCTCGACGATCTCCTCGGCGTCGTCGGCGGCGGCGTCGGCGGCGGGTCCTCCTCGTCCGCGTCCGCCGCGCCCGCCGCCGGCGAAGCCTCGGGGGCGGACCCGTTCGGCGCGTTCGTCGCCGCCGCGACCCCCGTCGGGAACCAACCGGCCCCCGGCATCCAGGCGCCGCCGGGGAATCCGTCCGGTCAATTCGCGGCGCCCGACCTTCTCGGCGGCGGTTTCGGCGGCGGGCGCGCGATGGGCGACGGCTTCGCCCCCGGGATCCCTCGCGGTCCCGACCCCGCGGACCCTTTCGGCGCGTCGATGGCGTTCGCCGCGGTCGAGCCCGCGGCGGTTCACGCGAGGGCCGCGGTGAAGAAGCCGCCGGGAGCGGGAGCGGGAGCGGGAGCCGCCGGTCCTTCCCCGGCGTCTCGGCAGAAAATCGGCCACGCGCGCCGGTCGTCCGCGGGGTCGGACGCGCTCGAGGGGCTCACCGCCGATTTTTTGTCCATGGGCGGGGGCATGCGCGGCGCGGGCGGGCTCGCGAACAAGGGTGGTGGGCTCGCGAACTCGGCCGGACGCGGCGCGCCGATGCGGAGCGCGGCGGGTCCCGCGGCGATGGGGACGATGGGGGGCGGGGTCGGGGGGATGAACGGAAACGCGGCGATGGGGGGCGGGGGCGGGGGCGGGTTCCCCGCGGGAGGGTCGCTGCTGTGAGAAGACGAGCGAAGATCGAGGACGCGCGCGAGAAGGACTGAAATCACAGACTAAAAGTCGGCTCCCGGAGTCTTCGGGCGAACGAATCGTACGAACGCACGCGAGGCGTCTTTCAGTAGATGGGTATTATCATAAAAGTGGTGGTAGGGTACGACGCGTCGGCGGGGGGCGTTCGTCGTCGCTCGGCGCGACCGTCTTTATTTTCCCCCCTTGAACTTGAACTTGTACGCGTGTGGGATATCATATTTTAGTACCACCGGGCGCGGGTGACGCGCGACCGCGCTCACTCGAACTTGACGAGTTCGAGCTTCCCCTGCTTGTAGTCGTTCGCGAGTGTCTCGATGGCGGCCTCGTCGACGGCGCCCTCGTGCTTGACGAACCCTCCCTCGGCGATGTCGAGCAGGACCATCTGCGCCTTGGGCCCCGCCTTTCCGAGCTTGGCCATCTTCCGGATCTGCGCGCCGATCCCGCCCCCGCTCTCGGTGACGGTCATGAACAGCTGCGACCGATCCTCCTCCCCGCGCTCCTTCTCCGCGGCGCGAACCCTGGTCGCCACCGCCGTCAGCGCCGCGCCGACGCTGTCCCACGCGTCCCCGGCCTCCTCCATGAGCGCCAGGATCGTGGGCGTGTCGTTGATGCCCTCGTCCAGCGCCTCGTCGACGTCGGTGACGAGCTTCGGGTGCCAGGGAAAGTGTTCCACGTTCTTGTCCGACATCACCGCGCCGCGCGCGTCCTTGTTGATCAGCTTGAGGTCGGGGCCGAGGATCGCGAGGTGCGGGATGCCCTCGGTGTTGAAGTAGCCGTTCAGCGCGGCGATGCGCTTCTTGTCCGACAGGGGAACGGAGAGCCACGGCATCGCCGAGCGGTACTCGTCGAACTCGGATTCGGAATTGTCCGCGCTGACGAAGAGAATCTCGAGCGGCGAGCCGGACCCGTCCGCGTTGACCTTCTCGTACGCCGCGGCGAGCTTGGGGGTGAAGTTGCGGCACGGGCCGCACCAGTGCGCGCTGAAGTACACGCCGATATGCTTGCCGGCGTCCGTGAGCTCCTTGAGCGTCTTCTTCTCGCCGTCCCCGGTCAAGAACTCGCCGGACTCGCCGCCGAGCGCGTCGAGCAGCGTGGGCGGGATCCAGGGGAAGTTCTCAACAGTCTCCGGGGACATCACCGCGCTGCGGCCCTCCTTGGTGATCACCTCGCCCTTCTCGTCGAGGATCACCAGGGTCGGGATGCCGGACACCTTGTACTTGGAGCTCAGAGCGTTCTTCGCGGCGCGGTTCGCGTAAGGCAGGGAGAGCCACGGCATCTCGCCGCGGTACTCGTCGAACGAGGACTCGTCGCGATCGGAGGACGCAAACACCACCTCGAAGTTCTTCCCGGCGGACTTCAACTGGTCGTAGATCTGGGCGAACTCGGGCGTGAATCCGCGGCAGGGAGGACACCTTGAGATGAACGGGACGAGGCGATGAGGGGGGGAGGGGGAACGGTCAGAGGAGCGCGGGGGGGAGGAGGAGACCGGAGCTCGATCGAGCGACCGATCGAGAGACCGATCGAGCGACGGATGATTCGATTCGTTGTTGAATCGGGGAAAAAAAGAGCCACGTGGTCGGGCCGCGCGGCGCGCGTTCCGCGGAGGCGTCCCGGCGGAGCGATCGCACGGCGCGCGCGGCGGGGTCGATCGGGGACGCACCAGTGCGCGGAGAAGTAGATGCCGACGACCTTATCGGCGAGGGCCTCCTCGGTCTTGACCTCGGCGCCGTCCTTGGATAGGAGGACGTCGCCGAAGAGTGCGGGTGCCCAAGACATCGTTCGCGGATGTGCGGAGTTGGCGGTGAGGAGCTTGTTGGTGATGCGGACGCGACGGAGGTCGCGAGGCGGGAGGCGGGGGGGTGCGTGCGGCGGGCGAGGCTCGCGGCGGCGGCGGAGAAGGCGGGGGGCGGGAGCGGTCGGTGACGACGGCTCGTGCGGATGCGCGCGTGATTGTGGGCGAGGGACTCCCAAGGATCGGCGTTTCGTGTCTGCCGGGAGAAATAACGAAAAGGTGGCGCATTGTTTCGTTCACCGCCACGTGTCGGCTTTCGGCTTCTTCTCGTCGGCGCCCGCGATGAAATCGACCGATGAACGACGCTTCGACCCCGCCGTCTCGTTCGCGACCGGCGTTTGAAGCCCGGACCCCCGCTCGGGCACTCGGCGCCGCGCGGTCCTCGCGCGGCGTCTCCCGCGGGCGATGGCGGACGCCTCGGACGCGACGCCCCCGCGGTCTCTCCCGGCGTCTCCGCTCGTCGCCTCCCTCGCCGCGCGCCAGGAGGCGCTCGAAGCTCGCCTCGACGACCTGGAAGTCCTCGCGGAGGACGCGGGCGTCCCCGCCTCGCCGCTGGCCGGCGCGCTCCGCGCGGATCCCCCCGCGCACCCCCTCCCCGCGGGTCCCCCCGAGTCCTCGTTCGTGGACGTCTCCTCCCCCGTCGTCCGGCGCCTCAACGACTGGATGCTGCGCCGCGGCGCGGTCACCCCCGCCGTGTTCGTGCGCGTCCCCGCGCAGTACTACGACGAGGACCTCCACTTCCGCGCCGCGTGCGTCGCGAGCGCGACCGCGGCGGCGCGCGTGGACGTCGCGCAGCTCTGCAAGACCATCTGCATGGAGAACACCAAGTGCACGGAGCGAACCAACGCCGACGCGTCCAACCCGCGGTGGATCCTCGTCCTCGTGCAGTACACCGCGCGCCTGAATCAGCAGAAGCTCGACAAGTTCCTCCACGAGCGCGCGAACCGCGCCAAGGCCGCGGCCGGGCTCCCGCCGATCCCGAAGAGCAAGTTCCACGCGCGGCTCGCGAGGGACGAGGACAGCGAGAGGATCACCGGGTACAAATCGGGAGGCGTCACCCCGTTCGCGGCGGCGGAGGAGGCGCCCGTGCTCGTGAGCGACCAAATCGGGATCGAGGGCGGGGAGGCGTGGCTGGGGGGCGGGGAGACGGACCTGAAGATGCGCGTGCGCGTCGAGGACGCCGTGAGAGCGCTCGGGGCGGAGGTCGTGGACTGCACGTACTGACGACGCGATAGACGAGAGTGCAGATTTTTTTTAGACCAGCGGAGTGCGGAAGTGCGCCAGTGCTCACCGACCTCGGTCCCCGGGAGGGGAAAAGCTAACACTGCGCGATTTTCGCGGCGGGGTCCGCCGCCTCGCCCTCGTTCTCTCAACGCACGCCGATGAGCTCGACCTCGAAGACGAGGGTGCTGCTCGGCGGGATGACGGGGGGCATGCCGCGTTCGCCGTAGGCGTAGTCGGGCGTGCAGGTGAGCTTCGCCACCTGCCCGACGCTCATCTTCGCCATGCCCTCGTCCCAGCCCTTGATGACTTGGCCGACGCCGATGCGGAACTCGAACGGGCGGCCGCGGTCCTTGGAGGAATCGAACTTGCTCCCGTCCGTGAGCGTGCCTGGGAGCGGAGGGGACGGGTCAGCCGCGAGGCGCGAGGGGCGGCGGGGGCCGTCGAGGGTCCGCGTGGAATCGCGCGCGAGCTCGAGTAGGGAAGAGGAGCACGAAACGTCGCGGAGGGGGGGGGGAAGGATCCGGGATCCGATCGGGGCGGCATCCATATTCGCGGCGGACGCGGCGTCGCGAGCGCGACGCACCGGTGTAGTGCGCGGTGACGGTCTGGCCGGGCTGGGGGAAGGTCACGCCGTCCCCGGGCTTGATCGTTTCGATGTCGACGCCCATGGCGAGCGCGTGCCGTGAAGTGGCGCGGAGGAGACGCGCGTGGCGCGAAACGACGCGACGGTGTTTCGTCACGTTGGCACTGTCCACATTTTTTCCGAGAGCCGCACGACGCGAGTTGCAGGCAGCAGCGTGCCGCGTCACGACGGCACACTCGTCGGGTGGATTGCGCGAGCGAATTGACCCGGACCGCCCCGCCGCGCGGCGGAGGTGGTCACAGCCTGGGGCGCGTTCCGGCGCCGCGTTCGCCCGCGCGGCTCTCGGGACACCGCGCTCGCGTCGCTCCGGGCGGCACCCGCCTCGGCCGCCGCCGCGCTCGCCCCGGGACCGTCGTCTCGCCGCCGCGCGCCTCGGTCAACAACCGCGGGTGTTCGCCCGTCTTCCGGCTTTTGCTTCGCTCCCCGGGCGCGGTCGTGCGCGCACGCCGGCGGTCGCCCGACCGGTCGGGGGCGCCCGGGGGCACCCGGGGCCCGTCCTCCGCCGCCACCGCGACGCGATACGCCCCCCCCCGCGCCGCGTCGGACGTCTGCGTCGGACGCGCGCGCCTCGGTCGGCCGTCGCGGTCGTTCCGAGTCATCCAAAACGTCGTCGCGCGAATTGCGGATAATCTTCCGGTTCGCCCCGCGTTCGCGCTCGCGCCCGCGCCATGGGTTTCTTCACGCGCTCCAAGCCGTCGCCCGCCTCGCAGGCGGCCGCCCCCGACGCTCTGGCGGACGGGTTCGAGACGGACGACGACCCCATCGCGAGCCTCCGCGGCGGCGCCGAGGGGAGCGGCGGCGGCCATCCCGGCGGCGTCGCCGCGTCGCTGATGGTCGCCGTCCGCAGCCGCCCCCTGCTCATGGAGGAGCAGCTCCGCGGCGTCCGCAAGGACATTCTGAGGGTCATGGACGAGAAGATGATCGTCGTCCTGGACCCGGACGACTGCGGCGACCAGCGGTCGGGTTCGGCGCGCGCGGGCGTCTCGGGGACGAGCTCCAGTCGTCGGAGTAAGGAGCGCAGGTACACCTTCGACAAGGCGTTTGGTAAGAAGGCGACGAACCGCGACGTGTACGAGGCGACGGCCCGGCGGTTGATCCGCGGCGTTCTGAGCGGGCACAACGGCACGGTGTTCGCGTACGGCGCGACCGGGAGCGGGAAGACGTACACGATGGTCGGCGAGCGGAACGATCCCGGGATGATGCTCCTGAGCCTCGCGGACATCTTCGCGGAGATTGAGCGAACCCGCGACGCGTTCGAGTACGAGGTGACGTGCAGTTACCTCGAGGTGTACAACGAGCTCATCTACGACCTCTTGGTCGCGGTTCCCGAGGGCGCGAGCACCGGAACCCCGCTGGAGCTGAGGGATAACGGCGGCGGTCAGGGCCAGGGCGGCGCGTGCGTCGTGGGTCTCAGCCGCGTGGAGGTGCGCGACCCGGACACCGTGATGGACCTCCTTCGCGAGGGAAACTTACGGCGCAAGACGGAACCGACGGAGGCGAACGCGACGAGCTCCAGGTCGCACGCGGTGTTGGAGATCAACGTCGCACGGAAGGACCGCGCCAGGGGGTATAAGAGCGAGACTCTGACCGGGAAGCTCGCGCTCGTGGACTTGGCGGGGTCCGAGCGCGCGTCGGAGACGCTCAACGTCGGGCACAAGCTCCGCGACGGCGCGAACATCAACCGGAGCCTCCTCGCGCTCGCCAACTGCATCAACGCGCTGGGGAAGAAGAACGCGGGGCAGGGCGTGTACGTGCCCTTCCGCAACTCCAAGCTCACGAGGCTCCTGAAGGACGGGCTGAGCGGGAACTCGCGAACCGCGATGGTCGCCAACGTGTCGTGCGGCGGGGACCAGTACGCGCACACCATCAACACCCTCAAGTACGCCGACCGCGCCAAAGAGATCAAGACGCACGTCGTGCAAAACTTACAGACCGTCGAGAGCCACATCGGGGAGTACCAGCGCTTGATCGACACCCTTCAGGGGGAAGTCGCGAGCCTCAAGGCCAAGCTCAGGGAACAGGATCGGAACAGGAGCGGGTCGGGGCGGGCCAGGACGACGACGCATCCGACGACGCGCGAGGGTCCCGGGGGAAATCCCGGCGTCGACGAGAAAAAGAAGGGCTCGGCGACGACGGAAAAGGAGGAGCGAGACCGAGACCCTCACGGCGAAATAGTCTCCGCCGAGAAGAGGGCGACGAACAAACCGGCGCGCCCTCTGGCCGCTCCCGCCGGGGCGCGTTCGTCCGCGCCGGTGGTCTCCCTTCCCTGGCTCGAGGAGCTGTGCGAGGAGCTCCGCGAGAACGGCGAGGCGCGCGTCGACACGCAGCGCGCGCTGTTCGAGCACGAGGACAGCAACGTCCAGAACAAGTGCGAGCTCCAGGCGCTGGACGCGCGCCTCGTCTCGGAGCTGCGCCAGGATCCCAACCGGTGGGGCGCGGGCGGGAAGGAGGCGGACGCGCTCCGCGAGCGCCGAGTCGCGCTGTGCCGCGCCATCGCCGAGAACGAGGCGGCGTGCCTGCGGTACCGCACGGAGATTGACGTCGTCGAGCGCGCCAACCGCGAGACGGAACGCGCGAAGCTCGAGCCGAGCACCTCGAGCCAAGCGGCCTCGGCGAGTCGAAACGACACAAACGGCGGTCAGAACCAAACCGTGAACGTCCTCTCCGCGAAGGTGGCGCGGTTCCTGAGGCGCTCCAGGGACGCGGAGGTGCGCCTGGACGAGGCGGCGTTCCAGCTTGACGTGCGGGAGGGCGTCATCGAGGACCAGCGCGAGATTATCGCCGCGATGTGGCGCGTCTTCGACGCCCTAGGGGAGGCGACGCGCGCCCGGGAGGGGAAAACCGAGTCGACGAGCGACGAGAAGAACGCCGCCGACGCGGTGCGGAGCCGCGCGGACGTCCTGGCGCTCGCGCGGCGGTTCGGCGTCGTCGCGCCGTACAGCGTCGGCGGCGACCAGGGCGGCATCGTCGCCGCGGGGGTCGGCAACGCGAGTACAAGTGGCGGGTCCGCTAAACCCGGGTCCTCCGGGTCCGCGGGCGACCTCGGGGACCCCGTGGAGATGACCACCGTCGTCGGCGCGAGGGCTCGCGCGAGGTTCGATTTCTGGGAGAACTTCGAACTCGTCACCGGAGCGTCGCGGTACCGCGGCGACGCGGCGCCCGTCACCCCGCACGGCTCGCGCCCGCCGCAGCACGAAAACAAAATCGCGCGCGACGGCGGGTCTTCTTCTCACGCCGCCGCGAACGTCGCGAAGGGCGCGTCGTCGGGGCTCATCGCGCCCAAAAAATCGTCGTCGCAGCAACACGCGTCGTCCGCGGCGCCCGGGATCTCCGCGGGATCGGGCGCGGGCGCGGGAATGGCGGCGCGCCCGCCGAGCTCGTCCTCGCAGGGCTCGCGCGGGTCGAGCGGGCGGCGGGACTCAAGGAGCGACGCGGGGAGCAGCGCGCGCGGCCGCCAGAGGTCCGCGGTGTACACCCGCGTCGCCGCCGTCGTCGGCGGCGGCGACTCGGCGGCGGCGAAGGCGGCGGCGGCTCAACATCCGTCGGCTTCGGAGGCGGCGCGGATTCGCGTCGCGTCGGCGCAGCGGCACTCGGCGCGGCGTCGCGCGAAGGCCCACGCGGGGCCTCCCGCGGCGGCGTCGGCGGTGCATCGCGCGGGCGCGGGGCTTCCGAGTTTGGGCGTCTCCGGGTCCGTCGCGCCGCGGTCGCCGCGGCTGAGCGTCGCGTCGTACGCCGAGACGTCCGCGCAGAGGCTCAAGGCGCTGCAGATGCTCCGCGAGCGCCACGCGAGGGTCGTGGAGGAGAGCGAGCGGGCGGCGGAGAGCGATAAGGCGGCGCGATCATCTACGGGCGGGGGGACGCTTGGAGGGGGGGGGACGATGGGGTCGCCAAGGGCGAGCGAGAGGGTGGTCACCCCGGACGCGTACGTCGTCGCCCGGTGAGGAGAGAGCGCCCTCCTATAGGAGGAGCGAGGGGCGAGGAGCGAGGAGCGCGGAGCGGAGGCGCAAGCACTGACGCGATGCGAGAGTCATCTCATCGACCCGTAGTCCGTTCCATCTGACGCGCCCGTACAATCAATCAATCTAATCTATCGCTTGTTCTTCCCCGACGACGCCCCCTTATCGCCGCCCTTGTCCTCGTTCGCCTCGCGCTCGAGCATGCCCGGGAGCTCCGGGAAGCACTCCTCCGGTCGCATTTTCGGGTGCTTCCCCTCCGCGTGCTCGACGAGGTGCTTCGCCTTCGCCGTGACCATGAACGTCTGGCGGCAGCTCTGGCAGACGTGCGCGGATTTGTCCGCCGCCTGCTTCGCGAGGGACGCCTTGCTCGTCGCGCTGCGCTGCCCCGCCGCCTCCTTGCGCTCCTTCTCCTTCTTCTTGAGCTGGATCTGCTTCTTGTTCATCGACGCGGGCGCGAGGGCGAAGCGGGGGTCGGGAGGCCGGAGGCGAGGGCGTATGCCGCGAGCCGCGGCGAAGGAACGAGAGCGGGGCGGCGAGGAAAGGGGCGCGAGACCTTTCGTCGCCGGCGCGGCGACGAGCGCGGCGTCGAAACCTCGGTGTCCGGACGGACGTTAAAAAACCGCGGACCGGCTGTGCGTCTCGGGACGGCCGTTCAAGAGAGCGTTTTCGCGCGCGTCCGTATGGGCAAACAGTCTCATCGCGAGATGGCTCGTCGCGGATTCGTCTCATCGGACGGGGATCTCCCGCGCGTTTGCACCTTCGACGACGCGCGGCCTTGAAATTCAGCCTCGGCACCCGCCCGCGCTCGCTCTCCTCGCCGGCGTTCCGACCGCACAAACGTCCGCGCGGGTCGGTCGCGGCCACCTCCGCGGCGGACGCCCCCGGAATCCGCGCGCGTTCGGACGCCCGCGCGCGTTCGCTCGACGAGGGACCGCGGAGACGCTCGCGCGTCGCGCTCCGGGAAAAAGCTCGGGACAGGCGCTCGCGCGCGCGCGCGTCGCGTTCGAGTATTTTTTAGCCGACAGCGCGCCGGCGCCGTTCGCGCCCGCTCGTGTCGACGCCTTCGCTCGCGCGGGGGCGGACGCGGCTCTCTCGGGCGCGCGCGCACGCGGCGACGCGGTCGGACGCCGCGCGCGCGTTCGCGCGAGGTCGGAGGAGTCGCAGCGCCGAAACGCCGGAGCATCGCGCGGGGTGCTCGCTCCCTGTCTGCGCGCGCCCAGCCGCTCGGCGGGCTGCCGGATTGGTGACGCGCGGCTTCGCGCGGGGAAGCCCCGGTCGGAGGCGCGACCATGGCCGCCCGGGCGCCCCCCCCGTTCGACGCCAAGGAGGAACAGCAGGCCATCGGCGACGTCCTGAGCGGCGGCGCCGAGACCGAGAGGTGCGCGGCGCGCGCGCCACCTCCCCCGTCCGCGCGCGTTTGATTTTTCCCGCATTTTTGGACGCGCCCGCGACCCCCCGCGGGTCCCTCGAAAGGTCCGCCGCGCGCTCGGCTTCGTCGCGCGCCGCCTCCGGCGTCGCTCGACGAGGAACCCGCGTCGAGCGCCAGGCCGCCTTCCCCCGACCCCCGAAACGCCCCCGAGCGCGCGTCCCGCGGCGCGAGCCGGGCGCGTCCGCGCCCCCCGGGGCGGGGCGGGGCACGGGGCGGGGCGGGCCCCCGCGCTCCTCGCCCCGACCGACGCGAACGACCGACCCGACCCGACCCGGCTTTGAAAGACTCTGTTTGAAACGCGCGACGATCGACCCCGGGCGGGGCCCGCGGGCGTGCCTTTAACATCGCCCCGACGCCCGCGCCCGCCGCGCGTAAAAGTAAAAATGTTTTCCTCTCCTCCTCCCCTCGCGCCGTTCCTCCCCGCTCCCGCGCCTCTCGGATCCGCTTGTCAGCTCGACCCGACGCCCTCGAACTCACCGCCCCCGCCGCCCACCTCGTCGCTCGTCATCTTCCTCTCCAGGCCGAGTCTCCGCGCGCAAACCCCGAGCGGAGTCTCGTACGCGCAAACCGCGCGCGGCGGCGGCGGCGGCGGCGGCGGCGGCGGCGGCGGCGGCCCTCGGGTACCCGACGGAGGCTCGGAGATGGGCTCGGGCGTCGGCTCGCCGTCGGAGATGGGCTCGGGCGTCGGCTCGGGCGCCGCCTCTCCCGGCTTCTTGGTCGTCCCCCCCGGCGCCCTCCCCGGCGGGCGTTCGCTCGCGGAGGTTTTCGAACCGGGCGGGGACGGCGCCGGGGGGGCGATCCCGATCCCCATCCCCATCCCCATCGGGGGGGTCCCCGTCCCCGTCCCCGTCGCCGAAGCCGACGGTCTCCGATCGACCGAGCCCCCCTCGGGTCTCCGATCGACCGAGCCCCCCTCGACCGAGCCCTCCCCTCCCCCCGCGCCCGATCCCGATCCCGCGGAGGAGGGTTCCGCGCCGGCTCCCGGCGTCGGCGCCGCCTCGGGCGCGGCGGGGGCCGCGTCTTCGTCGTCGCCGCTTGACCCCGCCGGCGCCCCCGGGGGTTCGAACCCGGTTCCCCCGGTTCCCGGCGGGGCGCCGTACTACGGGACCTCGGCGGCGTCCTACGCGCCGGGCGCGTACGCGACCGCGGCTGCGTATTACCCGCAGTCGGGCGAGTACGCGACGGCGATGACGCCCGCGATGGCGATGCAGCGGCAGCACCAGTACGCGGCGATGCTGTACGCGCAGCAGAGGGCCGCCTCCGCGACGCGAGGCGGAGGGAATAAGGCGGATGTAGGCGGGGAGAAGGGCGCGCGAGCCGAGAACGGGTTCCGCCCCCCCGCGCCGAGAGGCGCGGCGAACGGAGAAGGGGGCGGCGGCGGAGAGGGCGGCGCCGCCGCCGCCGAGTCGGCGGGCGACGACTCGTCGGCGTCGGCGTCGACCTCGCACCTGGACGAGTCGTCGGCGCTCGGCCCGGCGGACGCCTCTTCGTACGCGTTCGCCGACCCCGCCGCGGCGACGGCGATGTATTATTACCAGCGCGCGCTCGCCGAGCAGAGCGGCGGCGACCCGAACGCGATGGCGATGGCGATGAACCGGCTGAGCGTCGCCGGGGACCCCTCCTCGCAGCAGCCGGGCCCCGCGGACCCCTCGGACCCGCGACAACATCAGATGTTGTCCCTGCAGCTCCAGCAGCAGCAGATGCTCGCCGCGCAGATGATGGCGGCGCAGATGGCGGCGGCGGAGTACTCGCATCAGGCGAACAACCCGGGCGGCCACCAAGGGTTCGCGGCGCACCCGGTGGACCCGCGGTACCATCACCACCACCACCGCCACCACCGCCAAATGGGTCCGCCCTTCCCCGGCGCGCCTTTTCCCGGGGCCCCGGGCAGTGACCCCGCGACGGCGGGCGACGGCGCGCAGACCGCCTACCGCGGCGGCGGCGTCACGTACTACGGCGCGAACCCCGACGGGTACGCGGCGGCGGCGGCCAACGCGGACGCGTACCATCACTACGGCGGCGGCCGAGGCGGGGACCCCGAGTACTCGGG
>MDSW01148402.1_pt1 | contig 13957 bp, 8 predicted proteins | sample 811171 | NCBI WGS metagenome assembly MDSW01 (sample SAMN05326641, study PRJNA326480) | marine metagenome | isolation source: seawater | place: Atlantic Ocean: North West | collected 2012 | reverse complement strand
TTGTTGAAGCGGAGCAGGTCCCAGCACGAGAAGCGCCGGCGCTCCATTCGGAACCTTGGAATTCCGAGCCGACGCCAACCGAGTTGGCAGAGCAAGACGCCTACTGCCGTAGGGTAGAGCTCTACGTTAAGGTCGGCGGCGCGATTTTCAGACGGCCGCGCCACACGACCTCACCTCTACGTCCGCTCCCGCATGCCGGCGCGAGACTACGAGAAGCAGGGCCAGATTGGCGAGGGCACGTTCGGCACCGTGTCGAAGGCCGTGCATCGCCCGAGTGGCTCTGTCGTCGCCATCAAGAAGATTCGCTGCCGCACGCCGAAGCAAGGGACAGAAGTGCCGACGCTGCGCGAGATCATGCTGTTGCAGGAGCTGCAGCACGAGAACGTGATCGAGCTGATCGAGGTCTTCGTCCACAACTGCAACATCAACCTCGTCTTCGAGTTCTGCTCTGCTGACCTCGAGCACATCGTGAAGACCAAGACACTGCCCCTGGATGGGCCGCGAATCAAGGGCTACATGCTTGGCACGCTCCGCGGCCTCGCGCACTGCCACTCGAACTGGGTGCTCCACCGCGACCTCAAGCCGGGCAACCTTCTCATTTCACCAGCTGGCGGCGTCAAGATCGCCGACTTTGGCCTCGCGCGCGTTTTCGGCAGCCCGGACCGCAAGTACACCGGGCAGGTGGTGACGCGCTGGTACCGCGCCCCCGAGCTGCTTTTCGGCGCCAAATTCTACGGTTCGGCCGTCGACATGTGGTCGGTCGGCTGCATCTTCTCCGAACTCCTTCGCCGTGCGCCGTTCTTTCCCGGCTCGTCAGACATCGACCAGCTGGCGCGCATCTTCACCGCCCTCGGCACGCCGGACGATGCGGTTTGGCCCGGCCTCTCGTCGCTCCCGGACTACATCCCTTTCCAGCCGGTGCCCGGAACCCCGCTTCGCGAGATCTTCGTCGGCGCTGACGATGTGGCTTTGGACCTTCTCAGCAAGCTTCTCACGTTTTGCCCAGGCGAGCGCCTCGGCGCTGACGAGGCGCTCCGGCACCCGTATTTCGTAAAAACCTAAGATATATCTAGAGTACGCGTCTCGGGTTAGACCGGTCGATTATTGAGAGGCAATGCGGAAGTTGCGACCGCGTTGCTACGCTACCAAGTGCTTGAGCTCTGCCAGCTGCTCGGAGATGCGCGCGCGCGCCTCAGGGCTCAGCACTCCAGCCGCCCGCAGTACGCGGGCGCCGTCGGCAAGCAGTCCGAGTGCGTGCGCCACGTCGCTTGCGAGCCGCAGTCGCTTGGCGGGAGGCTCAACGCCGTCCACTGCCCCCACCCCAATCTCGCCCGTCATCGCCGCCGTCGCCGCGGCCGCTGCCTCCCGCCGCCGTCGTCGCGCCGCCGCCGCGTGACGTGCCGCTTCTTCCTCGCACTGCAGGGTGGCGACACTGGCGTCGGCGCGCCGCTTTTCCCCGACGCGCGTCGCGTACTCCATCAGCATCGTCCCCGCCGCGCCCTCGGCCGGTGACGCGCCGAAAAGCGCGACGCCCACCGTCGGTGGCCCGTCTTCCATCAGGTTCATCACCGCCCAACCTGCCTCGTGCGCCTCGACGCAGTCCACTGCGTGCCCGCCCCGGCCGCCGCCGGCGGCCTCGGCGAGGGCGTGCAGCCGCTTCACCGACGAAAGAAGTGCCGTGCTCAGCGCTTGTTGCCGGTCGACGCCTCCGAGGGCCGCGTTTGCGCGGGCGACTACTTCGCGCGCAAGCGCTGCAAGTGGCGCAGCGATGCGTGCCGCCGACCCCGGGTGGGTGCCACCTGCGGCTGGTCGCGAGTTGATGACCGCGCCGTCGAGGAGACCGTCGAGCAGTCGTAGCACTTGAAGGAGTTGCTGCGGCCCCAGCGCGCACGCGCAGACGGCGGGCGCCGTGGTGGCAGCCGCGGCGGCAACAGTGGCGAGGTTGGCACCGGCACCAGGGCGCAAGCGAGTCTCCAGCCGCAGCAGCAGCGCCGACGCGAGCGGGAGCGGGAGCGCGGCACTCGGCGGGAGCAGCGTAGCAAGTGCCGCGGCGCCGTGCCACAAGGCTGCCTCGAACGGCTCGGCGTCGCCGTCGCAGGCCTTCAAGCCGGTGCGGCTGCCGACGCTGCTGCTGGTGCCACCGCCACAACCGCCGTCGTCGCTCTTCTCGCCACCCTCACCGCCCCAGACGCAGCGGTCGTCGCCGCCGCCGCAGCCGACGGCAGCGGCTGCTTCGAGGGCACGGACGATCGCGCGAAGCCAGTGAACGCCACCGGCCCTCACCAGCGGCGCCGAGATGGCAGTCATGGCCTCCGCTTTCGACAGGGAGCACACACGGTCGAGCAGCTGCAGCGCAGTGCGCACTGCTGCCTGGCGGCCGTCGGTGTCTGGCGACGCGAGGACGGTCTCCGCGGACCGCAGAGGGACGTCGATTAAGGCGAAGACGGCGTCGGCTACCGCGGTCGCCGACGCCGCGGAGGCGCTTTCGGAAGCGGCATTTGCAGGACGCAGCGCAGAAACGACGAGGTCGAGGAGGCAGCGGCGCTCCCATGCCGCACTCGGCGGCAGCCGTCGTGCCGCGTCGTAGAGCGTGGCTGCCTGCGTCGCTCGGTCATCCGCCGGCAGCGTCGCCGCCAGAGAGCGCCACAGCTCGCCCGCGACGGTGCGCATCACCAAGTGCGAGTCGCACCCTGCTGTCACCAGGGTGAGGAAGGCGGGTGGACGCGCGGTGGCAGGCGCGTGCCGCAGCGCGGCAGCGGCGATGCTTGAGACGGCGACGAGGAGCGGCGGGCGGCCACGCGTACTTGGCGTGACAAGACGTACGTACGCGACCGGCAGCGCGTGCAGAAATGCGCGGAGGGAATCGGTCACAGCGGTGCGGAGGATTCCCGACGCGACAGCGGCCGATTCTCGAGCTCCTGGGCTGCACAGCGACAGCTTGAGCGCCGACAAGTTGAGCAGCGCGAGCGCCGTGGAAGCGCTTCGATCGGCCTCTTTGTCCGGCGCGCCAGGCGCTTGCTCCGACAGCGACACAGGCAGCTCGATGGCTGCCCACGCGCGCAGGAGCGCCACGGGCGACGCCGAGATGTGCGGCACACCGCCAACGCGTTGTCCGCCGACGGCTGCGCCGGTGAGCAGCTCCTGCATCGAGATTTCTACTGAGGCACGAAGCTTCTCGAGCTTTGGCATCGCCTCCTGCACGGCATCGCCGTGCACACACGCAGGGGGAAGCAGAGCAAGAAGTCGCCCGAGGCCGGTTCCGAGTTCACGCGCCGCCTGCGAGCCGGTAGCAGCCTCGGCAGCGGCCCACGGGCCGTATGACACGCAAAAACCACGCAGATGGTTGAGGATGAACGAAGCCACCTTCAGCGCCTCATCGAGCGCGGGCGGCGGCGCCTCCGCAACCCTCTCGAGCGCCTGCCGCGCGTGCGCTAGCACGGACGCCTGCAGTTCCTCTGCCGTAGCGCCCGCGGCGCCCGCTGCAACCAGCCGGAGCAGCGGCGGTGCCGCGCCGAGCCGCGTGCGCAGTCGCCAGGCAGCGTTCATCACGCAGAAGTTCGTCACCCCACTCCGGCGCCCACGCGCCTCCTCCGCAGCGCAAACCGCAACGAGGGCGCGGGCCGCGGCACCAATCGCCGAGCCGATCGCGTGGTCGGCAGCCCTCGCGACGCCGCCGCCGCCACCATCGCCGTCGCCGCCGCGGGGCACGGGCAGCAGGCCCAAGGTCGTCTTCATCAGCTCACACACCGCCGTCACGAGCTCGCCGTGCATGTGCTCGTCAGGTAGCAGCGACTGCTTGACCACATCGGACACGACGCTGAGGACCTGCGGTAGAAGCGTCGGCGGGAGCTGCAGCAGGCCATCACTGCACGAGGAGCATAGGCTCGCACGCAGCTTCTGGCTGATAGTCGTCAAGTCGGCTGCAGTAGCACCTAAACGAAGCGCGCTCGTCACCTCAAGCGTGAGGGCTTCGAGCTCGGCGACGCCCATCGAAAGGAGCGGGCGGCCGGTGGGTAGAGCGGCTCGAGCTATACTACAGGAGGTCCCAGGTACGTGAAGGTAGGAAGCTTCAGGAGCTCCTAAGATACGTTTAGCGGCGGGTGTGCCAAAGTGGACGGCCCCTTACTCGATTACTCACCTCAGCGCTCAATATACGACGTTTTCGCTTTATTTGCATTCTGTGCGGACACGTTGTCGTCTGCTGCGAAGAACGGTCACGACAACCGCGATGCCGAGCACGGCGGCGACGGCGGGCGGCGCGTGGGCGGTGCGGTACGCCGCGGAGGACTGGATCTCGGAGAAGACGAAGATGCGACGGACGGCGTGATTGCCGCTCTCGGCTAGCCAGATCGACCCATCCTCCCTCTGCGCGAGGCCACGCGGCTCGTTGAATCGTGCGAGAGAGCCGGCCCCGTCGAGCATACCGACGTCTTCGGTGCCGGCAAGCGTCACTGTCACGCCGTCGGTGCGCACCTGGCGCACTCGGTGGTTGCCAGTGTCGGAGACGAGGGCGCCACCGTCCGCTGCGCACGCAACGCCATACGGCAGCGCAAACTGCGCCGCCAGCTGGTACGTCAAGAGCACCGACGCCTTCGGCTTCTCCTGTCGCGTGCGCGAGTCCTCGATTCCCGGAAGCCCGTTGCCCGCCAGCGTCTCGACGACCGCGTGCTCGCCCCAATCCAGACCCTCGACGCCTTTGCTGTCCGTCATCGGGCCGGCGACGACGCGGCGGATCGCGTGGTTGCCGCTGTCGGCGACGAGAACCTCGGCGCCCCCTGCGCACACCGCGACGGACCGCGGGTAGCGGAAGCTCGCCACGAAGGCTGTCGCGCCTTCGAAGCCCTTGTTGCCGGTGCCGGCGAATGCACGCAGCCGCCAGCCGCCCCCGGAACGGGGCGATAGCTGCAGGATGCGGTGGTTGTCGGTGTCCGCGACGAGCAGCCCGTCGCGCCAGATCGCCACGCCCTGCGGGTTCCAGAGTCCACTTGGCGGCGCATTCGTGAGTGCAGCCGTCCCGTTGCCTCGATGCTCGGCAGTCGCGTACCCGGCGCCGGCGGCGCCCCACACGGTTGAGACGACGCCGCTTGCGCCGGGTTGGCTGGCGGAGATCATGCGCACCGCGTGGTTGCTCGTGTCTGCAACGAAGACGGCGCCGTCGCTGCTGCGCCACGCGACGCCGTGCGGGTTGAAGAAGCGGGCCGCTGCGCCGCGCCCGTCCACGAAGCCATGGCCATCGCCGCCTGCGATCGTCTCGACGTAGCCGTCGCCAAAGATGCGACGGACGGCGTGGTTGTCCGCGTCTGCGACGAACACCTGATAGTCCGCTGCCGCAGCGAGACCCATCGGCGAGCGGAAGCTCGCCGCCCAGCCAGGGCCGTCATCGTGCCCTGGCCGGACGTATCCTGGTGCACTCCGACCAGCGACGGTGCCGACGTCGCTGAGAACGGTCGCTGGGTCGATCGTCGGCTCGATGAGGACCTGCGGCCACTCCGAGTCGTCCCGCGCCGAGAATTGCCACCTCGGTTCCATGGCGGTTAAAAATGTTTTTGGCAGCAAATTGCTACCATCGTAGGAAGCTTCCTACCAGTAGAGCTCTACATCCAACGTTTTTCAAACGCGCGTATTCACTCCACTTTCACAGCGCCGTAGATGACCCGTACGAAGGTCAGGCAGCAGGCGAAGCCGACGGTGCCGGTGAACATGAAGAAGGTGAACGAGGCGACGAGCATGTACCCGATGTACAGCATCACCGACACGCCCCGCGTCATCACCATCTTCGTCGTCATATACACAACTGCCGCCGTTTGGAGTGCTCGCGGTGGCCGCCTCGCGCGGGGCGCGGGGCGCGGGAGGAGGGCGGAGGGTGTATTTTGTGGCAGGGCGCACCCGAGTACGCGAAGAGGTAAAGACCAGACGAGCCCGCGGTGAGGAAGGAGCGCCACCACCAGCGGTAGTCCTCCGCGCACAGCTGAAAGTAGCACAGCACGATCGTGATCTGAAGGCGCGGGTGTGGCAGCGTTTGCGTGCGCGCCGGCGTGGGAGGGCGGGGGCGGCCGATATCGCACGCGGCACCTCGCCGCACGTGACGAGCAGGATGAGGAAGACTATCAGAAGGAACCCAAAGACGTAGTAGTATTGGTGGAGCCAGACCGACGAGAGGATGAAGAACAGCTCGATGAAGACGGCGCCGAAGGGCAGCACGCCGCCTACCAGGACAGCGAAAGCGGGCTGCATGTACCACGCCTGCGGCGGGATGCTCCGCGGGATGAGGTTCGTCTTCGTCGGGTATGCCAGCGGCTCCGCTCGGCCGCCGAGATGTGCGCCCGCAAAGACGAGGGGCACCGAGATCCCTGCGGCGGCGAGGGCGGCACGCGGGCTCAAGGAAGGCCGACACCGGCGGCGTGGACGGGGCGGGCGCACCGAACCAGAGGAGCATGAGGACGATGAAAGTACCGAAAGGGACGGCGCCAGAGGACTTTTGGCCCCAGATGAACATGTTGAGCACGAAGAAAAGCGTGAAGACGACGCCGGGGAACATGAGCGCCGTCTTCAGCGTCACCATGCGCTGCTCGCCGCCCTTGAACGTTTTGTACAGGCGCGACGAGACGTATCCCGCGATGACGCCGCAGAAGACGAAGCAGAGCATCATCGCCGTCATCAGCCCTGCGCGGTGGAGAGCGGCGCTCAGCCGCGCCGCGCGAGGGCCAGCAGTCCGGAAGAGGCCACGCCACGCGCACGCGCACGCGCTCGGCATCGCGTTGCGCGCGCGGCATCGCGTTGCGCGCGCGGCGCACCGCCGCGGTTCGACGGCGATAAGAAGCCGAAGACGGCGAACGCCATCGTGACTACCGTGCACGCGAGGACCTGCGCCCCCGTCCCGACGTACACCGCGAGTAGCCCAGCGCGCGGCGGCGTGCGGAAGACGTCGCCGTGGACCTGCGCATTCGGGGCGCCGGCAGTGAGCGTCCGCGTGCACGCGCGCCTCGGCAGCGTGCCCCGCACGTCGAGCTGCGGGCCACCGCGGTGCACGGCACGTGGATTGCGGGCGGCGGCGGCGGTGCGTGGCTCACGAGCTTCCACCCGCTCTCCTCCTGCATCTCCTCCATCGACTCGACGTCGTTGTACCGGCGAAGGTCGCGGTGTAGCGTGCGAGTCATGATCATCGCCACCATTCCGGAGAGGAAGAGGACGATCATCAGCGAGTTGACGATCGAGAACCAGTGGATCTGCTCGTCGGTCGCGTAGAGGTAAACGTCCCACCGCGACGCCCATTTGACATCCGAGTACTCCCACCTCACGTCGTACGTCCACACGATGTCACCGGCGGCTCTCACCGGCTGCGGCGGCAGGTTGTGCGTGACCGGCTTCTGAGGGGTGCACGTGGAGAGCAGCGGCTTCGCGGCGCCTGACGCCGCGCCGCCCTTCTCCTCGTGTTTGACCGAGAACGGCTCGACCTCGAAGCCGACTATGCGCGAGCCCTCGAACGAGGCGTCCATGTGGTACTTGAGCACGAGGCGGTGGTGGTTGTACACGTAGTTGACGCCGGCCGTCGTGCCCGGGATCTCGGCCGAGCCACGGAAGCCGAGCGGGAATCCGCGCTCGTAGATCGTGATGATACGCGGCGGCGTCGTCGGCGTCGCCGGCTCGACGACGCGCGTTGCCGCCGGCAGGTTATCGATTATCCAGTTGACGCGGTAGTCCTCCGCGATCTTGCCCGAGAACTGCCGCATCTCCGCCGCCGTGTACGCCATCTTGCACAGGACCTCGCACGTGGTCTCCACGTTCATCTTGATCTCGTACAAAGAGTTGACGATGCGGTCCCCGCGCATCACCTCGCCCAGATTCTCCGCGACGTGGTGCACCTCGTCCGGCTTGCAGAATGGCAGTGAGTACCACTCGTACGGCAGCTGCGTCTTCGTTGACGTCAGCTTGTTCACCTTCATCTCCACCTTCTCTCTGTCATCGTACTCGATCGGCGAGACGCCGGGCAGGTAGAATGCGCGCGCCGACGCAACGTGCACGAGGAGGAGCGCGATGCGCGCGCTGTCTGATGCCTTGGCCATGGGAGTGAGTTAGGCAAAGAAGACCGCAGGTAAGAACCACTGGACCAGCTGCAGGTCGCATAGGAATTCCGACACCGCGCGTACTGTAACGTACTGTAGCATTCCTTGTTGCTTCGTGCCGGCTCCGCCTGGACGAATGCGGTCCTCTGTTGCCGTGCGCACGGTGCCGTCGCAGACCTGCTTCGTGCGGCTCCCGCCCGTGCTGATCCGGCAGCTGCCACCGACGACCACGGCGTGCGCCTTTCGGCTGCGATGGCCGGCCGAGGCGCCCAACCGCACGGTGTACGTGTCCTGGGGTGGCGAGGTGAGCGCGTCCGATGCGCTCGAGGTGCCGAGCGCGCTCGCCGAGGCACTCGGGCTCCGGCTGCCCGTGCGCGTCGCGCTCGCCGCGGTCGAATTACCGCGCGCCACCTCCGTCGCCGTGCAGGCCGAGACCGGTGCCGACTGGGAGGCCATCCGGGCGGACGCGGCGGCGGTGGAGGAGCACGCACTCGCGCAGCTCGCTGTCGTCGCGGCCGGCCAGCGGCTGCCGCTCTGGCTCCGGCGCACCGTCTGCGTCTGGCTGCGCGTCACCGCGCTCGAGCCCGCCGTGGCCGCCGCGCGCTTGGGCCCCGGAACCGAGATTGTGGTGGCGCCGAGCCCGCCGTCGAACCGCGGCGCCGGCGGCGGCGGCGGCGACGGCGGCGCCGGCGAGTGTGCGAGGGCGCCCGCCGGACGCAGCCGCCGGCTGCGCGTACAGCCGGCAGGCGGCGACGTCGAGCCCTTCAGCATCGGCGTCGACGGTGCGACGATGCGCGCATGCGGCTGGCGTCCGTCGCAAGCGCTCCTACTGCGCGTAGACAGATCCGGAAGCGCCGGAACGGTGGCGGGGAGGCGCGGCCCGCCGTTTGCGGCGGTGTCACCGGGAGCGACTGCGGCCGAGCCGCCGGACGAGAGGCCCGGCTTCGCTTTCGGGCGCGTAGTTCTTCTGCCAGCGGCGACGGTGGCCCACGCAGCTCTGTCGCGCCCCGTGCTACGGCAGCTGAACGTGGGCGTAGGCGAGACCCTGCGCGTGCGCGCCGTGGCTCCGACAGGCGGCGCGGCTGAGGCGTGGGTCTGGCCCCGGCGCATCTCGGCGCACCCCGCACAAGGCGCCCCCCGGGCGCCGCCGCCGGCTGAGCGCGCCACTCGATGGCTCGCGGCGGCGGCGCGGATCCACGCCGAAGCGCACGGCGCGTCGCCGTCGTCTCCACCGCCGCCGCTGCTGCTACCGCAGGGTTTCGCGCTCGAAGATGAGGACGGCGCGCTCGTCCTCCGCTTCGATGCTGGCTCGCCTCCCGACGACAGCGCGGCCGCGGCCGCAAGTGATGGAGCTCGGTGTCTCGGGCACGCCACCCTTTTCGCGCTGAGCGTGTCGGCGCTTGACTCGCTACAGGTTGTGGAGGGCGTACCGATCGTCCGGGGCACACGGACATCTGCCGCGGTGGGCGGCGTGGCAGGCCTGGAGCTGCTGCCTCCCGAGCACGGCCACGACGACTGGCGGGCGGTGCCGATGGCGGAGGCGCGCCGCGCGGCGGCGCACGTGCGCGCCGCAGCGGCGGGCGCTGCTGACGCGCCAGGTGGTGCGCGCTCGCTGATGGGCCTGCTCGTGCACGGCGCCTCGGGGGCTGGAAAGACGACGCTGGCCCACACCGTAGCTAGGCTCGCCGCCGAGACTGCCTCCGCGTCTTGTGCCGAGAGCGCCAGGGGGCGGTCCGCTTCGCCGCCGCTTTGGTGTGCGCGGTTGCCGCTCCGCCCTCTCTCCACCGTCACGCCAATGGCCGCGCTTGCGACGATCCAGTCGGCGCTGTGTGCTGCGGCTGCCCGCGCGCCTGCAATGCTCGTGCTCGACGATCTCGACCTCTTGCTGCCGGCCGCTGACGAGGCCGACGGCGTTGGTGGTGTCGTTGATGGGCTCGCGGAGGCGGTAGCCGAGCTTCTCGGAGTGCAAGCGCACGACCGCCGACGTCGGGCCGTCTGCATCGTGGCGACCGTGGCGGGTCGCGGCACGCTGCACCCTGCGGTGCGCGTCCCCGGCCTGTTCGACGAATCGCTGCTCCTGCCACCACCCAGCCGTTGGCGGCGCGCCGCGCTGCTCGGTGCGCTCGCGGCGCAGCGGTGTGTGCGCTTCCCGCCCGCGTTGCACCTTCACGTGTCGGATCTTGCGGAAGGGATGCTGCCAGGAGATGTCAATCAGTTGGTGACGCGCGCCGTGCTCGCCGCCGCCGCGCGCGCGCTGTCGCAGCAATCGCCCCCCGGCGCAGCACGTGGCGGTGGTGGCGATGCGGTGCGATTGGAGCTTTGCATCAACGACTTCCGCGATGCACTCGTCCACGTGACGACTGCAGCGGATTGCGCCAGCGGTGTCGTCTCGCCACACGACGTCGTTGCGGCCGCCGCCGGCGGCGGCGGCGCTGAGCACGGCCTCGCCGCCGTCGGCGGTCTCGAACAGGCGAAGCGTGCGCTAACGGAAGCGGTGCTGCTTCCGACGCGCCACCCGCGGCTCTTTGCTTGCGCGCCGCTTCGCCTGCGTTCAAGCGTGCTGCTGTACGGCCCGCCGGGCTGCGGCAAAACGCTGCTCGCCTCCGCGCTCGCCTCGGAGAGTGCGCTCCCGTTTTTGTCCGTCAAGGGCCCCGAGCTCCTCAACAAATACATCGGCGCGTCTGAGGCCGCCGTCCGCGATCTGTTCGCCCGCGCCACCGCCTCGCGGCCGTGTCTTCTTTTCTTCGATGAGTTTGAAGCCATCGCGCGGCGCCGTGGACAGGACTCGACCGGTGTCACCGGTGCGCTGCCGCCAGCGACCATTGCCCTTGCGCGAGGCGCGCGCTTGCAGGCTGTAATCTGCCGTGCCGAAGACACGCCGCGCGTCCGCCGCAGACCGCGTCGTCAACCAGTTGCTCTGCCAGCTGGACGGCGTCGAGGCGCTCGTCGGCGTATCCGTCCTCGCCGCCTCCAACCGGCCGGATCTCATCGATCCGGCGCTGCTGCGGCCCGGACGCCTCGACCAGAAGGTGCACGTGCCCCTGCCTGACGCGGCTGCTCGCACCGACATCCTCCGCGCGCTCTCGCGCCCGCTCCGCCTTGCCGCCGATCTCACGACGGCGAACGGCATCGGCGCGCTCTCCAACCGCACCGCTGGGCTGTGCGGCGCCGACCTCCAAGCTCTTCTCTACGATGCGCAGCTGGCGGCGATCGGTGACGCTAGGTCAGCGGCGAGCGCAGCGAGCGGCGTCGCCGGCAGCGCCGGCGCCGACGCAAACGGCGCTGACGACATCGCCGAGCCGCCGCTGAGCGCGGCGCACACGACGCAGCTCGTTCGGTCACGCGACGCGAGACTGCCGTGGCTGCACGCGCCCTCGGTCTGGCGGGGCGTGTTTGCCGACGCTGCTGGCGGCGACGGCGGCCATGTCGCGGTCGGATCGTGCGGCGGGCCGCCAGTGGTGGGCATGCGTCACGTGCTGGACGCGTTGGCGTCCTCGAGGTATTCAGTGTAGGGGTTCGGCCCATTCTCAAACATCGTTTGAGCGCAGCTTTACAGGACGGGAAAAGGACTCACAAAGTGTTCGGAGCTCCAGTCAGTATAATCTTTTACACTGGTAGCGCAAACGGCGTGCGTACTTAGCGCGAACAGCGTACAGCTCTTAGGAGTGTATCCTACGGCTTTCCTTTCAGCACCCTGTACTGTAGCGTGTAGGAATTCGTCCTGTACAGTCTGCAGGTGAGCTCGACGTAGCCGCGCGCTCACACGTGCCGCCGGGCCTTGTGCTCCTGTGTCGATGTTGACTATCACCATCGTCGTCACGACGTTGCGCGTATTTGCGGCGGCTGCGAATCTAGCGGCGTGCCCGGGAACAAGCGCCTGCCACGATCGAAGCAACAGCGGGGTCACGGCCGCGCTTGCGCAGAGGTGCTCACCTGCACAAGCTACCGAACGGGAGCTGGCGGCGTGCCTTGCGCTGCGTGGTGGTGGTTCGATCTGGTCGTGGTTCGAGGACGTGCTGCGCAGCATTGGCCTTTTCTCGAAGGAGGGAAAACTCCTCGTGATCGGTCTGGATAATGCAGGGAAGAGCACGCTGCTCACTGTGCTCATGCGGGACGAGGTGGTGCCCCACGCACCGACGCACCAGCCGGTCTCCGACGTGATCAAAGTGGGCAAGATGAGATTGCGCGCAGTCGATATGGGCGGCCACGAGATCGCGCGTCGCATGTGGGTGCAGTACAGCCATGAAGCCGATGGCATCGTTTACATCGTCGACGCCGTCGACCGCGATCGCTTCACGGAGGCGGCGTTGGAGCTACACAAGCTGCTCGCGGCGAGCTCGCTGCCGCCGAAGACGCCCGTCCTGATCCTAGGCAACAAGGTCGACCTTCCGGGTGCCGCGCGCGAGGAGGAGATGTACTACGGCCTCGGGCTCGACGAGCTGTACCGCGCCGGAGACGGGTCGCGGCCGCTCCGCTTGTTCATGTGCAGCGTCTTCGAGCGGCGCGGCTACCTTGAGGGCTTCCAATGGCTCGGCGACCAACTGTAATATACAAACATGATTCTTCGACGATATAGGAATCATATTTTTTGTGCTGCGCTTTTCGGACGCGGGGAGCGCCCGGCCCTGTTTCGAGGTCGCGCGCCGCGGTCACGTCCAATCGGGGATCCGGTCGGCCCGCGCATACCTGTAAAACGTGCCGGTCGGCCTGCCCTCGGCGGTGTACGGACGGCCGTACGACTGGAGCGTGGCCTTGTCTGCAGCGAGCAGGTCCTTCTTCGACTTGTCGCTGCCAACGACCGCTTCGCCGGTGACGCGCGCGGCGAAGTCCTCCGGCTTCCAGTTGGCAAGGAGGCGGTGGCTCTGCCCGCAGCGCGCGTAGCTCGCGGCGTGCATCTCCTTGTACGGCACGCGCGCGTCGAAATGCGCGAGCACGCGCTCGACTGGCGTCTCAAGCGTGACTTCGACTCGCTCGTCCAGCGTGAGCACGCGTTTGATGTACTCCAGTGGGAAGTAACGCCCGGGGGTGAGGTGGAGCTGGTCGTGATAGTGCTGGTAGTTGGCGGGCGTCCACGGCATCATGATGCATTGCAAGTGCAGCTGGAACTGCGACGGCGGGAAGTTGCACCCGAACACGACGTGCGAGCGCAACTCGTCGAGTGTCGCGAGCGTCTCGACTCCGGCCGGTCGCAGATACTTGTTTCGCCAGGGCGGATGTCGCACGAACTGCTCGAGGACGCAGGCCCACGCGGCGTCCTCGAGCTTCTGCAGGAGCGCGAGGCCGGCGCGCGGATGCCGCAACAGGAACATCCAGTTCGGGATGTATTGGGTGGTGGGCACTACGTTCAGGTGGCACGGGGACAGCTGAAGTAGGTCATCGAGGACCAGTAGCTCTTCGGTCTGCTTGCGCACCGAGATTGTGAGCGGGAAGGGCGCCTTCGCGACACCGTACACGAAGCCCATGAAGATGTTGTGGGAGTGCGTTGTCTCCTGCGGGAGCTCCGAGGAGCACCCGTTGCACGAGGTCATTGTATTGCCGCATACCTTGCCGCACGCGCCGCACTTCTTCACGTTGTTCTTGAGGTGGCGCAGCAGGGCAACGTCGCCTGCGTTCGCCACCGCAAACTCGTCCAGTGTTCCCTTGAAGAGTGGGCGGCGCGCGTCTGCCCCCAGCGGCACGTGCGTGCCTGCGAACGCCGCCTCCAGCGCACCGGCGAGCAGCGCGCCATCGACGATGCCCGACAGCCCATTGTCGCCCTCCTCTGCGGGGCTGCGCCTTTTCATGTGTCTGCTGTTCGTGGGAATTCCTAGTTGTTTGACCCCCTTCCCCCCCGCCGGAGACTCGATTTCCATTCCACCAGCGTCGCGGCCCTCCACTCTCGCCGGTGGACGTCG
>MDSW01076545.1_pt1 | contig 13958 bp, 15 predicted proteins | sample 811171 | NCBI WGS metagenome assembly MDSW01 (sample SAMN05326641, study PRJNA326480) | marine metagenome | isolation source: seawater | place: Atlantic Ocean: North West | collected 2012 | reverse complement strand
TTTATATGATGCTTGTTTTGATATTTGAATAGCAAAATCATATCTTCCTATTTTTGTTGCTAATTTTGCAGCTAATACCTCGCTTCCATTCTCAATGTCCAATTGAGCTAAATGTTTTAATATATCCTTGGTATAACGTGTTTTATCTAGTTCTTTTAACAAAGTAACATGTTTAATTAATTTATTTGAATTAAATTCTTTCTCAAAATCTTTAGAGTAAACTGACTGATCTTCCAAAATAAATTTACCATCAGGATTTATTTCTTTAAATGATAATTGACCATAATATGTTGTAAGAAAAACAGATCCTTCTTTAAAATATTTCTCAGCATTTTCTTTGTCTCCTAAAAATTTATAGGACTTGCCTAGCCAATAAGCTCCTCTAGCTAAACTAATCGGATAACCGACATTATTATAGAAATTTTCAAAATGTGAGATTGCATATTCAGCTGAGTCTAAAAATGATAATGATACCCAACCAGCCAGCCACTCAGCCTCTGCAAATTCAGGACCAAAATTCAAACCATGTTCACTAGCAATTTTATAAGCCAACTTATATTTTTTTTTATATATTAAGCTTCTTACAATACCTTCTCTTTGTTTCCACCATAAGTCTGGACGCACAAGTTCTTCTTCATTTTTGTCGGAATTTGCATATAAAATCTCTAAAGATGAGTCTAATCTTCCTCTTCTATTACGCCATTTCAATCTATCATATTGAAGACCAATATCTTTTTTTAAATTTGCTGGTACATTTGTAATCGCTTTATCAACTCCATATGAATTACTCATTAATATTTGACGAGCATTGTAAAGAGCTTTCTTTTCTTTAGGCAGATATCTTAACATTCTTTTCAAATCCCAGTATTTTGAGTTCCACGCAAGATAATCTGCTCTTTTTATATGCTCTTCTGTTGTTAAGATTTTATTAAATTTTCTTTTATAATATCTTAAGTCGCCTTTGGAAAGATCTGCTGTTATCCAACCTTCCATAATTAAGTTTTTAGCTTTTTCTTGGTCTCCTAAAGCCAGGTAAGATTCCCCAAGTTTGATTTTACCCATTCCACTTAATGGCTCATCTATACCTGATTTTTTATACTCATTTTCAAACCAATTTATAATAGATTTTGGTGTTGTATTTTTTAAAATAATCTTATGTTCAGCTAAATATCTAAGTCTATTTACTCGAGGATAATCATTATTTTTTAAAATAAAAGTTTTATAATCAGTAAAAGTTGCTTGATTGCCTCTTTCTTTTAAATACAACCAATTTACAAGATTTCTAAATTCCTTATCTTTAACTTTTGTTGTTTTATTCAAAGCTGTAATCCATTTTCTCGCTTTTACTAATTTGAAAATTTCTTTGGCTTTTTCATAATCTTTTTTAGATAAAACAGAAGATGCTTTAGCTTCTTTTGGCAAAGATTTATATGTTTTGGGTTTTTTTTGAGGATAAATAAATTTGTCATTAGTTATTTTTTTTACCTCTTCAATTTTTTTCTTTTTATTTTTAAATTCTTTTTCAATAAGACCAGAACCTTTTTTTGAAGGTTTGTGTTTTGGCAATAAAAGATCTTTATTTGTTAAGTTTTTTTTCTCATTAATTTTGGGTAGTAAACTGTTAGGTTTACTTTTTGGTAAGAGAAAAATACCCCCATCAGCAGAAATTGCCGAACTAGTATTTATAACAACAAATAAAATTACTAGACTAATTATACGAATAGGCATAAATTTAAGATAAAACTAACTATCTTATATTGTTTTATGTTCAAAGGATCAATTGTTGCATTAATTACACCGTTTAAAAACAACAAATTAAATGAGGAAAATTATTCTAAATTAATCCACCACCATATTATCAATGGAACAAAAGGTGTAGTCCCAGCTGGTACAACAGGAGAATCACCAACTTTGTCTCATGACGAGCACAGGAAGGTTATTGAAATAGCAGTAAAAGAGTGTAAAGGAAAAATACCAGTGATCGCTGGAACTGGATCAAACTCTACAGCTGAAGCTGTCGAACTTTCAAAGCATGCTGAAAAATCAGGAGCAGATGGACTTTTAGTTGTAACTCCTTATTACAATAAACCTACTCAAGAAGGTTTGTATCAGCATTATAAAAAGATTAATGACAGTGTTGGGATACCGATAATTATTTATAATATACCTTCAAGATCTGTAATAGACATGAAGGTTGAAACTATGGCTAAATTATTTGAGTTAAAAAATATTGTCGGAGTAAAAGATGCAACGGGAGATCTCGATAGAGTTGACCAACAACTAAAAGTTATGGGAAAAGATTTTATTCAGCTTACAGGTGAAGATGGTAATGCACTAGAATTCAACAAAAGAGGAGGCAGAGGTTGCATAAGCGTTACAGCAAATGTAGCTGCTAAACTTTGTTCAGAATTTCAGTCTTCTTCATTATCAGTAAATGACTCTAATTTACAAGCTCGTGCAAAAGAAATTGATGATATGCTTTCTCCTTTACATAAAGCATTATTTATTGAGAGCAATCCTTCACCTGTAAAATATGCTGCTTCCTTATTAAAATTATCTTCTGATGATGTTCGTTTACCTTTAGTTAAAGTTACAGATAAGACAAAAATTGCCATAAAAGAAGCGCTTAAAGTTGCTAAACTTTTTTAATGAAAAGAAGATCAGTTCCTGGACAAAAAATTGTTTGCCTTAACAGAAAAGCAAGTTTCAATTATTTTTTTTATGAATTGTTCGAAGCTGGTATTGCTTTAAAAGGATCAGAAGTAAAATCTTTAAGAGACGGTAAAGCTAGTATTGCCGACTCTTATGCAATTGATAAAAATGGAGAAATATTTCTTATTAATTCACATATTCCTTTATATAGGCAGTCAAGTTACAACAATCATGATCCTAAAGGTGAAAGAAAATTGTTGCTTAATAAAAAAGAAATTAACAAATTAATTGGAAGGATAAACCAAGAAGGTTTAACAATAGTTCCTACAAAACTTTATTTTTTTAAAGGAAAAGCAAAAATACAATTAGCTGTTGCTAAAGGAAAAAAACTTTATGATAAAAGACAAGTTAAAAGAAAAAGAGATTGGGATAGAGAAAAAGCAAGAATTTTAAGTAAAAATAATAAATGATTTTTTTAAGTATAGGTTCAAATTTAAAATCTAAATGGGGTAACAGGTTCCAGAATGTTAAGATGGCTATAGATAAAATTTCGCATGAAAAAATTAATATAAAAAAAATCTCAAGTTTTTATGAGACACCATCTTACCCTGATAAAAATCATCCAAAATTTATTAATATTGTTATCGAAGTAGAATTTTATGATGACCCAGAAGATTTATTAAAAAAAATATTATTAATAGAAAAAAGATTAGGAAGGGTTAGAAATTTAAAAAATGAACCAAGAACTTTTGACATAGATATAATCGATTTTAATGGACTTATACTAAATAAGGATAATATTAATTTACCACACCCTAAAATGCATTTAAGAAATTTTGTTTTATTTCCACTTAAAGAAATCTGCCCTACATGGATGCACCCAATTTTAAATAAAAAAGTGAATGTTTTAATTGAAAATTTGACCTTAACTGCAAGTAAGGAGATTACAAGAATAAAGGAAAGTGATATATTAAACTCATGATCAATAACGAAGAATTAATTAATAAGGTAAAATCTTATAACAAGTTTTTTAACCCCGATATTTTATCAAAAGCTTATGATTTTGCTCTAAGAGCACATAAAAATCAAAAAAGAGAATCTGGAAATCCTTATATAATTCACCCCGTAGCAGTTGCAGATATACTCACAGAGTTAAAATTAGATAGCGCAACAATTACGACAGGTTTGTTGCATGACACAATCGAAGATACTAAAGTAACTTACGAGTCAGTTAAAAAAGAATTTGGTAAAGAAGTTGCGGATTTAGTTGAAGGGGTAACCAAAATATCAGCGCTTGAAGAAAAAGCTGTTGAAAATTCAAAAGCAGAAAATTTTAGAAAACTGATACTTGCTACATCAAAAGATATAAGGGTTTTATTAGTTAAGCTGGCTGACAGATTACATAATATGAGAACTTTAAATTCATTAAAAGATCATGATAAAAGAATTAGAAAGGCAAAAGAAACAATGGAAATTTATGCTCCCTTAGCTGATAGAATGGGTATGAATAGAATAAGGGATGAGTTAGAAGATTTGTCATTTTCTATTTTAAATAAAGATGCAAGAGATTTAATCCAAGAAAGATTAAAATTTATAAAAAATAATAGAGAGGATAATTTTAAAAATATATCTGTAGACTTAATAAAACTTTTAAAATCAAAAGATGTAGAAGCTACAATTGCGGGAAGAGAAAAAACACCATTTTCTATTTGGAGAAAAATACAAAATAAAAAAATTTCTTTAGAACAAATTACTGACATAACTGGTTTTAGAGTTATAGTAAATTCTATTGATGATTGTTATAAAACACTTGGGATTTTTCATAGCGAGTATTCTGCTATTCCAGGAAAATTTAAAGATTATATTTCAACACCTAAAATAAACAAATATAGATCAATACATACTTCTTTAATAGGTCCAAAAAAACAAAGAATAGAAGTTCAAATTAGAACAAATGAAATGCATGAATTTGCAGAAAGAGGGATAGCTTCACATTGGAAATACAAATCCTCTGAGAAATTTTCAGATTTGTCATGGCGTGAATACGATTGGTTAAGAGATTTAGTAGAGATAATTGAAAATGGAAATAGTCCTGAACATTATTACGAATTTACAAGACTTCAAATGTTTCAAGATAACGTTTTTTGTTTCACCCCAAAAGGAGCAGTAATTAAGTTACCTAAAAATGCAACGCCTATAGATTTTGCATACGCAGTACATACTAAAATTGGCGATTCAGCAATTGGTTGTCATATAAATGGAAGAGAGTCTTCTCTGCAAAGCATACTTAAAAATGGTGACATGGTAAAAATTATAAATTCTAAAAAAATTTCACCTTCACTCCACTGGCTATCTTCATCAAAAACAGGAAAAGCTAGAGCTGCAATAAGAAGGTATTGGCAAGATAGGATTTCAAAGGACGACTCTCCGAAAAAAAACAAAGAATACACAAGTACTTTAGAGATTGATTTGCCTCACAAACCAGGTGTTCTTGGAGAAGTCAGTACTTTAATTGGATTATATAACAATAATATATTAAACGTCGAGCTTCTTGAAAAAAAAGACAAATACCTCAAATTTTCTTTTGATTTACAAATTAAAGATTTAAAAAGCTTTACAAACTTGATAAGTCAAATAAAACAAAAGAACTTAAATTTTAAAATTATTCGACATAAACAGAAAAAAAATGCTCTCATACAAAGAATCATTAAAAATTTTAAAAGAAACTAATGCTCTCTTGGAAGGCCATTTCATTCTATCTTCAGGATTACATAGCGCACAATATATTCAATGTGCTAAACTTTTAAGCAAACCTACTCAAGCTGCAAAAATTTGCATCTCATTAGCTGAAAAAATAAAAGATAATTTTAAAAAAATAGATCTAATCTTGGCTCCCGCTATAGGAGGAATTGTTATTGGCTATGAAATTGGAAGACTATTAGGCGTAGAAACAATTTTTGCTGAAAGAGTAGAAAGTAAATTTAACTTGAGAAGAGATTTTTTTATACCAAAAGGTTCTAAAGTTTTAATTATGGAAGATGTAATTACTACAGGAAAATCAAGTTTAGAATGTTCAAACTTAATATTATCAGCTAGCGCAGAATTGTTGGGATATGCTTGTATAATTGATAGATCAAATGGAAAATCTAACATTAAAGATAAAATTATATCTCAAATAGAGATCAACATACCAACCTATGAAAAAAATAATTTACCAGCTAATCTGTCATCTATAAAGGCTATTAAACCAGGTAGCAGAGGACTTTAATGGTAAAAATAAGATTGGGAGTTAACATAGACCATGTAGCTACCATTAGGAATGCAAGAGGTGAAAATTATCCAAGCCCGTTAAGAGCCGCTTTAATGTCAGAAAAATACGGCGCGAATTCTATAACAATTCATTTAAGAGAAGATAGAAGACATATCAATGAGCTAGATTTAAAATTGATTAAATCAAAACTAAAAATTCCATTAAATTTAGAAATGGCTGCAACCTCAGAAATGTTAAAAATAGCATTAAAATATAAACCCAAATATATATGCATAGTTCCAGAAAAACGAAAAGAATTAACAACAGAAGGGGGTTTAAATCTTAATCATAAACAAAAAATTTTAAAAAAAATTATTAATAAAATTAAAAACAATGGCTCAAGAATAAGCTTATTTATAGATCCAAAATTAGAGGACATTAAAAAAGCTAAGCGTTTAAGAGTTGACTGTATTGAAATACACACTGGAAAAATTTGCAATTTAATTAATAAAAATAAGTTTTATAAAAAAGAATTTAACAAAATCGATAAAGCAGTAAAACAAGCTATTCTTTTAAATTTAGAAGTACACGCTGGTCACGGTTTAACTTTTAAATCAGCAAAAATTCTTTCAAAGATAAAGGGAATAAGTGAATTCAATATAGGGCATTTTCTTATTGGTGAGTCTGTATTTAGAGGCCTTCAATCTACAATTAAAAATTTTAAAAGAGTTATTAAAAAATGATTATTTTTGGATTAGGAAGTGATGTTGTTAATACAAAACGTTTTAAAAAAATTTTAAAAAATAATCATAAATTTAAAAGCAGAATCTTTACAAGAAATGAAATCAAATTTTGTGATAAAAAAAAAGAAAATCATCTATGTTATGCAAAAAGATTTGCAGCAAAGGAGGCTTTTGCTAAATCTTTAGGAGTTGGAATTTCAAAAGGTGTTAATTTCAAAGATATAGAAGTCAAAAATAATAATTTAGGTTCTCCAAAGTTAAAAATTAGCGGCAATACTTTAAAAATTACACACAAAATTTTAAAAAAAAAAAAATTTAAGCTTTTTTTATCACTTTCTGATGATAAACCTTATGCTGTTGCGGTAGTAATTTTAACGACATAATGAAAGAAAAATTGATCAATAGTATTAAAGATAATATTAAGACGTTAATTTACGCTTTGCTTATTGCTGTAGTAATTCGCTCTCTATTAATTCAACCATTTTATATACCATCTTCTTCTATGGAGCCTACTTTACTTATTGGTGATAGAATTTTTGTTTCAAAACTCTCATACGGTTTTAGTAAACATTCTTTTCCTTTTAGCCCGCCAATTTACAATAATAGGGTTTTTTTTGACAAACCCCAACACGGCGATTTGGTTGTTTTTAAATTGCCTGCTGATAACAGAACAGATTATATCAAAAGGTTAATTGGAGTACCAGGTGACACCATACAATTTCTTAATGGAGAAATTTATTTAAATGATAAAAAAATTCCTAGAGAACCAGTGAACGCAAATTATATTATTAGATGTGGTCAAAGTGATTTAGAAGTTAAAGCCTACAAAGAAACTCTTCCTAATGGAATTAGCTATATAGCTGTTTACAATAAAGCTGGAACAATGATGAATACAGATAAATATATTGTCCCTTCAAATCACTATTTTTTTTTAGGAGATAATAGAGATTGTTCTAAGGACAGTAGATTTTTAAGTAGTGTTGGTTTTGTTAACTATATTAATTTAGTAGGAAAGGCAAAAATGATATTTTTTTCAAATGACTCAGTTGAAGGTAGTGTCTTAAAGTTTTGGAATTGGAAAAAATCTCTTCGTACAGAAAGATTTTTTAATAAATTATGGTGAAGGATAAGCTAATAGAATTTCAAGAAAAGATTAAAATTAAATTCAGCAATATTGAATTTTTAAAACAAAGTTTAATACATAAAAGTTTTGACAATCAAAAGAATAATGAAAAGTTAGAATTTTTGGGAGATCGTGTATTAGGTTTGATTTTATCCAAAGCTCTTTTAAAGATTTATCCAGATGAGAAAGAAGGAGTAATTGATAAAAAATTTGCAAACTTAGTTAATAAAAAAATATGCTCTAAGGTTGGAAATGAATTGAAACTGAAAAAATATATGATTTTAGGTGAGTCTTACAAGGGTTTAAAAAAATCTGATGATAAAATTATAAGCGATTGTCTCGAAGCAGTTATTGGCGCAATATTTTTAGACAAGGGATTAAATGTTTGTGAAAAATTTATTTTACATAATTGGAGAGATTTATTAAAAAAATCTTTTATTACAGAAATAGACTCTAAAACTAAGCTTCAAGAGTATACTCTTAAAAAATATAAAGAATTACCAAAATACAAAACATATAAACAAACAGGCCCTCAACACAGTCCCGTTTTTAAAGTTGAAGTAAAAATACCAAATTCTAAAAAGTATGTAGCTATTGGTAATTCTAAAAAAAATGCAGAACAAAACGCAGCAAAAAAATTAATTCAAGAACTCAAAATATAATTATGAATTGGCAAGATGAAGGATATCTATTATCCAAAAGAAAGTTTAGAGAAAATGCAAATATAATAAATGTTTTTACCAATACTTTTGGAAAAGTAAGTGGGATTGTCTATGGTGGAAATTCAAGAAAAATTAGAAATTATTTGCAAATATCTAATAAAATATTTATTTTTTATAATTCAAAAAATGAAAATAAATTAGGTTACTTTAAAACTGAGCTGGTTGAAGCTATATCTCCAAGATACTTTAACGACAAAAAACGAACGACAGCACTTTTGTCTATCACATCTATTTTAAATGTTTTATTACCTGAGTCTCAGCCCTATAAAAATATATATTCTTCTTTAGGTAATTTGGTTAATGATTTTTATGATAAGAAATGGACAATTTCTTATATTAACTGGGAGCTAAATTTAATTAAAGAACTTGGCTTTGACAGTAATTTAACAAAATTTAAAGCAAATGATTTAAAAAATGATGAAATTTTAAATTTAGAAATTGATGGAATAAAATATCAAATACCATCCTTTTTAATTAACAACTGCACAAAAACTGTTTCAAATAACTTAATTAAAAAAGCTTTAAATTTTACTCGTAGTATGATGTTAAATAAATTTTTTTTACCAAATAATTTAGTTTTTCCAAAATCAAGGGTTCTATTAGAAAATTATTTTAATTAATTTTATTTTATTTTTTTTGCTATTTCTAAAGCAAAATAAGTAACTATGGCTGAGGAGCCTGCTCTTTTGAGGGACATTAAACTTTCTAATACAGCATCTTCATTTATTAACTTATTTTTTATACCATTTTTAATTAAACTGTATTCCCCTGATACTTGATAAGAAAAAACAGGAATTTTAAAATTTTCTTTTATAGTTCTAATTATGTCAAGATAGGGCATTCCTGGTTTAACCATAACCATGTCGGCGCCTTCCTTTATATCTAAACCAACTTCTCGAAGTGCTTCATTTGAATTTCTAAAATCCATCTGATAAGATTTTTTGTCTCCTTTTAGTTTTTTTTTAGATCCTACGGCATCTCTAAAAGGACCATAAAAATTTGAAGCATATTTAACAGCGTAAGATAATATTTTAGTATTTTTAAAATTATTTTTATCTAAGTTTTTTCTAATTTCACCAATTCTTCCATCCATCATATCGGATGGTGCTATAATATCACAACCCATTTGAGCTTGTAATAAAGATTGTTTCACTAAAATTTTAACTGTCTCATCATTATCTACATAATCATTTTTAATTACACCATCATGTCCATGACTTGTATATGGATCTAATGCAACATCACACATAACACCAATATTTTTAAATCTTTTTTTAATATTTTTTAAAGCTCGACAAATTAAATTATTCTCATTCAATGATTCAGTTCCTTTATAATTTTTTTTTTGATTGGGTGTATAAGGAAATAGGGCAATCAGAGGAATCTTGAATTTACAAGCTTGATCAATAACTGTACTAATCTTATCAATTGAATAACGATTTATTCCTGGCATTGATTTTATTGGTTCTACTTTATTTTTACCTTCTCTTATAAAAATAGGCATAATTAAATCATTAGTAGAAAGTTCAGTCTCTGAAACCAATCTCCTAACCCAATCACTCTTGCGAATCCTTCTCAATCTTAAACTTGGATATTTTCCCAATATTTTCATAAATTAAAAAATGTTTATACGATGTGACAAATAATATATTATACTTCTATTGTAAACTAATCTAAAAGAACAGTTAATAGTGAACAATTTAAACTTACATAAAGATTTCTATAAAGTTAAGGATATGAAATTTGATATTCTTAAACTTCAAAATGGTCTCAAACAAATTTTAAAAACAAAAAAATATGAAACTGCAGGTGGAGTATCACATTTTGGAGCTATATGTTTGAATCAAATTCCAGGTCAGCCAGATTCTATCAAAGGAAATAATGCAAGAGGTGTTTTTTGGACAAAGCCAGATCATACGGGCAAAGAGTCTTTAAGAGACAAACCAATTAATGAATCTGCATATACAGAATTTGTAAAAGAATATGAAAATACTTATTTTAAAGAAGTTTATGAAAAATTATCGTCAAAATTTAAACTTGGTAGAGTAAGAATTTTATTAAAAGAGCCTAGATCTACATTAAGTTGGCACAGAGATCCAGAACCTCGATTACATATTCCTATAATTACAAATCCTGGTTCAATAATGGTAATAGAAGAAGTTGCAAAACACCTACCAGCAGACGGTTCTGTATGGATTACTAATAATACAAAATATCATAATGCTTTTAATGGCGGGGAAGAAAATAGAGTCCATCTAGTAGCATGTGTATTAGATTATAAATTTAACTAAAATTGAATTTAATATTTAAGAAAATCTGCATTTCATCTGATCACGCTGGATATAAATTAAAAGAACACATCAAGACAAATCTTATTAATAAAGAAATTCCTTTAATAGATTTAGGTCCTTTTAAAACCACATCAGTTGATTATCCTGATTATGCAAAAAAAATAGCAAGAAGAATAACATCAAAAAAAAGTGAAGTTGGTATATTGATATGTGGATCCGGTACGGGAATGGCAATTTCTGCTAATAAAACGAAAGGAATAAGGGCTGCAGTGTGCTATAATATTAAATCTACTCGTTTGTCCAGACAACATAATAATGCTAATATCATAGCCTTAGGATCAAGATTAACAAATAAAAATGAAGCTATGAAACTAATAAAAATTTTTCTTAGTACCAAATTCGAAGGTGGTAGACATCTTAGAAGAATTAAAAAAATTTAGGTAAAGATGTCAAAGTTTAATAAATATACATCTGACAGTTTTCAAAATTATTTTGATACTGATTTATCTAAAACAGATCCAGATTTATATAAATCTATAAAACTTGAACTTCAAAGACAACAACAACACATCGAACTAATTGCTTCAGAAAATATTGTTTCTAAAGCAGTATTAGATGCTCAAGGTTCCATAATGACTAATAAATATGCTGAGGGTTATCCATCAAAAAGATATTATGGTGGTTGCGAATTTGTTGATAGGGCAGAAGAACTTGCGCTTGATAGAGTAAAAAAATTATTTAATTGCAAATATGCTAATGTACAACCACACTCAGGTGCACAAGCTAATGGAGCTGTATATCTTGCGCTTTTAAATCCCGGAGACCCTATACTTGGTATGAGTCTAAATTCTGGTGGACATTTAACTCACGGGGCAAAAGTTGCTCTTTCAGGAAAATGGCTAAAGTCATTTCATTACGAAGTTAACAAAGAAACAGGTTTGATAGATTATTCCGAAGTTGAAAGATTAGCTAAAGAAAATAAACCTAAACTTATTATTGCTGGAGGTAGTGCATACTCAAGAATTATTGACTTTAAAAAATTTAAAGAGATAGCTAAATCTGTAGGAGCATATCTTATGGTTGACATGGCACATTTTTCTGGCTTAGTTGCTGGCAAAGGATATCCAAATCCTATTGAGCATGCTGATGTAGTTACATCTACTACTCATAAAGTTTTAAGAGGTGGTAGGGGCGGAATAATTTTAACTAATAGGGAAGATCTAATAAAAAAAATTAATTCTGCAGTTTTTCCAGGTTATCAAGGCGGACCATTAATGCATGTTATAGCAGCAAAGGCTGTGGCGTTTCAAGAAGCTCTCCAACCTTCATTTAGACAATATATAAAATCAGTTTTAGCTAATGCTAAAATTTTATCGGAAACTCTAAAAAGTAAAGGATTTAAAATTTTTTCCGGAGGAACAGATACTCACTTAATGCTAGTTGATTTAAGACCTTTCAAAGTAACAGGTAAAGCTGCTGAGGTTAGTTTGTGTAATGCAAATATAACTTGCAATAAAAATGGAATACCTTTTGACACAGAAAAAATGACAGTAACCTCAGGGATAAGATTGGGATCTCAAGCTGCTACTACAAGAGGCTTTGGATTGAATGAATTTAAAAAAGTTGGAGAATTAATTACTAAAGTAATTGAGGGCTTATCAAAAAATCCAGAAGATAACAGCAAAATTGAGTCAGAGGTTAGAAAAGAAGTCATTGAACTTTGTTCAAAATTTCCTATATATAGTCATTTGTTAAAAGATTAATTTATGCTTTGCCCTTTTTGTAGAGAAAAAGATACATCAGTTGTTGACTCAAGACCTACTGAGGATGGTACTGCAATAAGACGAAGAAGAGCTTGTTCATGTGGCGGAGGCCAGAGATTCACTACATTCGAAAGAGTCCAATTTAGAGAACTTACAGTAGTAAAAAAAAATGGGAGAAAGTCTCCTTTTGAAAGAGAGAAATTAGCAAGGTCAATTTTTATAGCACTAAAAAAAAGACCAATAGATAACGATACTATAGAAAAATTTGTTTCTAAAATTTCAAGAGAGTTAGAAGAAATGGGACAAGCTGAAATTCAATCTAGTGTAATAGGTAAAATGGTCATGGATGGTTTAAAAGAAATTGACAAGATTGGATACATTAGATTTGCTTCCGTATACAAAAATTTCAAAGAGCTCGAAGATTTTGGTGAATATGTTGGCAAATTAGATGCGAATAAACCAAAATAAAAATACTTTTTATACAAAGCTAGCTTTTGAACAAGCTAAGATTAATTTAGGTTCAACGGGTACAAATCCGTCTGTTGGATGTGTAGTTTTAAAAAATAATTCCGTTATTTCATCTGGACACACCTCACTTAATGGTCGACCACATGCAGAGTTTAATGCTTTAAACAAAAAGATTAACTTTAAAGGAGCAACTATATTTATTACAATGGAGCCTTGCTACCATTATGGAGTTACACCACCTTGTATAAATAAAATTTTAAAAAAAAAAATTAAAAAAGTTTTTTTTTCAATTTTTGATGAAGATAAAAAAACAAGAAAACTCTCATTTAAAAAACTTAAAACTAAGAATGTTATTGTAAGAACAGGTTTTTTAAAAAAATATGGCGATATTTTTTACAAAAGCTACAAATTAAAAAAAAAAAAATTATTACCTTATTTAGATGCAAAAATTGCATTATCAAAAGATTATTTTTCAATAAATAAAAAATCTAAATGGATTTCAAATATTCATTCCAGAAAAAGAGCTCATCTTTTAAGATCAAATTACGACTGCTTACTATCAACCTCTAAATCAATTAACGAGGATAATGCGTCACTTAATTGTAGAATAGAGGGCTTGGAAAGAAAATCGCCACATGTTGCTATAATTGATAGAAAATTAAAATTAAAAAAAAATATAAAGCTTTTAAATTTTAATAAAAAAATTAAAATATATCTTTTTACTACAACTTCAAACTACACAAAGGAATTATATTTTAAGAAAAAGGGCGTTAAAATTATTAAATTAAAAAACATGAAATCTTCCAATGACTTTAAAAATATTTTACTTATATTGAGTAATTTTGGAGTTTCTAGAATTTTATCAGAAAGTGGATTAACTTTTTTGAATTTTTTATTATTTAATAAATTTCTACACAATCTTTTTGTTTTTAAAACAAATAAAAAT
>MDSW01002451.1_pt1 | contig 13958 bp, 13 predicted proteins | sample 811171 | NCBI WGS metagenome assembly MDSW01 (sample SAMN05326641, study PRJNA326480) | marine metagenome | isolation source: seawater | place: Atlantic Ocean: North West | collected 2012 | reverse complement strand
TCGTTCAGGGAATCACCGGAAACCAAGGCACATTCCATGCTACCAAGATGGTCGAATATGGAACAAACATTGTCGGTGGAGTCACTCCAAGAAAAGGCGGGCAAACCGTCGATCTAGGTTCAGTACAAGCACCGGTATGGGATACAATGTCTGAAGCGATTGATGCGACAGATGCCGATGCAAGTGTCATCTATGTCCCGCCACGATTTGCAGGTGCCGCAATCATTGAAGCCGCGGATGCCTTTGCATCAGTCCGAGGCCATGGTGTCATTGTCTGTATTACAGAAGGTATTCCAACTTTGGATATGGTGAAGGCCGCAGAGCACGTGTCCAAGTATCCTGATGTTCGACTGATTGGACCCAACTGCCCCGGAATTATCACACCCGGAGAAAACGGTGGTGCCAAGATTGGGATTATGCCCGGACACATTCACGCAAAAGGACGAATTGGAATTGTCTCAAAGTCAGGAACCCTCACTTACGAAGCCGTCGCACAGGCCATGAGTATTGATGAAGGTCAAAGCACATGTGTTGGAATTGGAGGAGACCCCGTCAACGGAACTGGCTTCATCGATTGCTTAGAAGCGTTCGAAAATGATGAGCAAACCGCGGCTGTCGTTATGATTGGTGAAATCGGTGGAAACGCTGAGGAAGAAGCCGCTGCATGGGTTGCAGACAATATGACCAAACCCGTGGTCGGCTTTGTCGCAGGAATGACTGCACCTCCTGGAAAACGTATGGGGCACGCTGGAGCAATCATTAGTGGTGGGAAGGGAACGGCTACAGAAAAGGTCGCTGCCATGGAAGCTGCGGGCATCCGCTGTGCGAATGACCCATCTGAAATTGGTGCGGTGTTGCTGGAAAGTCTCAAGACCGCAGGTCTTCGCTAAATTGGATTACAAATCACTATATTCCACCTATATTGCTTACGACCATGGTTAGAGTAGGGTTCCAAGAAGCACTGTATTACGGGTTTTCACTAATCCTCTACTCGGTTTTCGTCATCATCAGTAGTGGTTTGTTTTTTTTCGTCGGAAGCATCATTGCAGGCGGAGGATTTTATGTTCTTGCCAACAATCCAGAGGACCATGATGGAGTGTTTACTGCTAGTATATTGTTAGCATTTTTCTTCGGTTTTATGGGTTATCTTACATTGATTGCAGGATTTAGTGGGATGTTATACAAGGTAATTGCAGATGCTGTTCATCGAGGACAATCGATGAAACACTCTGTGGCATCAACAACAGTGTCACCGCCCCCCGGTTTGCCAACTGCCACTACAATACCAAAGGTTGTCACAAAATCTGCAAGATATGATGACTTTGAATATTAAGCAGAGGTGAAAAAATCGAATTTACTGCTCTTACTCCTATTCTATTGGTGTTGGTTTTAGGTGCGATGTCGCCCGGGCCATCGCTGGCCGTACTCCTCCGAAATACCATGGAAGGTGGAAAAGCTCGAGGGGTGTCGTGTGGAATAGGACATGGGATTGGATTTGGAATCTATGCCTTTGTTGCTATCGCAGGAATTTCTCAATTGAAGGCAAGTGCGAGTGAAGCAGCGATATTTTTGGAACTTGCCGGAGGACTGTTTCTTCTCTTTCTAGCTGCAATGATGCTCAAGGGTTCTGACGAAGAATTCGAACACAAGTATTCCAGCAAACGCGGCTTCACTGAAGGATTTCTAATCGCATTTCTCAACCCCAAGATTTTGGTGTTTCTGATTGCTATTTTTAGCCAATTCATTGAACCAGATTTCACATGGACTGAGCGTTTACTGATTGCAAGTATCGCTCTATTGATCGATGGAGGTTGGTACATATTGGTCGCGTTGATCATCTCAGAAACACCGATTCTTTCAATCCTGAAAGAACGCGCACGAGGATTTGAAATCACTATGGCGACCGTCTTGGCTGGTCTTGGAGTTTGGATTCTGTTCGGAATAGAATCGATCTAATCACCGAGGAGGGCCCTTTCGCTTAGGAGGTCCACCTTTGGGTCCTCGGCTTGGAGGACCACCACTAGGACCTCGACTTGGGGGTCCGCCACCAGGACCTCGACTTGGAGGACCACCACTAGGGCCTCGACTTGGAGGGCCACCGCTGGGACCTCGACTTGGAGCCCCACCACTGGGACCTCGGCTTGGAGGACCACCACTTGGAGCCCGGGAGGGGCCGCGAGGTGGGCCGCCCGGACCGCCACTGGGGCCACGATTGGGAGGGCCTGCAGGTCCACCACTTGGCGGACCGCCACGACGAGGTGCGGGCTCCTCAAACTCATCCTCATCATCGTCATCGATGAATTGAGCACCACACTGTGGGCAACTAGAATCGGATTCTCGAATGGGATAGTAACCACAGTCATCACAGGCGAACAACTCTTCGTCATCGTCGTAATCATCGTCATCTGCTTCATCAGGAGAATCGCCCCAAACAAGTTCAATGTCGCCATCCATTGAACGGAACAATGTAATTTCAATCCCGATATCGAAGCCTTTCAATGCCAATTCAGTTGCAATCGCATGCTCAAAGGCATTGGACAAATCAGGCGGTGTATCCAAGACACGGCCATCATCAATGTAAGTCACGTTGACCTGAATGGTATCGTCATCCGTAAGTGCGACCTGTGGAGATTCGACCGCAACCCCACGCTTGCGAGCAACGCGTCGAGTAGCAACCTCTGCCATTCTTCGCAGGAGAGATGTCGATGGTTGATTGGATTTGGCGCGCTTCTTCTCAAGTCCCACATCATCTCCATCATCCAAGAATCTCGCAGAACCACTGGAAGTAGCCAGGTGGCTGGGGACCTCTCCTCCAGCCAAACCTGCCAAGACACCACTGGCGGTTTGCTGATTCATCGCCAACCATTCATTTCGGGCATCAGCTTTGTCAGCTTTTTCTGCTTCAACAATCCTGTCAACGACCTGATCTGTGATGGAAGACTGAGAAGAAGGATCTTGCGGAGGCTGTCCAGTTGTTACATCACCAGTCATTTGTCCTGCAATTTGGTTTAAGAAATCCGAGGGGGCGGCTGCAGCCGTAGCACCAGAGGCATCCGATGCTTGCATATCGTTGGTTGCTTGAACCGCCTGTGAACTGACTACGCCGAAGTTCCGAGCACCCATTGCACCTGAGTTGGAAGGGTCTTGTCTAGCACCGCACTCAGGGCAGAAAAGAGAGTCGTCAGGAATTTCTTCCCCGCACACGCTACAGTCCATGGTCCCACCCCTACGGGTGGGAGGGTCAAGCCCTCTTTTGAAAAGGTTGTCTAAATCGGAATGCCCACACTGTCAAGAACACAAGCCGATTAGAACACACGAGGGGAAGAAATGGGAGAACTCATCAATGCGGAAATTGATGCTCTTTTGAAGGATACTTCTCGCTCGTTTTTTGTGACGCTGGAGATGTTGCCAAAGAATATTCGTAGACAAGTGGGCCTGCTCTATTTACTCGCCAGGGTCGCCGACACCATTGCCGATACCAAAACCGGTTCAGCGAGAGAATTGATCGATGCCCTGACACAATATGATTCAGTTGCCCAAGGAGTAACAAGCGAGTTGCCTGACTTTACCGAGATTGCTACCTTGCAAGAACACGATGGAGAGGCACGATTGATGCAAAATGTAGGCAAGGCGATTTCTGCATTGGATTTGTTTGGTGATGAAGATAAGAAATACATGCGTGAATGTCTAGGTATTATCATCTCTGGACAAACATTGGACCTGCAAAGATTCGGTCCCGCAAATGAAAGCGGTTCAGTTTCGCCATTGCAATCCGATCAGGAACTTGATGACTACGCGTACAGGGTCGCGGGTAGTGTCGGCGATTTTTGGACGCACATGACATGCAATCACATCCTCAACCAATCCTTCTCAAGCGGCACGAAGCGTGAAGAATTGTTCTCGTACGGATTGCGTTTTGGAAAGGCACTCCAGATGATAAATATCCTCCGAGATATTCCCGAAGATTTGCGGTTTGGTCGATGCTATATACCGGCCGACTCACTCGAAGAAATTGGACTTTCACCCAATGATTTGCTCGAGTCAAAAAACATGGAGAAATTTCGACCATTATATGATCAATATCTCGATTTAACAGACGCCCATTTGGATGCTGCAATCGAATACATCTCGATGCTCCCGTATATTCAATTCCGACTCCGAGCCGCCTGTATGTTACCGGTTTTAATCGGACAAAAAACCGTGGCCATGTTAAGGACACAAAATGTATTGGAATCTGAAAATCGTGTCAAAGTCTCGAGAAAGGAAATCAAGAATTTAATTTCAAAAACAAAGCAATCTCTGATTTTGCCTGGTGGTGGACGTAGATTGATGCGTTCCAATCGAAATCGTTGATTCTGAATGAACAGGAACTTTTTCCAGTTTAGGTCCCCAAAGGGGACCACTTGGACTTTTGAGGGGTGGGTTCAATAAGGAATGAGCCCACCCTGACACTGACGCGTATGACTGAGACCGTGAACCAGCACTCCTCAGAATTCCTAGATGAGTTCATTCTCATTGAGGATGAACCCCTACGAAAGGGCGAGGAAGGGACACCGGTCAATTCTAGATTGGAGCAACTGAGAGCCGCGGTTGTTGTAACCAGAGAAGCTGTTCGCGCGGCCAGCATTACCGCATTGGAGTTGGCCGCTGAATCTGCACACTTCATGGGAGTTGTCAATACAGGCGGTGAGCTTGTGAACCCCTTCGAGAACATTGAAGCCGCTGTATGGGAAGAAGAGGATGTCCCCAATCAGATGCTTCAGGCAGCATACGATTACTGTGAAGAATTGACCAAGCGTGAGGCCGCCAATTTCTACCATTCATTCAAGTATTTACCAAATGATCAGCGCCGGGCAATTTGCGCATACTATGCTTTCTGCCGTCGTGCAGACGACATCGCCGATGGCGATTATGTCGACGTATTTCCTGGTGCTGAGGGTGCCAACGACCCCGAGGCCATTGATTATCGCCGGAAACTCGAGGAACTGGCCGCTGCCAAGCCGGTAATTGAGAGAACAGAATTTGAGGATAAGTTAGCACAATTGTTCTTCTTCCGAAAGAAACTGTCCACTGCATACAACTGCGTTTCCAGTACAGACCCCATTTTCTTGGCACTGAAAGATGTCGTCACAAAGTACGATATCCCTAGGGAATACATGGACGACCTCATCAGTGGAATGGAGGATGACTTGTACACCAACCGATACGAGACCTTTGAAGAACTGTACTCCTACTGTTACCGTGTCGCCTCGACTGTAGGCTTGGTTTGCATTGGCATCTATGGCTTGGAATGTACTGCTGCTGAGCGAGAATTTGCCGAAGCATGGGGAATTGCAATGCAGCTTACAAACATCCTTCGCGATGTACAAGAAGATGCTGCTAGAGATCGAATCTATTTGCCAATGGAAGACTTGGAGAGATACGGAATTACTGAGGAAGACATCATGTCAGGCAAGAAATTGCTGGAACACCCTGGTTGGCAACCCTTTGTTGAAGAATACAGCCAGCGAGTGGCCAGTTACCGTGACAAGGGATTCAAACTATTGCCTCTCATTCCAAAACAAAGCCGCTACAGTCCAGCGGCAATGATGGCATTTTACAGCAGCATTCTGCGCAGAATTGTGAAAACTGGCGGGGATGTATTCACAGAGCGTGTGAAGTTGAGCAAGGCTGAGAAGTTGACATTGGCCGCAGGTGTTTACTTGCGCCATCGCTTCTTCTCCTTCTGAGTAGAAGAAAACGTCTGCTCACCTTTGGTGAGCAGCGCAACCGATTAAGAACGACAGCAAGCGCGAGCAAATAGGAGGGGAGAGAGATGCGAATCGCAGTCCTGATTGAAGATCGGTGTAAACCAAATTCTCCAGCCTTCATGTACTTGCAAAAATATGCCGGCACTTGTGGTGGCGAATGTATTCAAGTCAATGGCAACAAATGCAAGATTTTGGAAAGCGCATGCCCGCCTTGTTTAGTTCGTGCTAAACATTGCCCAGGTGATGCGGTTAAAATCATCAATCTACCCGAAGAGTTGGATACGGATCTAACCCACTGTTACGGTGAAAATGGCTTCAGATTGTTTCGGTTACCTGCACCCAAGAAACTGGAAGTTGTCGGAATTCTCGGAGCAAATGGAATGGGGAAATCCACTGCCATCAATCTCCTGTCGGGTACGTTGAGACCCAATCTTGGAGACTGGTTGAACGGCGAACAACCTTGGGAAGAAGTTCTCGAAGCATTCCCCAGGGGCGAATTACGAGACTTCATGACCAATGTGGCTGAGAATGGTGTGCGGATTGCCGTAAAACCCCAATATGTCGACAAAATCCCAAAAGCCTTCGATGGAGAGGTTAGTGCCCTTTTGGAAAGAATTGATCAAAGGGGGGTCATCGAACAGGTTAGTCTTGACTTGGGAATCGATCACTTATTTTCTAGAAAATTGCCTGAGCTTTCAGGTGGTGAATTACAGCGCGTTGCGATTGCAGCGACCTTGCTGAAAGATGCAGATGTATACTTCTTCGATGAACCATCTTCATATCTTGACATCCATGAACGTATGCGGGTTGTAAAAATCATTCAGGAATTGTCGCAATCAGGGAAGCGTGTGATTGTGATTGAGCACGACCTAGCGATATTAGACGTCATTTGTGATTTGGTTCATGTGGTCTATGGAGAACGGGCTGCTTATGGTATCTTCACACCACCACGTAAAACGAGAACTGCGATTAACGCCTATCTCGATGGATACTTAGAGCAAGAAAATATCCGAATCCGAGACAAACCTATCCAATTCCTTCGGGGTCGAATGCGTGGTGAAGAAATCGGCGAACCGATCCTAGAATGGGGAGATATGGGCAAGACACAGGGTACTTTCAACCTCAAGACTGAACAAGGTAAGGTACACAGTTCCGAAGTTGTCGGCGTTGTTGGCCCAAACGCAACTGGAAAGACGACCATGGTGAAGATGATTGCAGGCGAATTGGAAATGGACGAGGGATGGTGCACAATGGAAGCCAAGGTCTCATACAAACCTCAGCATGTCAAACCAGAGTTTGCTGGAAGTGTTCAATTATGGCTCGATAGTGAACTCGGAATGAAATGGCGACAGGGTGAATTCCATACGACTGTGATTCGGCCATTGCAAGTTGACAAACTTGTCGAGCAAGATGTACGCAGACTATCCGGTGGTGAATTGCAGGCAGTCAGTATCGCCATCTGTTTAGGCAAAGATGCCGATCTCTATCTCTTGGATGAACCGAGTGCCCACCTTGATGCAAATGCTCGGATGGAAGCTGCGAAAGCCATTCGGAAAACCATGGAGGTCAATGAGAAAGCGGCAATGGTCATCGACCATGACATCTACTTCATCGATATTGTCAGTGACTCCTTACTTGTTTTTGAGGGTGAGGGCGGTGTGTCTGGTAAAGCAATCGGGCCACTCCCATTGCGTAAAGGCATGAATCGATTCTTGGAACAGGTACAGATTACATTCCGAAGAGACCATGATAGTCATCGCCCACGAATCAACAAAATCGATAGTCGCAAGGATCGCGAACAAAAATCCAGTGGCGAATATTTCTATGCGGGTTGATTGAATGCCAGTAATCCCACAACCCACTGGAATCTATGCGAGGAGTAGGAGGCGTTTGAGCGCCTCATCGTTGGTGACTTGGGAGCGATGTCGTCGTGATTGGTTTTTGACCCGTCGACTTGGAATTCGGGTCGCAACCCACCCTGAGATGTTGCTCGGACATATTGTCGAAGAAGCGGTGACTGGGATTTGGATGGAACGGCCACACCCAACTGAAGGTAGGCAAGAAGCCGATTCGACATGGGCACCTGGGCATGCTGGGGAACGAATGGAGATTAACTCCCTTGAAACACTCAGTGATTGGTTGCGGACGCTGATGCGTCCGATTGTGGATCAAATCCTTGAGCAGGCGAATAAGGCGTGGAAAAATTGTCTTTGGAAAGCAGATGGGCGAGATGTCTCCGAACTTAAACGAGACAAACTAAATGCCATGGTCAAGAATGCCATCAAACTGCAGATCGCCGAAGCTGAGGCTTGCTTGCAGCAGAATGGAGGACCTCACCTTGAGGCGTTTAGAGAAGGTGGGGACCCGTTTGGAACACCTGCACCCTGTTGGATGGAAGGACCAGGAAATGGTTGGCAAGCCAAGGGTGAAGACTGTAATTGGTGGGAAGCTTGGGAAATCGCACGCCCCTGGGCAAAAGACCCGAGAATCACCAAGGCACAGCGATTGTTTCACCCCGAGGGATGGGCAGCAGGGGAACTTGATGTCGCTCACCGATGGCGAGGAACTGTTCAGATTATTGACATCAAGGCCAATCGTGGACACGGTCGGAATCACGACGGAGTTGCGCATCAACTTCGATTCTATCAATGGTTGTGGCACGAAACCCGACAACATCCACTGAAACCATCCAACCGTGTTGTAGAAGGAGATGTCGATGCAGCACATTCTTGGCATTTGGCCGATGGATTTGTGCATCAGGCAAAGCTGATCGAAAATCTGACTGCCGAAACACAGCGTTTGAAATCAATTCATGCTGAAATGACATCTGCAAGTATTGAAGATTTACACCTTGATGGGACGAAACCTTCCGAGGAGGGTGTGCTCGGTTGTGCAATTTGTTGCGGCATCGAGACGTGTGATTACCCCCGGGGTGGGAAAGAACAACCCCTTCATTCACTGATTCCTAAGATTGATTCTATCGAACCCGAAGCACCCTTCGGAGCCATTGGCGATTTACCCAGTCGAGTGACTGTCAAGGGCACTCTGCATGGCCATTGGGGGCCAATCGCAAATCATTACGGCGACCCTGTAATCGGCGCGGCCATTACCGCGGGTGACAAAACTGCTGTCATTGAAGAAATGGGCATCGACCAGTTTCCTGAATTACATCAACATGAAGGTGAGGTCGTCGTAATCAATGCTGCACCGGGCCAATGGCGTGGAATGATTCGCCTCTACCTAGATCAAGACAGTGAAGTGATTCCAATTGAGGATGCCGAGGCCATGGAAATCTCAAGAATTGGCCTCATCCCGACGAGAGCCAATATCTGTGGAATGGTCATCAGCCGAGGACAGAATAGTGGAACCAACGCCAAAGGGAAGGATTGGTCGATGTCAACCGCACATATTTGGGATGGTACTGGACTAACAGAGGTGGTTGCCTTTGGGATGGGGCGGAGCGAAACATTCGACAAACTACGGGTCGGAGATCAAATCAAATTGATGTCGGCGGAAATCGGTTGGCGGGAAGGCACACCACAATTGCGAATCGATCCACGAAACTCCCGGCTGACTGTAGAAGGATCTAATCGGGCCAAAGAAAACTGATTTCGTCGTCCGCATGGTTCAAGGACGTTGACGCACAGCCTTACCGTGTGCCAGTACAGATCGTCGAGGAAGAGGACCTCTTGGTCAGCAAATTCAAGCGACTGTCAGCCACCAGCTTGATTCAGTATCGAAACTGCCCACGATCTTGGTTTCATCAACGGATTGAATTTCTTCGTGGGCCACAAGTTCCCGCAATGATGCGAGGCCATATTGTTGAAAATACGGTCAGTCGAGTGTTTCGAGAAGGACCTTTGCTGGTATCAGTAGGGGACGCATGGGATATTCTTAGATCACCGCTCGATGAACAACAAAGACCTGTTCGGAATTCCGCAGAAGGATATAACGCACCAAATCTTGAGACTCAAAGCGGGTTGGATACAATCGATGCACTTCGCACCTGGGCCCGAGCCCGATGCGACATTCACCTCCCACAGGTCAAATTGATGCATGTTGAAGAATTTGAAGACAACCCCATGTCGATTGGGAGTGGAGAAGATTTGGATGATCTATTGATGCAAAAGATGGCCTATGCAACCATTGATTTTCACCTAGAAGAAGTTCAGCGATGCTGGGATGCAAACGGAGGGCAAAAACTCTCTGAGTTTAGATCGGGGGCTCGCCCAGAATGGCCTGCTCCTGATGGATTTCCTCATGATTGGAGTTTACCTCATCCAGCAGTAACCACCGGTAATTGCACTTTGATGGAAGCATGGGAAATCGCCCGACCCTGGTTTGTGGACCCCGATGCTGGGACATTCAGTCTTGGAACCATACACCCAGAACATTGGTTTTGGGGCGAATACGATTTTGTCTATGATTGGGATGGACAAGTCTCTATTGTCGACCTCAAGGCTGCGATGGGAGACAATGACCGGTCGGCCGGATATGTTTTACAATTGGAAATCTATGCTTGGTTGTGGTGGGAAACACATGGTCGCTCATCGCCAGTGCAAAACTTGTGTATTTGGTATGCAGGTTCCAATCAAGTGAAACGAATCAAAGCACCTGATGAAACGCGGTTGCTTGAATTAGACAGTGAACTACGTGATACTTACGAGAAGCTCTTTGTCAATCGAAGTGAGAACCCTATGGATTACCCAGCCAATCCAGCACCTATGCAACTGTTTGAAGCGGGTGGAGTCCACGTGGGCAAGAGTGAGCAACCTCTGGCCCGATGCATTGATTGTAATCATCGAAGCATCTGTCCAAACGGTGACAATCGGAGTAATTTACCCGCCATGGAAAGTTTGCAATACGAAGGGAGAAATTGGCCGATAACATCCTCAAATCAGTTGCGCACAAGAATTGACATTTGTGGCGAAGTGACTGGGCTCTTGTCACCACAAAGCGACGACCAAGGCAATATACAAATCAAATTCAATCTACAACAAGGCGTGGATCGTATCGAAGTCAAGAACTGCTTTTTCCCAAAACCAAAGCGAATCACAAGACGGATTGCCAATGGCGCCCATGTTCGAATCAGAGGAGGGAGACCCACCGAATGGAATCTGACACCCAGCGTCGAATTGGATGACTTATCAGAGATTGAAATTATTGACTCAGTTGATGCCGATGGGGAGAGTATCGTCGGCATGGTCACAGCAGGAAGTGTGGTGGGTAAAGTCATGACAATCAGAGATACCACTTGGCAGAAATTTCGCACAGGTTCCGGAAAACCGAAGTGGAGATTGACCATTCAAGACGCCACAGGGAGTATTGATATCGTGGCTTATGCATTTGCTGTCCCCCCTAGTGCTCGCTCGGTGAAACCCGGAGATGAAATCGCCATTTTGAATGGAGTTTATTCGGAATTTTTTGGTCGCCCCGAAATCAAGTTTCAAAAAAATACACGATTGGCAATTCTCAACAGACGCGAGGATTCTGAAAAGGATTAACCGCCGCTAGATACGATAATCAGTTCAATCTCAATATCACCATTAATGGTGGATGTATGTGGAACAATTTGCCCATCAACAACCGTGAGAACTGTCGAAGGAGGGATTTCCATTTTTTCTAGAATCGTTGCAATCGAAACTGGTGTTTCGTATTGTTGGATTGTGCGCTCGCCCTCGTGGGTAATTCCAATCTCCATGGTATGTGCTGAGGGCCATGCTTCATGAGGTTGATGGCGCCGAGAGAGAGATTTGAACTCTCGCGTCGCGAGGACAGTGGATTTCGAATCCACCGCAATACCGGGCTATGCGATCTCGGCTGTAGTCCATCGACCGTGACTTTTGCCATAAGTCTGACGAGTCTAAACGTAGAAGCCAGAACCCGAGTCATCTTCGTTCAAGTCAATCCCTGCAATTTCCTTTCCTTCCATCATGGAAAGCAGACGAGCCGCCATTTCTCGGGTATTGTCAATGGGTAAATCAAGACCCAGCCCAAAGTCTAGGCTGAGACGTTGGGCAAGACGATCTGCCGTGACGACATCAACACTGGTCCCCACAGTTTCAGCACAGTAGGCGGCCGCAGGAATAGCATGCAACGGAGAGAGTGAGACAATCAGGCCTGCCAGACCAAGCATGCCGCCTGAGGGTTGTTCACTACTGACGATAATCCCGCGTTGCTCCAGCTCTTGTTTGGTATCATTTGAGGGAGTAGCAAGGTGAATCTGCTCATCACCAGGGTTCGCACTCAAACCTGCAAGAACAACGGTGAATGGTGTTGAAAAATCACTGGCAAGTGACAAAATGGCCTCTGCAGTTTCGTGTTGGCCTCGTGGCGTCATGGGTTGACCATTTCCCGAGATGGTGATGACTGTTTGCCCATTGTCCAAGGCCACTGAATGTATGGAGAGATGGGGCGGGATCAATAAACCATCCTCAAGTACAGAATGAGGAGGCAAATCAGGGTGAATGATTCGTGCAAGAAGGGTCGAGCCCTGTTCTTCATTGAGCGTGTCAACGACGAGTTTTCCAACGTTACCAACGCCAGGTACTGCTGCAATCAAAAGTTGATGTTCGGGCAATCCCTTTGTCCCAACCCAATGGATTGATGCGGTCATTCTTCCTCATCCTCCGGAGAGGGTAACTGCTCAACCCATGCTTCTGACTCTACGTCCTTCAATTTACGTCGAATATCGGCTCGATTATCTTCAGGTGAAAAACGCATGGGAACTGCAGCCTGAGCAGGCGCTCCACATTCACGACAGATTTCGGACAAGCCATACGCACCGCAGGTCGTGCATTTCTGTAATCGAGTCCGAGCCATAAACGACCCCTTCGTTGTGAGGCCTTTGAACCTCTCTCTTGTTCAAAGGTTCATTCACGAGAGATTTCGACCTTACCGACTTCGTCGCTGATGTGTTTAGAAATCGCGGCCTCGACCAAATCCCAGTGTGATTCGGCGATTTCCCAATCGGGTGCCTTCAGTTCGATTCTGTACTCTGGAGCGCCGTCATAGTATGTGTCGACTTCGACCTCATTTTCTTTTGACGCACAATCTTCGGCCGCAGAGAGTGCATTACGAATGACTTCGATACCCTCGCTACCATGAATCTGAATGTCTGCAATCGCACGAATATTGACGAATTCTGGAATGATGTTCTCCACGGCAGTTTCAATGAATACAGCAGTCCAATCTCCACTGAATCCTTCATTTTTGAGTGCATCGTTCTCAATGGCTGTCTCCTCAAACGCAGCGTATAGCCCACCAAAGGTTTCACTTAATTCCGCACTCATCTCGGCAATCTTTGTATCGTCCCAGCCAGAGCGCTCACCGACAATACGCAACAACTGACCAGCACGTTGTCTATTTTTCCAGCGTTGCAAGGTGTCTCTACGTCGCTCATCACTGACCGATTTGATGCTCAGCTCAACACTCCGCTTATCCTTCTTGACTTTGATGACCTTGGCCACTACACGTTGCCCCTCGCGAACGATTGACCGGATATTCTTGACCCAGCCAGAAGCCACTTCACCGATGAAAATGAATCCCTCGCGGCCGGGGTAACCATCCAAATCGACGTAAACACCGTTTTGTTTGACAGTACCTATGGTACAAACCAAGAATTCACCAAGTTCGGGCCATTCATCTTGATCCGACATTGCTTGACCCCCTTCACTCGAGGATCTCAGCTACGGTTGCGCCAGTTAGTTGCGCCTTTCCACCCGCTGGGCGGGCGAGAACTGAGCCACAAACACCGCAGTTGATTACCGTGTTTGCTCGCTCGAAAATAATCTGCTCATTGCCGCAATCACGGCAATGTACTCTAAGGAACTTGCTGGATGCCATTTGTTTCACCTAAATCACTTGTCGACGAGCTCGAATTTCTTCGCCCGCTTACATGGAGGAGTGTGAGCCTTACCGGTTTCAGTACAACGGTAGAGGATATTGACACGCTTGGTCGGTTTTTCACGACCTTCTGGCTTTGGACGTGGGAAACCACGGTATCCCGCCATGACTCGACGGAAGCGACGCTGACCCCACTTCAATTCACTCGCACGGCGCTTCTTGACTCGCTCAACTGTGTGCATGGTGTGGCGTCCAGCCTTGGGGCTGTAGCGCTTGACCTGACGTGGCATCTTGACCATGATTGAGCCTCCTCACCGTTGGGTGCGAGCCTGCGACCATCGGCCTCTATATGAGGGTGTCGCG
>MDSW01115673.1_pt1 | contig 13959 bp, 13 predicted proteins | sample 811171 | NCBI WGS metagenome assembly MDSW01 (sample SAMN05326641, study PRJNA326480) | marine metagenome | isolation source: seawater | place: Atlantic Ocean: North West | collected 2012 | reverse complement strand
TGTCTTCACTTTCTAAATTTAAAATTGCGGGAATTAGCTTATATAATATATAAGAGTGATTTTATAGTTTCCTACGAAGGTCTATTTAATCACTTAGCGGCTTGTTTTGAAAAAAAAAACTTTCTTATTCACTCTGGTTTTCTGCATATAGATTCTGTAAATTACAAAAATAATATTGTAATTGAAGAAAATGATAAGATGAATTGCTACCCCTGTTTTAACTTACATTGTGAAAATCATACAAAAAATTTTGTAAATAAACTTAGAGATGAAAAAGTAATTAATTGCATAAGAAGCAACATATAAGATGAGTAAAATTTTATGTTTCGATTTAGATAATATTATATGTAAAACTAAAAAAAGTTTTTACAAAGAATCTAAACCAATTTCTAAAAATATAAATTTTATAAATTCTCTATATGAAAAGGGTTTTATAATTAAAATATTCACCGCTAGATATATGGGGAGACACAAAGATAATATTAGCAAAGCTAAAAAACAGGGTTTAAAATTGACTAAAAGACAATTGAACAAGTGGGATGTAAAATATCACAAATTAATAATGGGAAAACCCAGTTATGACATTTTTATAGATGATAAAAATCTTGAATTTAAAAGTAATTGGATTAATTCTTTAAAAAAAAAAATAAAAGTAAAATAATGAATAAATTTTCAAAAAAATACTTAGATAAATATTACAGCCAATTAATAAATAAATTTGAAAGTCAAAATTATTCCTACGAAATTTCACAAATTGCACAAAAATTAAAAAATTGTAAAATTAAAAAAGGGAAGGTAGGAATATTTGGAAATGGTGGAAGTGCTGCAATATCTTCTCATTTTAGTGTGGATCTTACAAAAATAGGGAAAATTAGATGTGTAAATTTTAATGAAGCTGACTTAATAACATGTTTTTCAAATGATTATGGGTATGAAAATTGGATTAAAAAAGCAGTTGAATTTTACCTAGATAAGAAAGATATTTTAATTTTGATTTCTTCTAGTGGAATTTCAAAAAATATAATCAATGCAGCTAATTATGCAAAGAGAAAAGGTATCTTTTTAATTACTTTTTCTGGTTTTAACAAGAACAATCCTTTATCAAAAAAAGGTAAAATAAACGTCTGGATAAATTCAAAAATTTATAATCACGTGGAAAATATTCATCAAATATATTTATTAGGAATTACTGATTTAATTGCAAAAACTAAAATATGATTACTCAAAAATACTATTCGAGATATTATTTTTTTCTATTTCAATCCTAATTTCGTGATCTTTAATGTAATTATTTCTCTTAGCTTCTATAAATAAATTTTTTACAGTTGAAATAACTTTCTTATCTGGATGAGGCTGAAAAAAATTATATAAAACACTTTTATCATACTCTCTTTTTAATAGTTTTTTAATATGTTGCTTAAACTTATAATATTTTGAAAACTTACTTTTTTCAAAATTAATTTTCAAACCCTCTTTCCATGGTTGTGTCAGTCTATTAGTTGTATGCAAAAGGACAGTATCACTATTTATATTATCATGAGAATTATATTTTTTATCTATATTTTTAATTTTAAGATTTTTGTTAAAACTTAGATTCATTAAATCTGAATAATCTAATTCAAGATTAAATAGTTTTTCGATTAAGCTTTTAAAATTCCAATTAACTTTTTTTGCATTTAGCAGCATCATTTCGGACCTTGGTGTCCCATTATAGAAAGTACAAGCAATATCATGTTCGTTATTGTCAATTTCACTAAAAAGATCTTTTGGACTCTTCAACGCAAATATATCAGGATCTACTACTAATATTTTTTCATTGAAATTGTCTAGAGTTGGCGCAAAAAACCTTAATAAAGTAAAGGATTGTAGATCATTTTTGTATTTAACAATTTTTTTATTTCTTAACATTTTTTTGTTTAATTTGTCTTTTAATATTTTGTTCTCTTCAACAGACATAATTTCTGCATGACAACCGAACCTTTCAAAAGAGTATTTTGCAACTTTAGCAGCAATTGACTGGAAGCTATTCGATTGTATAAATACTTTCATTTAAAAATTAATTTATTAAATTATATATTATAATTAACATGTTAAGAATAAAATATTTAACAAAAACGGTTATAAGAATATTTTACTACCTTTTAAGTAACGAAAAAAGATATCTTAATTTATTAGTGCTAATTTTAATATATAGACCAAAAAAAATTCTTGAAATTGGCGTATATAACGGACGTAGATCTTTACAGATGATTGAAGCAGCAAAGATATTTAGCAAAGATGTACATTATTATGGTTTTGACTTATTCGAAGACTCTAACAAATCTATAATTAAAAGAGAAAGAAGCAAAACAGCATCTAGAATAAACGATATTTTAAAATTACTAAGTAAACACGCTAAGGTACTTTTATTTAAAGGTTTTACTAAGCAAACCTTAAAAAGATTTGCAAAAAAAAATAAAGCAAGAGTAGATTTTGCTTTTATTGATGGCGGACATAAAGTTGAAACAATTGCGAGCGACTACTATTACTGTAAAAGAATTTGCAAAAAAAAATCCATAATTGTTTTTGATGATTTTTATTCTTTAAATCAACCAAACACTAAAAAGTTTGGGAGTAATAAAATATTCTTTAAATTAAAAGATAGACAAAAAATAAAACTACTACCTCTAGAAGATAAATATACAAAAAATAAACAAAAAATAAATATAAAGATGTTTCTTGTGAAAAACCATTCTTAATGCAGACTTAATTATAATTTAAAATTAAATACTAATGAATCATATATATAAAATTTTATTAATATTAGTATCTTTTAAGACAATAATATTATTAAGAAGAAAAAAAATATTTTTGTCTCAATACCTTATAATAGATGAAACCTCAGGTGATATTGATAGCAGATCTCTCAATTTTATTGATAAGCCAGAATTAAAAAATTCATTAAATCTTATTAGAACAAATAACATAAATTTAAAAAGTTTTTTTAATATCTTAAGAATTCCAAACTGTTTCTGTTACACAATAATTAAAAATTTAATGGTCAATAGATTTAATAAAAAAAGTTTTTTCTACTTAATTAAAAAATTATTTTTTTATTTAAGAATTAAAAAGATAATTATGATTGATGATTATAGAGAGATGTTATTTTTTAAAAATTTATCTACTTATTTAAATATTAAAATTTTAATTTATATGCATGGTAGGTTATCAAAAAAATCAGATATTTTAAGTAAAATGAAATATTCAAAATATTTAGTGTGGAGCAAATATTTCAAGAGGCAATTATATGGAAACAAGACAAGTAAAACAAATATAGAGGTTGTGGGATGTCCAAATCTAAATTTAAAAAATGTAAAAAGAATTACTAGTAGTAAAGTTAAAATTAAAAATTGCTTAATTTTAGACGAGGATTATATAGATTTTAATTCTGTTAAAGATAGTTACAAGTCGATTATAAAAGTTAAAAAAATTAAATATTTTTTAAAAAAAAAGAAAACAAGAAAAATACCTTTTGGATTCTCAAATTTTTGCAAAAATCATGATATAAAAATTATTAATGATAACATAAATTTTAGTGACACATTGTCAAAATTTAAAATTGATTGCGTTATAGCCAGTACATCTACTGGTTTATTAGAGTCTTTATTCTATAATGTAATACCGATTAAAATAAATTCAAGAAATAAGCCTAGAGAAAAAGAATTTTCTGAGTTTGTTAAATCTAAACTAGTTTTTTCTGCTAATAGTAAAAATTTACATAAATTGCTTAATAAAAATTTTGATGCAAAAGCGTTAGCGACTAACAAAAATAAACTCTGGGGAAACATTTTGTTTAACAGAAAAAGAGTCAGAAATATTATAAATAGTTTTATTAAAAATAATTTATGAAGATTACGTATATATCAAATTCTTCTACACCTTCTCATGTTCCAAGCTCTTTACAAATTGTAAAGACATGCGAATATTTATCAAAAAATAATCATCAAGTTACTTTAATTGTCCCGGATACCCCAAAATCAACTGAAAAAATAAATTCTTTTTATAATGTAAAGCATAATTTTACTACAATAAGAATTTCTAGGTTTAAAAAAAATCCTAGGGGCTTTAATTATTATTTTTTTTCTACCATATCTGTATTTAAGTCTTTGTTTACATGTGATTTAGTTATTACAAGAAATTTTTTTGTAATCTTTTTATGCACAATCTTTTTTAAAAAATGTATACTAGAGATCCACCACGATATTTCTACAGAGTCAAGAATTGTTAATTTTATATTCAATTATTTTAATATCTTAAAAAGTAATCGTATTAAAAAAATTATAGCAATCTCCAAAAGTATTAAAAAACATTATAAAAAAAAATTTAAACTTAATTCTAAAAAAATTGATGTATTACCTTCAGGTACAGCTTTAAAACTCAATTATGTTTATCCTAAAAATAAAAAAAAAAAACTTAATATTGGTTACTTTGGATCTGTTAACTACTCAAAAGGAATAGGTACAATATTAAAGCTTGCAAGTATGGATAAAAAAAACGACTATTTCATTTATGGTGGAATGAAAAATCAGATTTTAAATATTAAGAGAAAATTTCATTTTAATAATCTAAAAATTTCCTCTCACCAAAGTTACAAAGAATTACCTAAAATCCTCTCCAAAATGGATGTATTGCTTATGCCTTATACTCATACTGTTACAGCCGCAGGGAACGTATCTGACATTACAAAGTTTACATCACCACTGAAACTCTTCGATTATATGGCTGCAGGAAAACTAATTATGTGTTCCGATATACCCGTTCTGAAAGAGATTATCAAAAATAAAAATAACTGTATAATAGTCAAAAATTTTTTAAATCCGAATAATTGGCTTATGGAAATAAATAAAATAAAAAATAATTATCATTTAAGATCAATTATTTCAAAAAACTCTTATAATGAAGTAAGGAAATATCATCATAACAACAGAGTAAAAAAATATTTTGAAAATATATAGTCTAGAAAAATTTAAGAATTTTATTCATTTTAGTATTTTATTATTTTCTTTCCTAACTAATGTAAAGTAAATTTATAACTTATTATCTTTTTAAATAATTTTTTATCCACTCTATTGTTATATCTAAACCCTTACTCAGACCAGTTTTATAACTTTTACCTGTTAAGTTTTTAATTTTTTGAGTATTTGCCAGGCTATTTACTGGATCTAATAATATTTTTGGTTTGTATTGAATTTTTGCCTTTTTCTTTAATTTTTTTTCTATTAATTTTACCAATGCGGTTAATTTTATATTAAATTCCCCACCTATATTTAAAATTTTAAAGAAGTCTTTTTTTTTATAGGTTTTATTAATTGAATCATTTATAAATTTTACTACATCATCAACGTATGTGTAATCTCTGAAATTTTTTCCGTAATTATTTAAATATATAGTATTGTTTTGCAAAATAGATTTTATAAATATAAATATTGACATATCTGGTCTACCAAAAGTTCCATAAACAGTAAAAAATCTAAAACCAATACTATTTATAGAAAAAATTTTGTAATAATAATAAGCAACATTTTCTGTTGCTATTTTGGTTATTCCATAAATTGATATTGGCTGGTTAGGTATAATAATCTCTTTAGAAGGATAAATATTTTTATCTCCATAAACAGAACTAGACGATGCGTAATAAATATTTTTTATTCTTTTTAAACGCGCATAATCAAACACAGATATAGTGCCTGAAATATTCTGATCTATATAAAGATATGGATTTTTTAATGATTTTCTAACACCAGCTTCTGCAGCAAGGTGAATAATACAGTCAATTTTTTTTTTTATATTTAATTTATTAACATTCTTTATGTCTTTTTTATAAAAAAAAAAATTTTTATTTTTTTTTAAAATAGATATTCTTTTTTTTTTTATTTTAACATCATATGAATTACTTAAATTATCTATACCAATTACTATATAATTTTTATTCAAAAAAAAATTTGCAAGGTGGAATCCAATAAAACCTGCTGATCCAGTAATCATAATATTTTTCATATAAGGATATTACTTAACAAAATTTCTAATTCTTTACAAAAAGAAAATGTGTTCTATTCTTAAATTTTTTACAAAAAAATATGTAAATTAAAATTAATCATTATTTTGATTTTTATAAATTAAAATAATAAAAGGTATCAAAATTTTAAATAAAATTATGATAAAAGTTCAAAAGTGTTCAATTTGTAACCGTAATGGTTATAAGATTTTTGATATTAAATATAACTCAAAAATTATATATTCTTTTTTTACAAAGTATTATAAAGACAAAAATAAAGAAATCGCTAAATATAAATTTAAATTTAAAGTAAATATTGAAAACGGTATTAGTAATTTCTCAAAATGGTTTTTTAATGAAAGATAAAATTGCAATAATTGGACTTGGTTATGTTGGTTTACCACTAGCAGTTTCTTTATCAAAATATTATTCAATAATTGGTATTGATCAATCTAATGATAGAGTACAAAGTTTAAATAAGTTCAATGACTCAAATAAAGAAATAAAAAGCTTAGTTTTAAAAAAATCAAAAATAAAATTTTTTACGAATAAACAAATAAAAACTTTAAGTGCAGATGTATTTTTAATAACTGTTCCCACACCAGTTAATAATGCAAATAAACCAAATCTTAAAAATTTAATTGATGCTTGCAAGTTTGTAGCAAAATTTATTAAAAAAAAAAAATTTAGTTATAATTGAAAGTACAATTGCACCTGATACTACTGAAAAAATCTGTTTAGATATAATCTCTAAAATCTCTAAAATTCCAAAAAATAGAATAAATATAAGTTTTTCACCCGAGAGAATAAACCCAGGTGACAAAGTAATGAAGATTGAAAATATTGCAAAAGTTGTGTCTGGCAACAACCTGTTTGCTAAAAAAAAAGTTAAAAAAATTTATGCAAAAATTATTGATAAAATAGTTTTAGCCAACTCAATTAAAAGTGCAGAACTTGCTAAATTAGTTGAAAATGCTCAAAGAGATATAAATATATCTTTTATGAATGAGATTTATAAAATTTGTGATGTTTACAATTTAGATTACAAACATATATTAAACTTATGTAGTACCAAATGGAATTTCATCAACTTTAAACCTGGCTTAGTTGGAGGACATTGTGTACCTGTAGATCCATATTATTTAGTTGAGGATTTAAAAAAAAAAAAGTATTCATCAAATTTAATTAGTCTAGCAAGAAAAAATAACGAAAAATTTGTAAAATATATACTTAAAAAATTAATTAATAAAATAAAACCAATTAAAAATAAAAAAATATTATTTTGTGGCGTAAATTTTAAAAATAATGTTAATGACAAAAGAAACTCAAAATATTATTCAATTTATTTAAATTTAAAAAAAAAATATAATTGCAATTTATTTTTGGACTCAAATTATTTTCTAAAAAAAATGAATAAACTAGTACTTAATCATAATATTTTTATCATTGGCTCCAGCAATATAAATGTTGAAAGACTACAAAAAAAGATTTTAAGTGAGAAAAAATCTAGAAAAATCATTATTAGTATATTTGGTAAAAAAATTAATAGTAAAAATAAAAATATAAAAATCATTAATATATAATTCATGATTAAACAGGATAAGTGTTTGATTTGTAATAATTTAGGAGAGGAAGTTTTCAATTTGAAATTCAGTTCAGATAAAATAGAAAAATATTTCATAAATTATTACGGAGATAAAAAAAAAATTAAAAAAATCTTATATAAAATCAAAAATTCAAATTATATAATTTTAAAATGTATTAAATGTAAATTTATGTGGCAAAAACATAGATTAAATTCAAATCTACAAAAATATCTTTACGATGAATTGATTGATTATAAATCAAGTAAAAATAAAAGCCTAAAAATGTATAAAATGCAAAAGGTTTCTTTTAAAAGAGATTTTGAATTTTTAAAAAATTATTTTGAAGATAAAAATTTAAATGTATTAGATTATGGTGCAGGTTGGGGAAGTTGGTTAAGATCTGTAAAAGATAATTATCATCAATTTTACGGTCTAGAATTTTCAAAAAAAAGAGTATCTTTCTTAAAAAAAAATAATATAAGTGTGATTAATATAAAAAAATTATTAAAATGTAAAAATTTATTACATTTTATTCGTATTGAACAAGTCTTCGAGCATTTAGATAATTTAAACTATACTTTAAAAATTTTAAAAAAAGCTACCAAAAAAAATTGTATTTTACAAATTTCTGTTCCTAATAGTGAAATCTTATTTAAAAAAAATTTTCATAATCATTTTTTAAAAAAAGGGCCTGCTCAACCACTAGAGCATTTGAATTCTTTCACACCTACATCATTAAATAAATTACTTAATAAACATTCTTTTAAAAAGCTTTCGATTTACGAATTAATAAAAATACTTTTCAGTGATTATAACTTTAAGGTAGGAAATTTAAGATCGTTTTTAAAAATTGTTTTTTATAATTCAAATAGTACAACATTAATAGTTAAGAAAATATAGCATGTGTGGAATAAACGGATTTAATTTTCAGGATGAAAAACTAATCAAAAAAATGATGATACATACAAAAAATAGGGGTCCAGATTTTAATAACTTTTTTCAAAACGAAAAAATAACAATTGGTCATGATCGTTTATCTATTTTGGACTTAAATGAAAGGTCAAACCAACCCTTTTGTTATAAGAATTTAGTGTTGTCTTTTAATGGTGAAATTTATAATTATAAAAAATTAAGAGAGGAACTGGTAAAAGAAGGTTACGTTTTTAAAACAACCTCAGATACTGAGGTAATTATTTATTTATTTCATAAATATGGATTTGAATCATTTAAAAAACTTTCTGGTATATTTGCAATTGCTATTTGGGATAATATTAATGAAACTTTATATTTGGTAAGAGATATTGTGGGAGTAAAACCTCTTTATTATTCAGAGCTTCCTAAAAACAAAATTATTTTCTCAAGTTCTATTAAATCTATTTTATCTTTAAACAATCAAAATACCTTAAATGAAAAAGCACTTTTTTATTATAAAAATATTGGAAGAAATGAGGGCGCTGAAACATTCTTTTCAGGTATATATAAATTATTACCTGGTGAAATTCTAATACAAAAAAAAGATTTACCAATAAAATTATTTAAATTGCTTAAATTTAATTTTAAAGAAGAAAACACCAAATATTCAAAAAAAAATATTACTGATATTATTAAGTCTCAGTTTATCTCTGATGTACCTATTGCCCTGAGTCTTTCTGGGGGATTTGACTCGAATATTATTTATAAAGTTATGAGAGAAAATTTAAATAAAGAGAAATATAAAATTTATTCGTTTTACTTTCATGATTATGAAAAATTTAACAAAGATTTCAATACAGCTAAAAAAAATTGTGAAAATTTTGGAGATAGCGTTAATCAAATCGAGATAAGTTATAAAGAATATCAGAATAATATTGAAAAAGTCTCGGAAATTTTAGAGGAACCAATAAGTAATCAATGCTCAATTTTAAATTATGTAATGGCGAAAAACATTAGAGAAAAAGTTATAATGACCGGTGATGGCGGTGATGAAATTTTCGGTGGATATGATCATTATAAAAGTGCTTATATTATGCAAACTTTATCAAAGATAAATATTTTTAAAAGTGTATTTAATTTTAATACAAAATATAAAAATTTTAACAGACTTTTTTTCAAAAACTCAAAAGAATTTTTTGTTACCTTTAATGAGGGAAATTTGATGAAAGACAAACACTTTTATTTCAAAAATTTTAAAAATATGTCTTACGAAGATATTTTTTTAAATCATTGTCAAAATTATAAACTTAAAAATTCATTGAACGATTTACTTTACATGGATATTGATACAAAAATACCAAATGATTTTTTAAGAAGAAATGATAACATTTTTATGAATTTTGGCATAGAAGCTAGAGTTCCCTATCTAGATCAAAATATGATAGAAAATTATTTATTTTTGAGTGAAAAAAAAAAGTATAACTACTTATTAAAGAATAAAGGTTTTTTAAAAAAAATATTTAAAAATGATTTCTTTTATTTAAAAGAAAAGCACGGATTACAGTCTCCATTAGCAAAGTGGATGAAAAATGAACTTCAGCCTTTCATCAGAGATATACTATCAGAAAGTTACTATGAAGGATCAAAAAAAATATTTAACTTTGCAGAGCTTCAAAAATTAATAAAAAAACATAAAGAAAGTTATTATAATCCAGATCTCTTGTGGAGTTGTGTGTGTTTACAAGTATTCTTTCGTAAATTTAGATTGTAAATTTATGAAGCTAAAAAATATAATATTTTATTTTCCTAATTATTCTGAAGGTGGGGTTGAGATTACTTCTATAAGACTCTTAAATTTCTTATCAAAAAAAAAAATAAAAATTAATTTTATATCTTTTAAAAAACCAAAATTTAAAATTCTAGTAAAAAGAAAAAACATAAAATATACTTATAAGAAAAATACCAATACTAATTGGATATTTAAAAATTATTTTTGCTTGATATCTCTTTATAAGATTCTGGTTAAATGTAATAAAAAAGATACGGTTGTCTTCGCCCTATCAAACCTTCATCTTTGTATTTTGTTTAGCAAAATATTAGGATTCAAGGTTGTGTCTCGTAATTCAGCACCAATAGATTATTTTAAATATAGTCCTAATCTCATAGATTATATAAAATTATTAATTAAATGTATAATTTATCCCTTAAGTGACACAATAATTTCAAACTCAAAAAATAGTGCTTATAAACTTAAAAAAAAACTTTTTTTTAACGCTAAAGTTCTGGCTATTCCAAATCCTTTAAAAAATCCTAATAACAAAAAATCTAAACTAAGATCAAAAAATATTTTATATATAGGAAGGTTATCTAAAGAAAAAGGCATTTATCAATTAATAAAAGGCTTCGAGCTATTTTTAAAAAATAATAGTAATTTTAAGCTGATAATAGTTGGCGATGGTAGTCAAAAATCTGCAATTAAAAAATATTTAAAAACTAAAAAATTAAATAATAAAATTCTTATTAAGGGTTGGACGCATAATACTAGAAAATACTATCTTGACGCAAAATTATTTATTTTACCCTCTTTTTTTGAAGGCTTTGGAAATGTAATCATTGAAGCTTTAAGCTATGGGTTGCCTTGTCTTTCAACAAATACAGATGGTCCGAAAGAAATTTTAGAAAATGGTAAATTTGGTCTGTTAATAAAAAATAATAATCCAAAAACTATTTCAAAAAATATAACCAAAATACTTAATAATTATAAAGTGTTTCATTACAAAGCTAAATTGGGGTACGAGAAGAATTTGAAATATGATATAAATAACATTGGTTATCTTTATTTAAAACATATTAACTCAGTGCTTAATTAAAAAATAAATATTTTAATATCTTAAATGCACAGGTTAATTTATTTATGATATAAATTAAATGATAATTGAAAAAAATAATTACAACAATTTTTATTACTTATTATTTATACTTATTCCTATTTCAATCATAATAGGCTCAACTATATCTTTATTAAATATATCTATATTCTGTTTATTTTATTTTTTCAAAGACTTTAATTTTCGCCATGATCGTCATATTTTTAAAAATAAAATTTTAATTTTATTAATTCTATTAAATCTTTATCTAATATTTAATACATTTATATCCCTAGATATAAACAAATCAATAATAAGAAATTTTGGTTTTTTTAGATTTATAATATTCTTTATCGCAATAAACTATTTTTTCTATAAAATTAAATATAATTTTTCTGTCTTTAAAACTTGGTTAATTATTTTTCTTATATTTATATTTGATGTTTTTTTTGAGTGGTTTTTTGGAAAAAATTTGTTAGGTTATGGCGCAATAGAAAGCGCTCATGGAACGCGGATTGTAAGTTTTTTTAAAGACGAACCTATAGCAGGAGCTTATATAAATGGTCTTTTATTTTTAATTTTTGGTTATATATCAATATCTTTAAAAAAAAATAATTTATATAAATACCTTTCTTTAATGGCTTTTATTTTATTTTTAACTTCTGTGCTGGTCACTGGTGAAAGATCTAATACTATTAAGGCATTTTTAGGATTTTCAATATTTTTTTTATTTTTAGATTTTTTTAGAATTAAATTTAAATTATTTTTCTTTTTAATAATAATATTTTTGACATCTTTAATTATCGCAAAATCTGATTTTTTAAAAAATAGATACATAGGTCAGCTTTACAACAATATTATATTAGAAGAAAATAGAAATTATTTTTTAGATAACAACGTTTATTTAAAACTATATAAATCAGGTTTGCACGTTTTTGAAAACAATTCTCTATTTGGAGTTGGCACTAAAAATTATAGAGTTGCTACATGTGGAAAAGATAAGTTAATTAAAGAGGATTACTATTGCTCTACTCACCCTCATCAAATATACATAGAGTTTTTAGCAGAGCACGGAATCATTGGTTCATTAATTTGTTTTTCAATATTTTTTTACTTAATTTTCAAAAATTTTGGAAAAATAATTAGATCTAAAAATTTTATACAGATAGGATCATTTGTTTATTTATTAATAAATTTTGTACCAATTATTCCAGGTGGGTCTTTTTTCAGCGATTTTAATATTACTTTTTTTATGCTTAATTTATCTTTAATGTATGCAGTGGACAATAAAACTAATATATTTGAAATTAGATAAATTTAATCGGGCCGTTAGCTCAATAGTAGAGTACTGCATTGACATTGCAGGGGTAGTTGGAGCGTAACCAACACGGCCCACCATTTAATACAAATAAAATCATTATTGAAATTAATAAAAAAAAAGATAAAACAATATTTTTATACGGGCCTGTAGCTCAGTTGGTTAGAGCAGTACACTCATAATGTATTGGTCCCAGGTTCGAGTCCTGGCGGGCCCACCAGAAATTTATTTGTTCACAAATTCTTTTAAATTAGAGAAAAGCGCATTCACATCACCGTTATTATTTACGATAATTGAATTAAATTCCTCTCTTTGTGTTCTTGCAAGGCTAAGACCTTCGATTATAAGATCTCTAATTAAAGGCTTGTTCGGATCAATTGTGTAGACTCTCCAATCTATAGCAACCTCAGGTCTATTTGATGTTGCTAATAACTTACTTTTTACAATCGTATATTTTTCATTTTTTATATCTTCTGAAATAACCACAATTTTTGCATCTTTATACTCTACCAATCTATTTGAGAAACTTTTTAAAAAATATTGGTTAAAAATTTTTACGAATTCATTTTTTTGACTGTCATCCAAACTTTTTCTATGTTTTCCTAGTGTATAAAAAGCAAGCCCATTAATATCTACCGACTCCTTCCCTATTTTAATTAGTTTTGATATTTTTATTTCATCATTTTCAGAACTAGATAGTATTGTAGATGCTTCTTCAGTTATTTTGTTGATAAATTCAGACGATGTATTTGCTTTTATGTTATTTGTCCATAAAAAAGAGCAAATTAGTATAAGTAATATTTTAATATTTTTTATTATTAAATTCATCACTAAGTTTATTTGTTATTGACTCTCTAGTGTGTCCCAATCACTATCATCCATAGTATCAGTTTTAACTTTTGAATTATTAATTTTTCTTTGTCTATCTTGTATGTATAGGCTTCTTACTGTTGCGTAAAAGTCGACTGAATTCTTTTCTAAACTATCAAAAGCCTCTAAGTTTTTTGCTCTAAAATCGACCCCTTGCAAAGCTTTACTATAATAGTAATCAGACTCTTTTACATAAGTAGTATTATTTTTTACTGTAATATTATACCAAGCGTCTCCTCCTGACATCGATACAAGTGACCCGATAGCATCTCTTGCAGTTGAAGGACCTAAAACAGGTAAAACTAAATAACAACCTTCTCCAATTCCCATTTTCCCAAAGGATTGCCCATAATCCTCCTTCTCCAATATACT
>MDSW01179370.1_pt1 | contig 13961 bp, 15 predicted proteins | sample 811171 | NCBI WGS metagenome assembly MDSW01 (sample SAMN05326641, study PRJNA326480) | marine metagenome | isolation source: seawater | place: Atlantic Ocean: North West | collected 2012 | reverse complement strand
TTTAATTTTGAAAATAGCTTTTTTGAGTTTTTATATAAATCATGATTTCTTTCAATTGTATATATGTTATTAGATAAAATAGATAAAATAGCGGTTTGATAGCCTGAACCAGTTCCAATCTCTAATATTTTTTCGTTTTTATTAATATTAAGTAATTGAGTTTGAATTGCAACAGTAAAAGGTTGTGAGATAGTTTGATTTGATTTAATAGGATACGCCTTATCTTCATAAGAGTGGTCTATTAGTGTTTTATCCATAAATAAATGTCTAGGAACAATATTTATAGCATTTAATACTTCTTTTGAATTAATTCCCTTTTTTACTAACTTTTCAACTAGTAATTTCCTTTGACCCTTATATTTTGTTGAATCAAAATTTAAATTCATATTAAGTAAATATATGAATGAATAGTTTTATTTTTAATAAAATTTATTAAATAGAATTAATTTTAGTTATTTAAAAATGAGTAAAAAAATTAAAATTGGTTTAGTTGGATTAGGACACTTAGGAAAAATACATTTTGAATTAATAAGACAAATTAATTATTTTGTGTTGATAGGTATTTATGATATTGATTTAAAAAGAGCTAAATCTTTTGCTAAAAAATTTAATGTTAAAAAATATAAAAATCTTGAAAAATTAATTTCAGAATCAGATGCAATTGATATTGTCACACCTACTGACACACACTTTAATATTGCCTCTAAATGTTTAAAATTAAACAAGCATATTTTTATTGAAAAACCTTTGACAAAAACCCTAAGAGAAGGACAAAAATTAATAGATTTAATTAAAAATAAAAAAATTGTTGCTCAAGTTGGACATATTGAAAGATTTAATCCTGCATTTAAATCAGTTAATTCTTTAATTACCAATCCTCTATTTATTGAATCACACAGACTAGCAGAGTTTAGTCCAAGAGGAACAGATGTTTCAGTTGTTTTAGATTTGATGATTCATGATATAGATATTATATTAACATTAATTGATTCTAAAATAAAAACCATATCAGGTGTTGGAGTTCCAGTTATTAGTAAAACGCCTGATATAGCAAATGTCAGAATTGAATTTGAAAATAGAGCCGTAGTTAATTTAACAGCAAGCAGAATATCATTAAAAAATATGCGAAAAACTCGAATATTCCAAAAGGACACTTATATTTCAATTAATTATCTTAATAAAGAGGTCGAAGTTTTAAAAATAAAAAATGCTCCAAAAAAACCAAATGAATACGATATGATTCTTGAAAATGCTGAAGGTGTTAAAAAACAAATTTTGTTAAAAACACCTAAGATACATGATTCGAATCCAATAAAAGAGGAACTTAGTCTATTTGCAGAATCAATAATTAATAATACTAAACCTCTTGTTTCATTAGAAAGCGGTCTTAATGCTTTAAATGTTGCTCATCAAATAATCAATTCGTTTAAATAATAATATGAATATTTCTGATAACTTAACTAACATATTAGTTGGATTACCTAAGAATATTACCTTGATTGCAGTTTCAAAAACTCAATCTGAGAATGATATATTAAATGTTTATAATGCAGGTCACAAAATTTTTGGAGAAAATAAAATTCAAGAAATGACTAAAAAGTGGGAAAATCTCCCAAAAGATATTCAATGGCACATGATAGGACATGTTCAGACTAACAAAGTTAAATACATGGCTAAATATGTTTATTTAATTCATGGTGTTGATAACATGAAATTAATTAATGTAATAAATAAACAAGGTGGAATTCATGGAAGAATTATAAAATGTTTATTACAAGTCAATATTTCTAATGAATCAAATAAATATGGTTTGAATGAAAGCAAATTATTTGAAATATTAGAACACTTAAAAAATAATGACTCAATTTATAAAAATATTAAAATTATTGGATTAATGGGAATGGCTTCTTTTACTAATGATGATAAATTAATTAAAGCTCAATTCAAATTTTTGCAAGATCTGTTTTTAAAAATTAAAAAAATAAATTCTAATTTCACAACACTTTCAATGGGAATGAGTAATGATTATTTGATTGCAATTAATAATGGCTCAAATATGATACGAATTGGTACAAAAATTTTTGGTAAAAGAAATTAACTTATGTATGCTATATTAGATATTGAGTCTACAGGTGGAAAGTATAATGAAGAATCCATAACCGAAATAGCAATTTATAAATTTGATGGTAAAAAAATAATTGATCAATTTTCAAGCCTAGTTAATCCTGAAAAAAATATTCAACCTTTTGTTCAAAAATTAACTGGTATAAATGATAATATGGTTAAAACAGCTCCAAAATTTTTTGAGATTGCTAAAAGAATAATTGAGATTACAAATAATTGTGTTTTAGTAGCACATAATGCTGATTTTGATTATAGAATACTAAAAACTGAATTTAAAAGATTAGGTTTCAATTTTAATTCCAAAATTATCTGTACAGTTATATTGTCAAAAAAATTAATTCCAAATCTAAAGTCGTATAAACTAGGTAACCTATCAAAATCTTTAGGAATACCTATTCAAAATAGACACAGAGCTCAAGGGGATGCAATGGCAACTTTAAAAATTTTTGAACTATTATTAAATAAAGATTCAAAAAAAAATATCGATTCCTTCGTAATTGAAAATAATAAAACTAAAAAAAATAAATTTTTATCAATTATCAATAAATTACCAAATGAGGTTGGGGTTTATTATATTTTTAACAACAAAAATGAAATCATATATATTGGCAAAAGTATAGACATAAAAAAAAGGGTAACACAGCACTTAACTGGTATTTTAAAAAAAGAAATTAAAATTCAAAAAAATATCAAACAGATTAAATATGATTTAACAGGAAATGAGTTAATTGCTCTATTAAAAGAGGAAAATGAAATTCAAAACAAAAAACCAAAATATAATAGATATTTATTTCATGAATTACTAAAATTTGGTGTTAGAGTTTCAAAAAATGAAAAATATAATAAGTTGATATTTGAAAAAATAGATAAAAGGAAAAAATATTTAGAGTTGTTTAAGAATAAAAAAAGTGCGATTAAAAGACTAGATTATTGGATAAATAAATATAAATTATGCCAAAAATATACATTTTTAAACAACGGTTCTCAAACTACTTGCTTTAATTATAAAATTGAAAAATGCAATGGTGCATGTGTTGAAAAAGAAAAGCCAAGTGATTATAATTCAAGACTAAAAAGTTTAAGTGAATTTCATGAATATGATTATAAAGATTTTTTAATCATAGATAAAGGCTACAATTCTAAAATAAAAAGTTTTGTTTTTATAAGAAATAATAAATTTAATGGATATGGTTATTTTGAATTAAATCACCAAATTAAAGACTATGAATTGCTAGAAAAAAGAATGATTAAAATGCATGAGACAAAAACAATAAAAAGGATAATAAACAGCTATGTAAGGAGGAATAAATTCAAAAAAATTATTGAACTGTAATTAAAATAAATATTTGAAAAAAAAAACAATTATTCATATAACAGGACCAACTGCATCAGGTAAAACAGATTTGTCAATTAAATTATCACAAATATTTAATACTGATATAGTTTCCTATGATTCTAGACAATTTTATAAACAAATGAAAATTGGAACCTCGGTTCCAAATAGTAAGCAATTAAAAAAGGTAAAACATTATTTTATTCATAATAAAAATATTACCGATAACTATAATGTTGGTATCTATAGATCAGAAGCCAATGAAATTATAAATAAATTATTTCAGAAAAAAAATTTTTTAGTTTTTGTTGGAGGATCTGGTCTATATGGTGATTCTATTATTTTCGGATTGGATAATTTTCCTGAGGTTCCAAAAAAAATAAGAGACAATTTAACTAAAGAATTAAAACAAAAAGGAATCGAATTTCTTCAGGAGAAATTAAAAAAAGCTGATAAAGAATATTATAAAAGAGTAGATATTTATAATCACAGAAGATTAATTAGAGCACTAGAGGTAATTGAAACCACAGGTAAAAAATTTTCTTCTTTTCATAGGTTAAAAAAAAGTAATGAAAATTTTAATTTAATAACCTTAAATATAGATATTGAAAAAAATGTTTTACATAAAAGAATTGAAAGCCGAGTGGATAAAATGATTTACAATGGTTTAGAAAATGAAGTTTTTAAGCTAAAAAAATTTAAAAAATTAAATCCAATGAGATCAGTTGGATATTACGAATGGTTTGATTATTGGGAAAAGAAAATAAATTTTGAAGATGTCGTAAATAAAATTAAAAACAACACGAAAAAATATGCGAAAAAACAAAAAACTTGGAATAAAAAGTATGATAATGCGATATTATGTTCAAATGAGAGTAACTTGGATGAATTAGTATATTTAATTAAAAAAAAAATTAAACATTAAATTTAAAATTAATTATATCGCCATCATTAACAATGTAGTTTTTACCTTCCATTTGAAGTTTACCAGCTTCTTTAATCTTTATTTCTGATTTATAATTTTTGAAAGTTTCAAAAGGAATAACTTCAGCCATTATAAAACCTTTTTTAATATCACTGTGAATTTTTCCAGCTGCATCAGGAGCACTAGTTCCTTTTTTAATTGTCCATGCTTTAACTTCTTTTTCTCCAGCAGTAAAAAAAGTTTCTAGTTCCAAAAGACTGTAGGTATTTTTAATAAGTTTTGAGGATCCAGATTCTAACAAACCTAAATCCTCTAAAAAAATCTTTTTATCATTATAGTCTTCAAATTCATTAATTTCTGATTCTATTGATACGGCAAGAGAAATAATTTTTATGTTTTTTTTTAACATCTCTTTTTTAAATTTTAAAACATGATTATTGTCATTTTTTATATTTTTTTCGTCAATATTTAATACATATAAAATTGGTTTATTTGTTAATAAATTGAGTGGATTAACGTAATTTTCTCTATCCTCAATATTAAAATCTACATCTCTGATATTAATATAGTTTTGAAGATTGTCTTTAATTTTAATTAATATTTCCTCTTGATATGCAATACTTTTTTCCTTTTTGGACTTGTGTAAATTTTTAATTTTATCTAATTTTTTTTCCACCACTTCCAAGTCTTTTAATTGTAGTTCAGTATCAATAATTTCATTATCTCTAATTGGATCAATTGAACCTTCAACATGAGTTATATTATTGTTTTCAAAACACCTTAAAACATGAATTATAGCATCAGTCTCTCTTATATTGGATAAAAACTTATTACCTAAACCCTCCCCCTTACTTGCGCCTTTTACAAGTCCAGCAATATCAAAAATCTCAACAGTTGCAGGAACAATTTTTTGAGGATTATAGTTTGAAACCAGAAATTCAAGTCTGTTATCAGGAACAGTAACAACTCCTATGTTAGGTTCAATTGTACAAAAAGGGAAATTTGCGCTTTGAGCTTTTGCATTAGATAAGCAATTAAATAAAGATGATTTTCCAACATTTGGTAATCCAACTATTCCAGCTTTCATTAAATATAACTATTTGTGTAAAAATTTTTGTTTTTTTAAAAGAATTTCCTCAGTTTCAACATTGTTTTCGTCAGGTATACAACAATCAACTGGACAAACTGCAGCACATTGAGGCTCATCATGAAATCCTTTACATTCAGTACATTTGCTGGGGACTATGTAGTAAAATTCTTCAGAATAAGGATCATTCAATTTATCTGTAACAATTTTCTCTCCGTTTGGAAGAGAAACGGTGCCTGATAGAGAAGTTCCGTCTTTATATGACCAACTATCAGAACCTTCATAAATAGCAGTATTAGGGCATTCAACTTCACAAGCTCCACAATTTATACATTCGTCAGTTATTTTAATTGCCATAAATAATTGTTTAATTAAATTTGACAAAAATAACTCTAAAAAATAAGATTACAAAGAATATGGTTTTGCTAAATCAAAGAGTTAAGGCTTTTGATAAATTGTCAAGCTTTTTAATTAAGATTGAAAAAAATAAAACAGAATACGCTGATTTTTTTGAAATAATAAAAAAATCATACCATAAAAATAAATGGTTTACTGAGGAAAATGTTTTAAATGCAATAAAAATTTGGGGTAAATCATTAACAAAAAAAAACCTGTCTAAATGGTTAAGGAATTATAATTTAAAAAATACAAAAATCAAAAAAATTGGTTTAATATTAGCTGGAAATATTCCTTTAGTTGGCTTGCATGACATTATCTGTGTTCTATTGACTGGTAACAAAGCTATAGTTAAATGTTCATCAAAAGATGAATTATTATTACCTTATTTATGTGAAAAGTTGGTAGAGTTTGACTTAATTTTTAAAAATAAGTTTGTTTTTAAAGATAAAATTGAGAATTTTGAGGCATTAATAGCAACAGGAAATAATACATCTTCGAAATATTTTGATTACTATTTTTCAAAATATCCAAAAATAATCAGAAAACACAGAAATGGGGTGGCTATTCTTACAGGAAACGAATCATCCAGTTCATTAAATGATCTAGCAAAAGACATTTTTTTATATTATGGTCTTGGTTGTAGAAGTGTATCAAAAATATATGTACCAATAAATTATTCATTCGATAAATTAATTATTGCAATTAAAAAATATTCAAAACTTAAAAATTCTGCAAAATATAGTAATAATTATAATTATAATAAAGCAGTTTACTTGATGAATAACATAAAATTTAAGGATCTAGACTTTTTTATATTAAAAGAGGATTTTAATATATTTTCACCTGTTGGAACTTTACATTATGAATATTACAATGATGTTAATAGTTTAAGGATGAAATTGAATATTGAAAAAGATAAAATTCAATGTGTAACAAGTAACTACAAAAAAATTGGAAATTTAAAGCTTGGTAAAGCTCAAAGTCCTAATTTATGGGATTATGCTGATAATATTGATACTTTAAGTTTTTTGATGAATTTGTAATAATTCAATTATTTAAAAATTTTTTTTGATTTTAAACGTATAATTGTTTTGATCTTTTGATATTTGCATAATAAAAAAAAAAATGAAAAAACACAATTTTAGTGCAGGTCCATCTATTTTAGCTGATGAAGTTATATCTAAAGCATCAAAATCAGTAATAGAATTAAACAATATTGGTTTATCCTTAATTGAAATTTCTCATAGGAGTCCTGATTTCGTTGCTATTATGGAGAAAGCAAGAGAATTGTCTCTTGAACTTCTTAATTTAGACAAAGAAAAGTATACAGCTCTCTTTCTTCAAGGTGGAGCAAGCCTTCAATTTTTAATGAGTGCATACAATTTATTGGAAACTAAAGCAGCTTATATTAATACTGGTTCCTGGTCAGACAAAGCTATTAAAGAAGCTAAACTATTAGGAGAAGTTCACGAAATAGCATCTTCAAAAAGTAAAAATTATAATCATATTCCAAAAAACATCCTTATTGAGAATGATTATGATTATTTACATATTACAACTAATAATACAATATATGGTACCCAATTTCATGAAATACCAAATACAAATATTCCTTTGGTTGCTGACATGAGTTCTGATATTTTTTCTAGAAATGTAGATTTTTCAAAATTTGATTTATTCTATGCTGGAGCTCAAAAAAATCTTGGTCCATCAGGTGTTACTCTAGTTGTAGTTAAAAAAGAAATACTAGGTAAAGTTTCAAGGAATATCCCTTCTATGCTTAATTATTTAATTCACATTGACAAGGATAGTATGTTCAATACTCCTCCAGTATTTCCAACGTATGTATGTTTGTTAACCTTAGAATGGCTAAAAAATAATGGTGGATTAGACGCTATTGAAAAACTCAACAATTATAAAGCAAAACTAATTTACGATGAAATTGATAGAAATAAAGCTTTCGTTGGATTTGCAGAAATTGAAGATAGAAGTTTAATGAATGCGACTTTTAATTTAGTTGATGGTGTTGATGGAAAAAAATTTAATGAATTGTGTTTAAAAAATAATATTAGTGGAATTAAAGGTCACAGATCAGTTGGAGGATATAGAGCTTCAATATATAATGCTCTTCCAATTGAAAGTGTTGAAATTTTAATCGACACTATGAAAAAATTTGAAAATCTTATATAAAAATGAAAATATTAGCAAACGATGGTATTTCACAAAGTGGAATAAATCTACTTACAGATAATAAATTTGAGGTTATAACTGATACAGTTGATCAAGATAAACTAATTGAATATATAAATAAAAATGGTATTTCTGTTTTATTAGTTAGAAGTGCTACAAAAGTTCGTAAGGACATAATTGATGGATGTAAAAGCCTCAAGATTATTGGAAGAGGTGGTGTTGGAATGGATAATATTGACGTTGAATATGCAAGATCAAAAGGGTTGTTAGTTATAAATACACCCTCAGCCTCTTCTTCTTCAGTTGCTGAACTTGTTTTCTCTCATTTGTATTCATGTGTTCGATTTTTACATGACTCAAATAGAAACATGCCTTTAAGTGGAGAAAAGGATTTTAAAAAATTGAAAAAAAATTATTCAGCCGGCGTTGAACTAAAAAACAAGACTTTAGGAATTGTTGGTTTTGGTAGAATTGGACAAGAAGTTGCAAAAATTGCATTAGGTGTTGGGATGAAAATTTTAGTTTACGATAAATATATCAAAGAATCTAATATTGTATTAGAGATTGCTGATTCAAAAATAAAATTAAGAATAGATACTGTTCCAATTGAAGATTTATTAAGAAAATCTGATTTTATCACTTTACACGTTCCAGCTCAAAAAGAATATGTAATTGGAAAAAAAGAATTTCAAATTATGAAAAATAATTCAGCTATTATCAATGCTTCTAGAGGAGGTGTTATTGATGAAGTTGAATTAACAAAAAATTTAAATTCTGGTAAACTCTTATTTGCTGGTCTTGATACTTTTGAAAACGAACCAAATCCATCCATTCAGATATTGATGAATCCAAAAATTTCATTATCTCCTCACATTGGAGCAGCAACAAATGAAGCTCAAGATAGAATAGGATCAGAACTTGCTAATCAAATAATTGACTTTTTTAATTCATGAATTATTTAAAAAAATTAAAAAATAAATGGGGAATTAAATCAAATCTTCAATTATTAGTTATTTTTTTTGTTTTTGGTTTAACAGGTAGTATTTCAATGAAATTGACATCTCCTACCCTATCTTTTTTTAATATACAAGAAGATTTTTTTACAAATTATCTGCTTGGTGACTTTGCTTATATTTTTCTAAAAATTATAATTATTTTCCCTATATATCAAATTCTACTTTTATTTTTTGGATTAATTTTTTTTCAGTTTAATTTTTTCTGGAAATTTGAAAAAAAACTTCTTTCAAAAATTGGTTTAACTAAAATTTTCAAAAAATAACTTAATCAAGATATTCTTTAAATTCATCTTTAAGTTTGTCAATTTTTGGTTTTATAACAAAATTACAATAGGGCTGAAACTTATTAAGCTCATAATAATTAATATGCTCAACCTCAGCTAAATAAAATTTTGAAAACTTGGATATTTGAGTGACTATATCTTTATTAAATATTTTTTGCTTTTTTAGTTTTTCTAAAAAAATATTAATTGATTGTAATTGATTAGAATTAACATAAAAAATTGCTGATTTATAATGAGAACCAACATCATTACCTTGTCTATTTATAGTTGTGGGGTCATGTGTTGAAAAAAAAATATTTAGTAATTGATCATATTTAATAACTTTTGAATCATATGTAATTTTCACAGCCTCGACATGATCTGTGTAGCCTTTAGATACAGTATTATAATTTGGATTATCTACTTTTCCTCCTGTGTAACCAGGTAATACGTTAATGACTCCTTTTATTTTTTTAAAAATTGCTTCTGTACACCAAAAGCATCCTCCAGCAAAATAGGCAGTATCAAAATTATTATTCATGAAATTTATTATTTAATTCTATAAAATTAATATTAAATTAGTATAGGATGAAATCAATACTCAAAGCCTGTAATATAAATAAAACAATTAACAATAAAAAAATTTTGACAAACGTTAATATATCAATTAATGAGGGTGAAATTGTTTCTGTTGTTGGACCTTCTGGTGCTGGAAAAACCACATTAATAAATATTTTAAGTACTTTATCTAAACCAGACATAACAAATGATTGTTCAATATATATTGACAATTATGATATTTTAAATTCTACAAACAGTAATTTATCAAAATTTAGAAATGAAAAAATAGGATTTATATTTCAGTTTCATGAGCTTTTACCTGAATTTACATCAATTGAAAATATTATTTTACCAAATTTGATAAAAGGATTCACTAAGATAGAGTCTTATGAAAATGCAAAAAACCTTCTTGATAAAATAGGTTTAAAAGATAAAGAGAATTTATATCCTAACCAGCTTTCAGGTGGTGAAAAACAAAGAGTCGCGGTTGCAAGAGCTTTAATAAATAAACCAAAAATTGTATTTGCTGATGAACCAACAGGAAATTTAGATAGTAAAAATGCTAATCAATTAAATAATTTATTTTTTGAGTTAAGAAAAAAGTTTAATAATACTTTTGTTATTGTAACACACAACGAAGAATTTGCGAATAAGTCAGATAGGAAAATTAAATTAATTGATGGAATTTTGTCAATTTGAAGAGTTTTATAAAGTATAAGGATTTTTTGGATGAAAAAGCAAGATACTATGAGTCTCCAGATTTCATAAAAGATGACCCTGTATCAATTATACACAATTTTCAAGCTAAAAATGATATTGAAATTTCTGGTTTTATGACTGCTACTATATCATGGGGAAGAAGAAAATCAATAATTAAGTGTGCGAAAAAAATCATTGAACTAATGGATTATTCTCCTTATGATTTCATTATAAATCACGAAAGAAAAGATTTAGATAGATTCAATTCATTTGTATACAGAACCTTTAACTCAATTGATATTAAATTTTTTATAGAATCATTAAAAAATATATATAAATTTCATAATGGACTAGAAAATTTATTTTCAAAGAGTGAAAAAGAATTATCTCTATTAAATAATATTTCAAACTTTAAAAAAATTTTTTTTGAGATAAAACACGAAAAAAGAACAACCAAACACATATCTGATCCAAAAATGGGATCTGCATCAAAAAGATTGAACATGTTTTTAAGATGGATGGTAAGATCACCAAAAAACGGAGTTGATATGGGTATTTGGAAAAAAATTAAACCTTCTGATTTATCTTGTCCACTTGATGTACATTCAGGTAACATTGCAAGAAAACTTAATTTAATAACAAGAAAAAATAATGATATCAAAGCCCTTGAAGAGCTAGATATTAACTTAAGAAAACTTGATAATAATGATCCAGTTAAATATGACTTTGCTTTATTTGGTCTAGGAATTTATGAAGGATTTTAAAAAATATTTTTTTTGTAATTTTGAAAGATTTTGAACTATCATAATAATGGATTTATTATTAAAAAATGTAACAATTGTTGATTCAAAAAGTTCATTAAATTTTCAAAAAAGAGATATATTAATTGTTAATGGTATAATTAAAAAAATTTCAAAAAAAATCAAAATCAATGATATCAATACAATTGAGAAAGAAAATCTACACGTATCTAACGGATGGTTTGATTCAAGTGTTTGTTTCGGAGAACCTGGCTATGAAGAAAGAGAAACCATAGAAAATGGTTTAAATACAGCTGCATTAAGTGGATTTACAGGTGTATCTTTAAACCCCAACACTCATCCATTCTCAGATTCTATTGCAAGTATTTCACATTTAATAAATAGTTCAATTAATCACCCCACTAAAATTCATCCAATTTCTTGTCTGACAATAAATCAAGAAGGAAAAAAGATGTGTGAATTATTTGATCTTCATAATCATGGAGCTATAGGTCATTTTGATTATAAAATTCCAATAAAAGATTCTGGTCTATTAGAAACAGCTCTAAAATATTCTCAGAGATTTGATGGTATAATATTTTCCTTTCCTCATGATAACACATTTAATGGAAATAATTCAATAAATGAAAGTAAAAGTAGTTCAAAAATCGGTATTAAAGGTATTCCAAGAATAAGTGAAATAATTCAAGTTAAAAGAGATCTAGAAATTTTAAAGTATACTGGAGGAAAATTGTTTATTCCTTACATAACATGTAAAGAAAGTGTAGAATTAATTAAAAATGCAAAAGATGAAGGCTTAAATATCAAATGTTCTACACCAATTATGCATTTAGTATATGATGATTCAGAAATAGAGAACTTCAATGAGAATTATAAATTTATACCTCCACTAAGATCAAAAGATGATATAAATTTTTTAAAATCCGGTATAATTGACGGGACTATTGATATGGTTTGTTCAATGCATGAACCAATAAACTCAGAATTAAAAGATATTGAATTTATAAATTCAGCTCCAGGATCAATTTCATTAGAGGCAACTTTTGGGATTTTATCAAAAATATTCCCTCTTGAAAAAGTTATAGAGCTATTAACAAAGGGATATGAATATTTTTTAAAGAAAAAAAATAGTATTAATGAAAATAATGTTGCAAATCTTACACTTTTTTTTCCAGATATCGAAAGCGAATTTAATGAATCAAAAATTTTATCAAAATCAAAAAATTGTGTTTTTTTAAATAGAAAAATTAACGGTGAAGTGCATGGCATTATTAACGACAAAAAAATTTTAATTAAATCCTAAATGTATCTAGATTATTTAATTAAAAAACCTGATTTCATAGATTATAAAAAAAACAATAATGTCATTTTTTTACTTCATGGATATGGAAGTAATGAAGTGGATTTATTCAATTTTAAAGATCTTTTTGATGAAAATGAATTTATTATTTCTCTTAGGGCACCAATAAAATTGTTTGACAATGGTTTCGGATGGTTTAATTTAAATTTGGAAAATAATGATATTGAATCCATTTTAGATAATATTCAAATTAAAAATTCACTGAATTTATTAAAAAAAACAATTGATTATTTTATAAAAAAATACTCTCTGAAAGGAAATAAAACTATATTGGGATTTAGCCAGGGAGCAATAATTAGTTGGTCACTAATTTTTGATAATTATATTAATTTTGACAGATTAGTATCACTTAGTGGATTTATTAATTTTAATTACAAAATAAATTTAAATCCTGAAATAAAAAAAATTAAATGTTTTATCTCTCACGGAATTAATGACATGGTTATTCCAATTGAATTATCAAGAAAAACTAAAGCTTTCTTGAAAGAAAATAACTTCAATATTGAATATAAAGAATATAATGAAGGACATACTATTAATGAACAAAATCTAAATGATTTATTTAATTGGCTTAAAACACACTAATTAATTTAGTTCTATTTTTAAATTATCGTATGCTAATTTAACTCCTTTTGGCAATTTTTTTTCAACTTCATTATGAAAACCCATATGATGGCTAATGTGCGTTAAATATGTTTTTTTTGGTTTTATCTTGTCAACTATTTTAATGGCCTCCTCAAGATTTAAATGAGATTGATGAGGTTCAATTCTTAATGCATTTATAATTAGAACATCTAAATTCTTTAATTTTTTCAATTGATTTGTTTTAATAGTTTTAACATCTGTTAAATAAGCAAAATTTCTAATTTTGAAACCCATTACTGGTAATTTATCATGCATAACTTTAATACAATCCACTCTTTCATTATTTATATTAAAAGATGAATTAAATGATATTTCGTTTATTTGAACTGATGGGGCTCCAGGATATTTATTTTCATTACTAATAATATAATCAAATCTCTTTTCTAGTGATAAAAGAACCCTTTTTTGAGCATATATAGGAATTTTACCTTGCCTAAAAAAGAAAGGTCTAATATCATCAAAACCAGCAGTATGGTCAGCATGTTCATGAGTAAAAAATAAACCATCAATTCTTTCAATTTTGTTAGTCAACATTTGCTGTCTAAAATCTGGACCACAGTCTATAACATAATTAAAATTATTAATATTAATAAATAAT
>MDSW01157769.1_pt1 | contig 13963 bp, 15 predicted proteins | sample 811171 | NCBI WGS metagenome assembly MDSW01 (sample SAMN05326641, study PRJNA326480) | marine metagenome | isolation source: seawater | place: Atlantic Ocean: North West | collected 2012 | reverse complement strand
GTCTTGGAGAAAAAATTGAAGATCTTTCTGTCTTTAAAGCAAATACTTTTGCAAGATCTATACTAAATTTGGAAGAATAAGATGAAGTCTTTTTATAAACTTTTAATTGATATAGGTCCCTTAGCAATTTTTTTCATATTCTATACAAGAAGTGGTTTGCAAGCTTCTATACTACCTTTCATGATAGCAACTTTAATTGCAGTTTTGTTTTCTTATATTCTTGAAAAAAAAATTCCTATAATGCCAACTGTTGGAGCGGTAATTGTTTTATTATTTGGCGGTTTGACAATTTACTTTGATAATGAAGTTTTTTTTAAAATGAAACCAACAATAATTAACCTACTTTTTGCAGCTATCCTTTATGTAGGAATATTAATTAATAAACCTCTTCTAAAGTATCTTCTTGGAGCTGCTCTTAAACTGGAAGAAGTAGGTTGGAAAATACTAACTCAACGTTGGATTGGATTTTTTGTTGCTCTAGCAATTTTAAATGAAATTGTGTGGAGAACTCAATCAACTGATATTTGGGTAAATTTTAAAGTTTTTGGAATACTGCCAATAACTTTTATTTTTACAATGACACAATTTCCTTTAATCAAAAAATATCAAATTGAAGATTAAGACAACTTATTTTCTTTTAAACTTTTAATTCCTGGCGACTCATTACCTTCTAACCACTCTAAAAAAGCACCTCCTGCATTTGAAATATAATTAAATCCATTTTCAGCATTTATATTTTTTATAGCTGAAACAGTGTCGCCACCACCCGCAAGAGTATTAATGTTAAGTTTTTTTGCATTTAATTTAATTATTTTAGCAATTGAGTTTGTTGCTTTGTCATATGGTTTAAATTCGAATGCTCCAACAGGGCCATTCCATAATACCATTTTTGAATTAATAATTTTATTATTAATAAATACTGTTGAGTCTTCTCCTATATCTAAAATCATTTCATCAGATAAAATTTCATGAATTTTACGATGAACTGGGTTTGTGTCCTGAATATTTTTTCCACACAAAACATCAACAGGAAGTATTAATTCACAATTTAATTTCTTTGCCTTTTGCTGAATTTTATTTGCCTCTTGAACTAAATCTTCTTCAACCAATGATTTACCAACATTATTATTGTTAGCTAGTAAAAATGTATTAGCCATTGCTCCACCAATGGCAACTGCACTAAATTGCTTTATTAAATTTTCTAGAGCATGTATTTTAGTAGAAATTTTAGAGCCACCCACAATAGCTATATTTGGTTTTTTAGAATTTTTTAGGAATAGATTAATATTTTCCATCTCTTTTACCAAACTATCACCAGCAATTGCAGGTAAAAATTTTGGGAAACCAGTTATTGATGTATGGTTGCGATGTGACACTGAAAATGCATCATTAATATAAACATCAAATGACTCGCTAATTTTTTTTGCAAAATTTAAATTAATATTTTCTTCTTCTTTATAAAATCTAATATTTTCAATTAAACAAACCTCTCCTTGTTTCATTTTTTCTTCAATATTTTTAATACTTCCTGTATTTAAATTTTTTAAAAAATGAATATTGTTAATTTCAAAAATTTTTTTGAGTGCTGGTAGAATAAAATTTAAAGAATATTTTTCAATAATTTCTCCTTTTGGTCTACCAAAATGGGCTAGCAAAAATATTTTATTTTTACCATTAACAAGTTTTTTTAATGATGGTTTTACAGCTTCTATACGTGATGTATCACTAATCATACCTTCAACTATTGGTACGTTCAAATCAGCTCTTAATAGAACTTTTTTATTCTGTATTTTAAAGTTGTTTAAATTTCTCATACTTATCTACATTATATTAGAAAATTTGAGGTTTTCAGAGGTTTTTTTAAAAATATCCTAGTTTTTTGTTTGTATGGTTATACATTTAGTATAATAGAATTATATAATACTACTATATATAGTTAATAAAAAAGGATTAGTAATGTCTTGGAATGAAACTAATGTGGCAAGATTAAAAGAATTATGGGACCAAGGTCTGCCAACAGCTCAAATAGGCAAATTGCTTGGTTTCACAAAAAATGCTGTTGTTGGTAAAGCTCATAGAATTGGATTAGAAAGAAGACCATCACCTATTAGAAGAACTGCTGTCAAACCTGATAGAAAAAAAGCAAGGTCTCCAATTGTTCCTAAATTAAATTTTGAGGCTTCTAAAGAAAATGTTAACGAGATACCAAAGACACAAAGTTCTTTTCAGCCAGCTGTAAAAAATTTATTTTCAAATAATACCAAAAGAGGTTGTGAATGGCCGGAAGGTCATCCAGATGAATCAGATTTTAAATTTTGTGGTAAAGAAAGGTTTGAAGATAAGCCTTACTGCTTAGAACATTGTGCAGTTGCATATGTTATTCCTGAAAAGGAGGAAGCTGAAAAACAAGAAATTAATCATAGAATTTAATTTTTTAATAGATAAAATTTTATTCTACTGCTACCATCTCTTACTAATTACCTATGGGCAATCATCACAAAGCTAGCATTTTTACTCCTGTTCTAATAGGAGGAAGTTTAATTTTATTAATTAGTTTTGCAATACGTTCTACATTTGGTTTATTTCAAATTCCTATAGCTGAAGAATTTTTGTGGGCAAGATCGGAGTTTTCTATGGCAATAGCTATACAAAACTTAGCCTGGGGAATTGGTACACCTATTTTTAGTGCATTTGCAGAAAAATTTGGAGATAGGAAAGCTATAACACTTGGATTATTGTTATATGCAATTGGAATTTTTATTAGTAGCACCGCATCATCTCCTGAAGCTCATCAAATTTTAAATATTTTAATTGGTTTTGGAATAGCAGGAAGTGGCTTTGGACCAATATTGGCTGTAGTAGGAAGAACAGCATCTGCTGAAAAGAGATCTCTTGCATTAGGAATAACAACGGCTGCTGGTTCAGCAGGACAAGTAGTAGGTCCCCCATTTGCTGCAGCTTTATTAAATTTGATGCCTTGGTCATCAGTTTTTGTAGTTTTTGCAGTTATAAGTATTTTAACAATTGTTCTTGTGCCTCTTTTAAAATCAAGTCCTATAGTTACAAAAAAAGAGATAGAAGAAAATTTAAGTGAAACCTTAAGAAATGCTTTTAAAGACCCAACTTATATAATGCTATTTTTAGGATTCTTTTCATGTGGTTTTCAATTAGCTTTTATAACTGCGCATTTTCCGGCTTTTATTGCAGAAGCAAGTAGTCCAATAGTTCAAGGTAGTTTGATAAGTATAGTTTGTAATTCAGTTGCATCGTTAGGTGCATTATCAATAGCACTAATTGGTCTATTTAATATTATTGGGTCAATAACCGCTGGGGCTATGGGAAAACATTATACTAAAAAATATTTATTATCTATAATTTACACGGGCAGAACAATAGCGGCAATTGCATTTATTATGCTACCTATAACACCAACTTCAGTAGTTATTTTTTCTATTGTTATGGGCTCTTTATGGTTGGCAACAGTTCCTCTCACTTCAGGAATTATAGGTTATATATATGGGCTGAAGTTTATGGGCACATTATATGGAATAGTTTTTTTATCTCATCAAATTGGTTCTTTTGTCGGAGTATGGTTAGGTGGGTTGTTCTATGATATTTATGGCAGTTATGATTTAGTTTGGTGGGTTGGAATTGGCGTTGGAGCATTTTCAGCGATAATTCATCTACCTGTCAAGGAAACACCTCTATCAGAACGTAAAACAGTTATAGCTTAAAAAATAAATAATTTTTGTTTTAATTAATTTAATAGTAAATAGGTTATGAAATTTATATGAAAAAAGTAGCTGCATTTATAGCTTCAGGTTCGGGTATGGGTGCTGATTCAGCTAAGCACTTGAATGCTAAGGGATATGATATTGCTATTATGTCTTCTTCTGGAAAAGGTGAAAAACTTGCAATTGATCTCGGGGGGTTGGGTTATACTGGATCCAATCTTGAAACTCAAGATATTAAAATATTTCTTGATAAAGTTCATAAAAAATTTGGAAAGATTGATGTTTTGATTAACAGTGCTGGACATGGTCCAAAAGGAGATATTCTTGAAATAAGTGATGATGAATGGATAAAAGGTATGGAGGTTTATTTATTAAATGTTGTTAGAGCATCTAAAATAATAACACCAATTATGCAAAAACAGCAAAATGGGTCTATAATTAATATTTCTACTTTTGCTGTTTTTGAACCAGACTCAAATTTTCCAACCTCAGGAATTTTTAGATCAGGTTTAGCCGCATTTACAAAATTATACTCTGATAAGTATGCAAAAGATAACATAAGGATGAATAATATATTACCAGGCTTTATTGATAGTTTGCCAGTAAAAGAAGATTTTTTAAGTCGTATACCTTTACAACGCTATGGAAAAGTTGGTGAAATTTCTGCAGTTGTTGAAATGTTAGCGTCAGAAGGAGGGGCTTATATCACTGGACAAAATATTAGGGTTGATGGTGGAATTACCAGGTCTGTATAAAAATTAATTAATGTCAAAAATTAATTATAAAAAATTAATGTTAAAAAAAAGCATTGAACCCATTACCTGTCTAACAGCTTATTCAAAAACGCACGCAAAAATTTTAGATGGTAGAGTTGATTTAATTTTAGTGGGAGATTCACTTGGAACAACACTTTATGGAATGAAAAATACTAGATCTGTAAATCTTGAGATTATGAAGAATCATGGAAAAGCCGTTGTAAGTAATACCAAAAATTCAATGACAATTATTGATATGCCTTACAATAGTTACAAAAATAAAAAACAAGCCCTTAAAAATGCACGTGATATTTTATCCTTTACTAAAGCTAATTTTATCAAAATTGAAACAGACAAAAAAAATATTAGTATAGTAGAACACTTAACAAAAAATAATATTGGGGTTATCTCTCACATAGGTGTTACTCCACAAAAATTTTCAGATTTTAGTAGAATTAAAAGTGTTGGTAAAAATATAAAAGATTCAAATAAGTTACTTAATTTGGCTAAGAAGCTTGAGGAGGCAGGTTCTAAACTCATTGTTCTAGAGTGTATAGCTTTAGATACTGCAAAAAAAATTACCAAAGATTTATTAATACCTACTATTGGAATAGGTTCATCAAAATATTGTGATGGTCAAGTTTTAGTAATTGATGATGTATTAAATTTACATTCAAGTAATAAAAAACCAAAATTTATTAAAAATTTCACTAATATTGAAAAAGAGATTATAAAGGCCGTCAAAATTTTTACTAGGGAGGTAAAAAATAAAAAATTTCCCTCAAAAAAATTTTCTTATTAATAATTAAATATTTTCAAATTTTTTTGTATGAGGATTTAAAAACTTTAGCTCACCTGATTCAATATCCTGAATGAGACCATGAATTGATAAAGTTTTTTCTTCCACTTTCTTTTTGATAAAGGAAAAACTAAATAGATTATTTATTGAATTTTTAATACTTTCTTCCTCAAGCTGAGATATTTGTTTTTTTTCTGGAATATTTTTATCTATGTTATCAAAAGCCGGAAGTAGCAGATCTAACCATTTGTTTATATATTCGTACTCTTGACCTATTTTATTTGAATATAGACTATGTCCACTTTTAACACCCCCACAATCTGTATGTCCTAAAATAATTAAATGTTTTATTTTAACTACCTTTATTGCATATTCTATAGCTGCAGCAGTTCCATAATTTTCAATATTAGAAGAACTTGGAGGAACTAAATTTGCAATATTTCTGTAGATAAATAGCTCACCTTCAATTGCTCCAAAAAGAGTGGTTGGGTGTACTCTTGAATCACAACAAGAAATAATCATTGATGAGGGATGTTGACCTAAAGATGCAAGTTTTTTAAAATGATCTTTATTATTTGAAAATGACTCAGATCTCCACTTTTTATATTTATTAACTAAAAACTTTGGAGGTGGGGAAATGTGATCAATCATAAATACTTTGGTTTATAATCTATATTAACTAATTATTGTGCGCAAGAGATTACAAGTTTAATTAATATATTTAAATTAATTTTTAGTAATGAATAAAGTCATCGATAGAAAGTTCTGCGTAGCTCCAATGATGGGTTACACTACGCCATATGCAAGAAAACTCTACAGAATATTATCAAAAAAAGCTTTTTTATTTTCTGAAATGATTGCTACAAAAACACTATTACATTCAAAAGGTGCTCAGTCAATTATTGCAAACGAATTACAGAATCCAATAGCACTTCAGGTAGGAGGTTCTGAATACAATGACTTAAGATTGTGTTCAAAAATAGCATATGAGCTAAATTATGATGAAATTAATTTAAATGTAGGATGCCCAAGCAAAGCCGTTCAGAAAGGGAGTTTTGGCGCTTGTCTAATGCAAGATAAAAAACTTGTGAAAAATTGTTTGGAAGTAATGCAAATTGATAAAAAAATTGAGGTTTCAATTAAGTGCAGAATAGGTTTAGGAAAAGAATTTAACTATGATTTTTTTGAAGAATTTGTAGATGAAGTATCAAAAAGTGGCATTAAAATATTTTACGTACATGCTAGAAACGCTATATTGTCTGGTCTAAGTCCAAAAGGTAACAGAAACGTTCCACCTCTAAACTATGAGTTTGTAGCGAGAATTAAAAAAAAATACCCTCATTTAACTTTTATTTTAAATGGTGGTATTAATAGTATTGATAAAGCCTTAACTTTAGCAAAACAATATGATGGTGTAATGCTAGGAAGACTTATACTAAATAATCCTTTTTGTCTTAAAGATATAGATAAATATTTTTACAAACATTCAAATAATTACATAATTTCTGAGAGCACCATAAATGATTATTTTGATTACATAAGGCCAAAAGTGGGAACTGACTCTATATATAGATTACTAAGTCCTTTACTTAATATTTTTTTTGGAATTCGTGATGGAAAACAATTTAAAACTGAAATTCATGAAAAAATGAAAGAACAAAATTTTGAATTACTTGAAAAGATTTTTTTAAATTTTGTAAAGCAAAAAAAATTATTAATTAACTAAAAGGGTTTTTGATAAGATATACTTATAATTTCAACACCTGGGTTTTTATTTCCTATATTTGCATTTGAAATATGACCTAAAGATATTCCAATTCTATTTGCATTTTCTAGTTCGTAGCTGAACTCTAAAGTTGTTCTAAATTCTAATTTGTTTCCAAGCTTTTTTCCATTACCATCATCATAATAACCAAACCCAAAACTAGGTGTAAAATTCCAATTATTTTTTTCTCCAATAACTAATTCACCTAAGTTATCTTCTAAATATATTCCAGTTATTAAATAAAAAGCTGAGTCTGATGTTAGTTCAATACCTGTAAATGGTTTTAAATAAAAAAAATTATCCTCCTCTGGACCAATATCGATTAAAGAATTATCAAATCGTCTTTCATACCTAAAATCTGTTGCATAATTTGAAGAAGAGCCATCAAATTTGACATCATAAATACCTATTCCAAAAACATCATATCCTTGAGATAAAGCACCAACGCTTTTCAGTGTAATAAAAATTACTAAAAGTATTCGAAACACATTCTTTTTTTATTAGAAAGATAATAAAGTATCAAATAAAAAATTCTTTATTTTGTTGAGAAATTTCCAAAATTGCAGATTTTAATTTTTCAAGAGCTTTTGTCTCAATCTGTCTTACTCTTTCTTTACTAATCTTAAGCATTTGGCCAAGCTCATCTAAAGTTATGCTTTTTTCCTTAAGTTTTCTAAGTTTTATAATTGTTTTTTCTCTTTCATTAAGCGTTGAAATAGCTTTTTCTATATATTCTTTTTTAATTTTACTGTCATTAAAGTCTTCAACAACTTCTTCTGGATTAGGCCTTTCATCATTAAGCAAGCTCATCAAATCATTTTCGGAATCATTGTCTATTTTTTGATTTAAATATACATCTCCACCACTAAGTCTAGATTCCATATTTTGTACTTCTAAATTTTTAACATTTAATATTTCTGACACTTTATCTAATTCATTTTGATCCATGTATTCAGAAGACACGTCTGAAATTTGTTGTTTAATTTTTCTTAAATTAAAAAAAAGAGCTTTTTGTGAAGCTGTGGAACCAGTTTTTACGACTGACCAATTTTTGAGAATGTAATCTTGGATTGACGCTCTAATCCACCAAGATGCATAAGTAGATAGCCTAAAATCTCTTGAAACATCGAATTTTTCTAATGCATGCATTATACCAAGAACGCCTTCATGAATTAAATCATCTAGAGGTAATCCATAACTTTTATATTTTTTTGCATATGAAACTGCCAGTCTAAGATACGCATTTAAAATAACTTGAAGAGACTTTGAGTCCCTGTGTTTTCTCCATCTTTTAATATGATAGAATTCTTCATCTTTTTCTAAAATTTTAGATTTTCTTGAGAAATCTACTAGGTTATTTGAAAGCGAAGATCTTAAACTCATACATATTTATACGTATAAATTCTAACTTTAGATCATTTAGATTCAAATAATTCTAAAATTTCTCCATTTTTTGAGAATATTCCAGCCAAAATTTTATCATCATTAAGCGGTTGCCTAAATAAAGTACATAAAATTTTGTTCTTTGAATTTTCAAGGTCGTTATGAGGATTTGACTGATATCCTCTCACAATCCTTTTAAATGTATTGTAAGGTTGATCTATTAAGGAAAAATTTTGATATCCCCACCAAAAACAATCGTTCTGTGCAGATAAAGGCCTAGATAAATCAACACCTCTATTAACAAATAAAACGTCTTTCGTTTCGCTGTAAGCAGCATGTTTTAAATTTGAAAAAAACTCTTTGTGACCTGGATTGACAGATATTTGTTTGTTTAGTTTTGATGTTAATTTATTAATCTGAATTGTTCCTTGTGACGCAATAGTTAGAAACTGATCTGGCTCAAAATTATATGATAAAACAGTTTGATCAACACCGTGACTAAAAATCCAATTTATTATTTCAATTGGATTGGGGGCAATCTGCAACTGGAGCAATTTACTGAACATTTCCTCTTGGGCTCCTCTTAAAAAAACTATATCTTCATTTTTCAAGCAAAATTTTGCCATTAAAAGGAATCTTAGTTTTAAAACTTCTGATATTATTTCTTTTGATTTATTTCTAAAACCTATAATATTACCAAGAAATATCAGCTTATCATTTTTTGAAAAATTAGATAAGATATAGTTTTTAATTGACTGAAAAGAATCTATGTTAGAGTGAAGTGAGCCAATAGCCCATATTCTATTTATATTTTTAAACTCCTGAAACTTATTATCGTTACTCAATTATTTATTTCTTAATATTGTTTCAATCTTTTCTGTGGATTGAAAATAATCGGTTTTTTCAACTGCAGCTACCTCTCTTGCTAATCTCTCTATAGCAACCTGAAACATCTGTCTTTCACTATAAGATTGTTCAGCTTGTGTATTTTTTCTAAAAAGATCTCTTACAACTTCAGCAATTTTAATTGGATCACCTGAAAAAATTTTTGCATCATACTCTTGAGCTCTTCTACTCCACATAATTCGTCTTATTTTTGGTTTTAATTTTAATGTATCATAAACTGCTTCAATGATTTTTTTTGATGATATCTTTCTCAGACCAACCTCTTCTTGTTTGTCTAGAGGTACTCTGATAGTTAATTTAGATTGCTCCATTTTAACAATATAAAACATAGTTTTAATGCTAGCTATTTCCATGGTTTCAATATTAATAATCTCTCCAACACCATGATTGGGATAAACTACAGTTTCTCCTATTTTAAATTGTATTTTTTTTGGTTTCATAATTTATGTTCCTGATTTTTCACTAAAGTGTTCTTTAAACTTATTCTCAACACCTTCCCATTTCTTTGCATCAGCTGGTGGAGTTTTTTTTTCAGTTATGACTGGCCAAATTTCAGAGTATTTTCTATTGATTTCTGCCCATTTTTCCATACCATCCTCAGTATCTGAATGAATAGCATCAATAGGGCATTCTGGTTCACAAACTCCACAATCAATACACTCGTCGGGATGAATAACAAGCATATTCTCACCTTCATAAAAACAGTCTACAGGACAAACCTCTACACAATCCATATGTTTACATTTAATACAGTTTTCATCAACTACATACGTCATAATATTTTACACTCCCTCAATTGCTCTTCTTTTGGCGTTTCCACACTCTACATCAGATATATATAATAAACCTGCAAGTCTTCTGATAAGATTCGTCTCAAAATCATGAACTTCGCCATCTGATAAAATTATTTCCCATAAAATTTCAATTAACTTTATTTTTTTTTCATCTGAAAATGACTTATTTAGTTTAGATGTGTAAAAATATAAAGACTTTGTATTATCTTTATTATTAAAAGCACTTGTAAGACTTTCTTCAACGATTTTAGGATCTTCCTTAAAAACATTTATTAGACTGATTGAAATTTTATCTAATTCTTCTTGCGTTATTTTTCCATCGGTATTTGCTGCTTCAATCATAAGCCCTGATAAAATATCGATTTCATTGTATTCTCTTAAATTATCATCATTATCATTATTAGCGAATATGTTTTTAAGTGATTGTAACAATTAATATCCTTTTTTAAATTTCTTTAAAGTAGTTTTTCCAAAACTGCAAAAGGAGAATTAGGGTCAGCCTGTTTTTTATTTTTATTAGATAATTTTATATTTTTATTTTTTTTAGCTATATTTGTTTTTTTCGAATTTACTTTTTGAGACTTTAATTGGGGTTTTTTTATTTCATGGAAGTAGAGAGTCCTATCATTCAACAGTTTTATAGAACTAAATCCACAAAATGATAATATATTTTTTAATTGCTCTTTATTACATCCAACTGGATTCATTAAATCAGCTGAATCAAGAAAGGGTCCTAACTTATACTTTTGTCTTGCAATAAAAAAAATTCTTTCAAAAACATCAACTCTTATTGCAAAATCATTTAGTTTCAAATAACCTATTGCATTCCAGTACCCTTTTTTCATTTTATTGTCTGATAAGAAAGATACTCTTCCATCTTTAGGTAAAGGTAAATTTCCTTTAAATTTAAATTCATTATTAACACACCATAGAATTGCTATTAACTCCATAGATGCTTTTTTTAAAAAATTAGGAACAAAAAAATATTTTGCACCAACTCTTATACCTAATTTTGAAAGAGCACTTTTTTCTTCTATTGAAATTTCCTTTAAGATTTTGACAAATTTGTCAATTGGCAACATTCCTAAATTTTCGAAAATGTTAAATTGTATAGCACGCATATTAGATGAGAATTTTTCATCAATACTCTCTTTTAAAGGCCATAAATTTTTACTAATTATTCCATCAATCCACTTTTGAAGTTTTGCTGAAACTAATAATTTTTTTTCAGAACTCAAATACTCACTATTTAGAGCCTCTGCTACGGGAGAAGAAATTGATGAACCCTTAACTAATTGACCTATTTTTTCATCTCCCCAAAAAATTTTCACACTTTCATCTAAATTAATTTCATCAATATTGCCTAAATTAATGGAATCATTTGGTGCACTTAAAAAATTGTTAATTTTTTCATCTATCATAATTCTAGCTGTTTTTTTTACATGACTTAATGAAAAAAGAGAATGGGAAATTACATCTTTATTAAAATTTAATTCAAAACCGCTAAAGAAACCATATTCAATGTTATTTATTGTTAAAACATTATCTTTATTAATAACAATATCTGGAATTATGTTATTTTTATTTGAGTTAATGAAAAACTTAGAAGTTGAGTCAACAAATCTATTTGTTAATCTTTCGTGTAAATTATCTGAAAGATCATTTTCAATATTTTGAGTAATTTGCTGCCAATATTTTTCATTATCAATCCAGTTTTGATGATTTGATATATATGTCCATGTTCTAATTTGAGAAATTTTTAGAGAAAGCTCTTCTATACCGCCATTGAATTTCTCAAGACTTAGGATGTTTTTTTCTAACCAAACTTTGGGGATTTTATTATTTTTTATCAAAAGTAAAAAAATTGTCTTTAAGAATTGAAGGTATGTATCATTAAATAATTTTTGAAAATCAGGAATTCTACAAACATCCCATAACAACTTAATTCTATCTTCATTTATTATCAATTTTTTAATATGCTCATCATCAATTAAGTTTCTAAAATTAACTTCATCTACTGCATTTTTTTTATGAATAAAATAATTATGAATTGGAAAGCTTTTTAAACTTGAGAGAAAATTATCAATATTTGAAAAATCTAAAGAATTATTTCTCCAATAAATTTTATTAATTGATTCAAAGTTACTATCCTCAATATTTTTGATAGTTATTATGTCCAATTCTCCTGCATTTTTTAATAAAGAAAAACTTCCATCATTTTCAAATCTCCCTGCCCTTCCCGCAATTTGACCTAATTCATGAGGATGAAGGTTTCTTTTATATCTGCCGTCAAATTTTTCTATAGATGAAAATGCGACATGATCTATATTTAAGTTTAATCCCATCCCAATAGCATCAGTTGCAACCAAATAATCTACTTTTCTCTCTTCATATATCTGTACTTGAGCATTCCTTGTTCTAGGGCTAAGAGAACCTAGTACAACTGCAGCTCCACCCCTATGCGATCTAAGGTTTTCTGCAATCTCATAAACATTATTTATGTTAAATGCTATAATGGCTGATCTGGGCTTAAGTTTAGAAAAGTTTTTATTTGAAACAAAGTTTAATTTTGAAAACCGTTTTTGACTTTCAATTTTAATTTTAGGAAAAATTTTACGCAATAGTGATTTGATTGTTAGTGAACCCAAAAATATTGTTTCATATTCACCTCGAGTATTAAGTAAATGTTCTGTAAATATATGGCCACGCTCATAGTCTGAAGCAAGTTGAACCTCATCAATAACAACACATTCAACATTTAAATTTTTAGGAATTGACTCAACTGTGCAAAAAAAATACTTTGCTTCTTTTGGAATGAATTTTTCTTCACCAGTAATAAGGGCAACATTGTTGATGCCTATTTTTCTTACAGCTTTGTCATAATTTTCTCTGGCTAATAAACGTAATGGAAATCCAAAAATTCCAGATTTATATGCCATAAGCCTCTCAAAAGCCAAATATGTTTTCCCTGTGTTGGTTGGCCCTAATATGGCTAATAGATTGCCATTTTCTCCACTCACTTAGTTTAAGAAGCTTTTTTAATAATTGAGTTTAACACGTATTGCAGGATACCACCTTGTTTATAATAATCCAGCTCTTTAATTGTATCAATTCTACACAATAGTTTTATATTTTTTTCTTTATCAGAAATTATATTGCAATCTACTAATGAATTTGGCTTGATGTTATTTATGCCTTGAATAGAAATAAGTTCACTTCCTTTTATATTAAGAGTTTTAACATTTTCTGATTCTAAAAACTGTAAAGGTAAAACACCCATTCCTATTAAATTAGAACGATGAATTCTCTCAAAACTTTCAGCAATTACAGCTTTAATACCTAATAATTTAGTACCCTTTGCTGCCCAATCTCTTGATGAGCCGGTGCCATACTCTTTTCCAGCTAACACAACTAATGGAATTCCTTTTTTTTCATACGCAATTGCAGCATCATAAATTGACATTTTTTCACCCGTTTCAAAAAAATTTGTCAGCCCCCCTTCTGTACCTGGAACAATTTCATTTTTTATTCTTATATTGGCAAAAGTTCCTCTCATCATTATTTCATGATTACCTCTCCTAGAACCATATGAATTAAAATCTTTTCTGTTTATTTGCCTCTCATTCAAATATTTTCCAGCCGGACTATCAGGTTTAATTGCGCCAGCTGGTGAGATATGATCAGTGGTTACACTATCACCCAAAATTGCAAGAATTCTTGCATTATATATATCTTTTATATTGTTTTTTTCATCTGTAAAAAAAGGAGGGTGTTTAATATAGGTGCTGGAAGCACTCCACATATAAGTTTTATCTGAGAGACTCTTT
>MDSW01072129.1_pt1 | contig 13966 bp, 6 predicted proteins | sample 811171 | NCBI WGS metagenome assembly MDSW01 (sample SAMN05326641, study PRJNA326480) | marine metagenome | isolation source: seawater | place: Atlantic Ocean: North West | collected 2012 | reverse complement strand
TATTCCTCAGACCGCCCAGACCGCCCAGACCGCCCAGACCGCCCAGACCGCACCGCGCGCCAGCCGTTCAGGCCGTTCGGGCCGTTCAGGCCTCCGTCGGCGGGGCCTCCTCCTCGCGAGGGCGCTTGCGCACGACGACCGCACCGGCCATGCTCTCGCTCACGCCCTTCAGCTTCGAAAGCAGCGTGTTCAAGGTGGCGATGTGCGCGGCCTGGTGGTCGCGCAGCGTCTCGACGACCGGGGCGAGCTCGCACGCCGTTGCCGCCGTGCACACGGCCAGCTGGCACGCCAGCTGGCCGTCCTCGCGCCGCTCGTCCTCCGTCATCTCGACGGAGCGGATCGTGTCCTTGAGGCGACAGAGCGCGATCAAGTTCTGGATGAGCGCGTAGTTGTCCTTGACGCTGAACTGGTCGTCCGAGTACTTGTCGAAGTCGGCGCGCACCTTGGCAACCATCTCGACGATCGCCGGCGCGTGGGCGGTCGGGACGCCCACCGACGCGCAGTCGAGCATCGCAACGGCCTCGGCCGCAATGCTGCGCCGCATGTCGCGCGCCGGCTTGCGCGAGTCTCCCGCAGTCGCCGCCGCCTTGGCCCCTCCCGCCGCCAGAGCCCTCCGACCACCGCCGCCGCCGTCGCCGCCGTCCGAGTCGTCCGCCGCAGCGGCCCCTTTCATCGGCGACAGCAACGTCATCTGCCGCATTCCGTCGCCGCTGCGCCGCTTCCCGGCATTGGGGCTGGCCACCCGTCCCCGCCCTCCGACGGGCGCACCCTTCGACTTCTCGCCCCTGTCCTCTTCGTCGACCTCGGACGAACTCGTCTCCTCGTCCTCGCCCTCCTCGTCCTCGCCGGTCAGGTCGTCCGACATACGGCTTGGGTCATCCGACTCCGAGCGGTCGCTCTCCATCTCCTCGCCCGAGTCCTCCTCCTCCTCCTCCTCCTCGTCGTCGTCGGAGCCCGAGTCCGAAAACTCGTCCTCCTCCGACTCCGACTGCTGCACCCGGCGCCTCCTTTTCTTCTCACTGTCCCTTTTCTTCTTCTTCTTCTTTGCGTCGACCACCGACTCGTCGTCGCTCTCCGAGATGTCGTGCGCGCCCTTGAACTTCTTTGTCTCCTCGGCCTCGCGCTTGTCCTCGCTCGCGCTGCCCTGCCTCGCGCCGGAGTCGATGAAAGACAGCGCCTTCTCCGACACCTTCGCCTTAGACGCAGTCTTCTTCCCCTTGGGCAGGTCGTTGACCAACCACTCTTTCATCGACATCGCCTTCTCCTTCCGCACCTTCTTGTCGCTGCCAGTGGGAGACGGCGCGCGCGTGATGGGCCTGGCCTGTTTGCCTTGCTTGGCGTGCGTGCGGATCGGTCCGGCTTCCGGGTCGCTGTCCTCGTCCTCGACCACGCCTTCCTGTGCGGTCGGCAGCGTCACCGTTTCCAGCCCGTCGGCGGCGGCGCCGCCTTGAGCATCACCCGACGAGCAGGACGCCTCCGTCAGCGACGCGCGCTCCGTCTCGTAGCGCTGCGCGCGCTCCTCTGGTGTGCGGAACATGTCGTGAATCACCTCCACCGTGCGCAGGTAGTGGCCGTCGGCAAGACGGCCCTGCTCCGCGTCGCGCGCAATCCGCTTCGCCTCGTTCTCCTTCCAGGTGGCGACGTGCTCCGCGGCCTCCGTGAGGTCGGCGGGATTGCGCTTGTCGATGGGCCGCTTGATGGTCAGGTTGCTGAGCCTGCTGCTGCTCGTGGGCACCAGGACGCAGACGTAAAGGCGGTCGCGCTCCGCCGCTTCCACGATCGCAGCCACCGGCGCGCCGCACCGCTCGAACGTCGGAGCGGCGAGGCTCGGGTCGAAGACCTCGGCGGAGGCGTGCCACTGCAAGAAGTTGTGCACGCAGTACGTGAAGTAGGGGTGCAGGCACGCAGCCGACGGCGTGTCGGTAGTGTGCAGCATTCCGAGCAGCGCCTTGGTCGCGTCCTTCTTCGGCTTGAGGAAGACGTCCCGCGCATGCGTCGCCTGGTCGCCGCGCACCGCGAGCACGACCGCGCTGCCGCCGCTGCGATCTGTGAACGCGAATGCGGCGGTCGGCAGCTTCCTGGGCGGCGCTCCCGCCAAAATCAGGTGCGCCGCAACGGCGGTGCACGTCATGCGCAGCGTGCCCGCCTCGACTTCGGCGTTGGAGAAGACCTGCTCGAGGACGGCGCGGCCGTCCTCGTACTCGGGCGCGCCCTTGGACGGCGCGGCCATCCACGCGTACAGCGCGTCCTTTACCTTGGTCGATATGCCGCGCAAACCGTCTTTGCGCAAAGGCGCACCGGGCGTGCGCACTGCCCCCGCTGGGCAGCCGCTCGATTTGGCAGCGGCGGCTGGGACTTGGGCGCCAGGGGCGGGCGCGGCGGGCGCAGCTTGCGTGGACATTCGCGGCGACGGCTCGGCGGCTGCATGAAGTTGTCACAGTCTTGTGAACCATGCCGGTCCGTGGTCGCAGCCCCGCAACTGTAGCCGCTGGCGCCGGCGAGCCGCCGACGAGCCCGCCACCGCCGTCTCTGGTGGTGACCCTCTCTGACCCCTGGCGCCGACGAGAAAGGCGTCCACAAGAGCGGCAGATAGACGACGACGCAGCGCCGCGCGAGCGTCACAATGCTCGCATGCCGCGCCGACGCCGAGACTCGCGCCCTCGCGGCATTCCGGCGCAAGTTTGAATGCGACCTGCGAGTCTTCACCGACCAGGCGAAGCTGCTCGAGTACGTGCGCCTCTACTCGACGCCGCCGCCCATCGGTCCGGACGGCGAGCGCGCCGAGCTCGCTCCCGAGGCGTACGCCGAGCGCAAAGTGGCCTTTGTCAAGCTGCTCATGCAACGGCCGGAGGCCTGCGAGGTCGGCGAGGTCTGGCACCCGCCGCCGCCCTCGCCCAGTGTTATGATGTTCTGGACGATGCGGATGCCTGGTGGCATCTCCATTAAGATGCGATGCTTCACGCCCACCAACGGCGGGTACGTCAACAACAACCACAATCTCAACCACTCGTATTACAAGGGCCTCTTCCACGCGCTGCTCGGGCGCGAGTACAAGCCGTACGCGGCCCCGCTCCGGACGGCGCCAATGACGGTCTACCAGTCGCAGCTGATCACCGCGCACATCTTCCTCTACCAGTACGACCGCCGCCTTGGCGAGCTGCACCACCTGAGCCTGCCGGCGTGTGCGCACTTCTTCAAGAACACCGGAGGTCGTACGTGCGACCTGCAGCGCAAGGAGTCGGCGCAGCTGCTGCGCGTGCTGCTGCTGCTGGCGCACAAGTACCAGATCCAGTTCGACGGCCAATGGGGCTTTGTGCACTGCGTGCTGGCGCAGTTTCTCAAGTGCACGCCCGTGGAGCCCAACTGCGGCCTCGCGATCGAGCTGATCCGCACCGATTCGCGCGCCCAGACCCCCCCCTGAGGCGTATGCGGGCTGGAAGCGGTTCATCAAAACGTGTTTCGCTCCGCTCACGCACGGGGGTGAGCCACGGGCGTGATAAAATACTGTAAAGGGGGCGCCCCCCTTCACCTTTGCGCGTGCCACTACTCCTCCGCCCCACCGTCGGATTCGTCGTCCGCAACGCCGCCGCCCTCGTCGCCGCTGGCCATCGGCGCGTCCGGGTCGTGGAGCTGCTCGTATACCACCTTGAGTCGCTTGGACATGCGCACGTACGCGGTGTGGCCGAGGTCCTCCTGGTGCTCGTCGAGCTCCTCCATGGCGTTGCGCAGCGCGCGTTTTTTGCTCATCTTCACGCGCTTGTCGTCGACGTAGCGCAGCTTGGTGACGCACCCGTCCGCCGCGCACGTCTCCGTGAAGACGCCCTCTCTTTTGTTGTCGCGCCACGGCCCGACGAGCGTGTCGCCGTTGGCCTTTATGATCTTGCCCGCCGGATCCTCCTTGCGGCCCAGCTTGCACGTGCCTTCCCAAACATCTCCATTCTTCAGGACGCGCCTTCCGGGGCCGTGCGCCTTGTGCTTGTGCCACGCGCCCTCGTAGCACGAGCCGTCGCGGTACGTCATCTTCCCCAGACCCTGGAAGTGATCCTCCGCCCATGCGCCCGAGTACTCGGCCCGTGTGCCGTAGAGCGGGTTGTTCGGGCGATACACAATCTTGCCAGTCCCGTGCTTCTTGCCCTTCTTGAACTCGCCAGTGTAGTCGTACCACTTCGCAGTGGACGTGCCCGTGCCGTCGTACAGGTCGGCCTTCCACTGGCCTTCGTAGAGGTACTCGTCGCCCCCGTCTAGCTGCAGCTTCATCCTGCCCTCGCCGGCGCGCTGGTTGTTCTTCCACTGGCCTTCGTAGCGCTCCTTGACCGGGGAGCGCTCGTCAGAATGGTGCACCACGAACACGCCCCACCCCTCGCGCCACTGGGTTCTGCCGTCGCCCTTTGTGCGACCGCGGTACGTCGTGCTGCGCGCGCTCAGCATTCCGATCCCAAAGTGCCAATGAAAATCGATCTTTTTGTCGTCCAAGTCCTTGGCCGTGGGCTGCAGCAGCTGCTTGATCTTCAGCACGTCATCGCGCGTGGTGCCCTTTTGCGGCAGCGAGTCGCCAGCGCCGTAGTTGACAAAGTGCACATTGAACTCGGGGTCCGGCACCCCTAGACGGTACCCGCACCTGCGCCAGCAGACCCGCTTCCAGTCGACGCGTTCGGTCAGCCGCACCCACAGCGTCTCGTTACCACTGCCGTGTCTAGAGCCCCGATCAAAGTGACCCACGTACTCGTACTTGAGGTGGCGGTGCAGCAGAATCGTCAGCTTGCCCTTGGCGAAGTTCCTATCGTTGCACAAATGGCCGACGCAGTGCGCCTTGTGCACCGGCTCGAACGTGCCGGTGTACTGCAAGCACGTTTTGCCGTACCTCTTGGCCTCCCAATCCGGGCGCGTGTACGTGCCGAACCCCTCGAGGCCGCCGCGCGCCGCATCCACGCGGCCGTTGTCGTCGATGAGGAGCCTCGGGAACATGGTGCCGCGGTAGGTCGCGCCGTCGGCGAAGGTCCACACGCCGGTCCCGTCGGGAAGAAAGTTGCGCGTCTCGCCGACCCACTTGGACTGGTCCTGCAGCTCGATCACGCAAGGCGATGCGGCGGTGTGCATTGCCATGCCGTGGCTGTACCTCGCCGTGAGCGTGTAGCGGGCCGGCATGCACGGCGAAGACCCGCGGTACGTCACGGGGCCCACGAGCACAGGGACAGTATCTGGTGGGGCAACCAGCGGACGCCACCACGCACCGTCGAGGACGTTCGCGCCCATGGTCATCCTTCCCTGCAACGGGTACACGTACGGCATCTCTCTGCAAGCCTCGAAATAGAACTCCATGCGATCCATGGAGCGGCCGCTGGTTTCCGGCGGCCACATTTTGAGCTTGTGGGCGTAGTCGCCTCGGCCAGCCCTTGGCCTTTCGCCGAACCACTCGAAATACCGCTTGGCCGTGGCGGCCGGAATGCGCAGAAGTCGGCGACACGCCATGCCGTTGATCCTAATGCGCATGTACCACCAGATGTCGTCGGGCAGTCCAATGCGCTCTTCATCCTCCTTCAGACCCTGGATCACCACGATGGTCGCCGGATCGATGTCCATGGGCTCGGGCCACCGCGACGGGTCCTCCTCCATCTCGTCCGCGTCGCTGGCGCTTAGCATGTCTAACCAGAGGATGTCGTCCACGGACATGTCCGACCCAAACACGTCCTTCACAAACGCGGGGTCATTCTTCATTGCCGGATCGAGCCAGTCGAGGACGCGGCCGCACGCACCTTCACGGCCCTGCGCATACGGCATGGAAAACATCACGCCAAATTCGCCGACCACGAACGGTTCCCCGTCGTCTTCATCCCAGTACTGCCAGCAGTCGTGCCAGCGCAGGTTGCTCCGGTTGCCGAACACGTACGCGCCGTCGAACCTGTCGCCGTTTGGCCATGTAATGACGCCCATGCTGTACGCCGGCTTTTTGGGGTCTGGTCTGGGGAGTGGGTTGCCCTTGAACGACACGCCGTCATGGAGGATCCCGCTTTCCGCGTACTCCTCGGAGGCGGTCGCCGCCTTGTTGGGGCCGCCGTCCGCCATCCGCAGCGCGGGCGCCAGGGGCCGTCGGGCAGAGGCACCGACAGAGCCCCGCGGTGACGACAGCGCGGCCAGGAGCGGAGTGCCCTGTGAACGCCGCTTCGAGTTTACAGCTTCGAAGGTGTCCAACTTGATGGGTGCCCAACGCCACTGTGGTCGCAGCTTCCGATCCCCGGCGCCGACATTTGCTACGGTGCGTGGTCCGCCGGCCGCGGGCCGCAGGCCGGAGGATGCGCGCGTTTTGAAAAGGTCCGGGATGGTCCGGGGACGGTTTGGGCCCGGACCATCTCCGGACCTTGTCCCGCCCGTACCACCCACCCCGCGCAACAGGGCGAGGTCCGGAGAATGTCCGGAGAAAGTCCGGAGAATGTCCGGAGAATGTCCGGAGAATGTCCGGGCCGGCCCGGGTGCCGGCCGCCCGGACTTTTTCCGGACCTCCCATATAACTTTTCGATCTCCGCACGATCTGGGTGCCGATTTCGTCAGAACAGGTCCGGAGAAAGTCCGGGCCCGGACCTTCCCCGGACTTTGGGGCCTGGAATGTCCGGAGAACGTCCGGGCCCGGACCTTCTCCGGACCTCGGCTGCCCCTGGCGCCGCCGACCGCGGTCGCGCGTTCGCGTGAAGCGCGCACGCCAATGGTGGTGGCAAATGCCACCGCGCACGGTATCACTTTTGTGTTGAAGGTGCGCGTTCGAGCGTCCGCCTGTGTGGCATGAGCGTGGACGTGGGCCGAGCCGCTAAGACGCGTCCTTCGTATAACGCACTACGACGCTGGTGTTGTCGCCAACGCCCGTCCGCCCATCTGCGTTGAGGAGCATGGAAGTCGCCACCCGCGTCGAGCCCTGTGCCCCATGCGTATTCGGCTGGATGACCTGCTGCTGCGACCAACGCGTGGTGTGGCGCGCGAGCGAGCCTAACATCTGGCCGCACCATGAGCAGGTCGCGCTCACCATCGACGACGTGCCGCGAAAGGGCACCACGCGCGATGACGTGCTGAAGATCATGCAGCTCCTCTTCGACCACCGCGCCAAGGCAACCTTCTTTGTGATATTCGAGCAGCTCGCGGAGGTGCCGCACGACGTGCGGCGCGTCTTCATGGATCACGTGCGGTGCCACGGCCACGAGATTGGGCTCCACTTTGCTGGGCGCTGGGGCTTTGCCATGCCCGTCGACGAGCTGCACGCCGCGGCGGTAGAGGCGCAAAGCGTGGTCCAGCGCTGCTACGGCCTGCGTCTCCGGTACGCGCGGATGCCGGGTGGTTTTTCGACGCCGGCGCAGGTGACGGCGCTCGAGGCGCTGGGATTGACCGTCGCCAACGGCACCGCCTACCCCTTCGACGCGGACCTCTGTCAGTGCCTGTCCGCCAGGTTCCTGGGCCGCTGCGCGGCGCACCTCTCGGAGCGCGGTGGGCGCATCGCCATACTCCACGACTCTCCCAGGCTCGTTTCGAAAGGCGGTGAGCTCGCGGCCTTCCTGGACGCGGCGCGGCGTGGCCATGGCCTGACCGTCGTCACGCTGGAGGAGCTCTTGGAGCGCATCGGCACGGCGCGAGACGCGCCCTTGGTGCCACTGGTGCGGGTGCGGGCGGGAGCGGGGGCGGGAGCGGGAGCGGGAGCGCAACGGTGAGCCCGGGGTGCTGGCTCACGGACTACAGCACGCCGTACGAGTGAAGTAAAGCTCGTTGGGGTCGGCGCTTGAGCCGGCCGCGCTCGCGCCGGCACTTCGGCCCCCTTCGGGGATAAAGTTAAACCCCCACACGCACAATCTTTTTTTTAGCCGGCGCGCCGCGCCCACCGAGACAACGGCCACGCGCAGCACGATCCGGACTACGCGCACCACGCCGGCGTGCACTCCGGCGCTGGTCGCGTCAACGTCCCCGGTCACGAAGATCGTCACGGAGATCCACTGGCATGTTCCCCTGCTCCTCCTCTGCCTCGCTCTTCGTCTTTTCCATCTGGTTCACCTCCGGTTGCAGCGACGTCGGGGTTGCCGGGCCCACGCCGCCCGGCACGTCGGGCAGCAGCTCTTGGCCGGGCTCAAACACGTAGGGATGGTCGTCTTCGTAGCCCGCAGGCCTCAGAATGACGATGTGGTCAAACTTCTTGTGCCCAAATAAGCCCTCGAATAGGCCGTCGGCGCTGATGGAGAAGATGGCAGCGTGCACTCTGGTCTTGTGCGCGACCCACAGCGCGTTGGCGATCCGCAGCTTCTCCCGGTCCTTGGCGAGGTCATCGAACAAAGCAGCCATCTGTATGCGGGTGCTGTCGGCGGACTCCTTTTTCTCCTTCTCATACCTCCTCTTGGAATTATTCTCCGCATCTCCACCGCCCTCTTGAAGAGCGAAGATGCTCCAGAGTACGGCAAGCAGGATGGCTGCGAAAGCCCCACCCAAAGGGCCAAAGAAGGCCGCAGCGATAAGAGACGCCTTCCCCGCGCCGAGCATCTGCCCCAACCTTATCTCGTCGAACAGCCCAAGCTCGGCGGATGATTCGGTCCTGCGCAAAATCGCTTCGTAGTCTTTTTTGAACAGGTCCACTTTCGCGAGCTTTTCCTGCACGAGTTTTGTGACTGACCCGCTGGGTGCCGCATACGTCCCGGTCGTCCTGCCGGTGTGGCAGAAGAGCTGCTGGAGCATGAACTCGTTGTAATGGCGCTCCGTGAAAAACCCGGCGGCGTACACGTCGTTTTTGGTGTAGCCATTGGGGACGACCCCGACCGGGTCGTAATTGCAATTGCACATGTAGCCCTCGTTGGTGTAGAGCTTGGTCAGGAACCCGACCGTCTGAGCAAAGCGCTCCTCCGCGGACGTTCCGTACGCAAAGTGGCACGCGAGGTGATTTGCTTGCCAGTCAGACTCCCTGTCCCTGGCCCTTTCGTTGCCAGTCCGCTTGCGCGTCCCCTTGGGCGGCAGCCAGTCCCACCGCGAACGTTCCGGCTCCACGTGCTTGTACGGCTCGATCTGTTCCTCGAGCGGCTTTGGCGGCTCTTGGTCGTCCTTCTCATTGTCGTCGGGCTGCTGGTGCGCCTCGAGCTCAGCTTTTTCGTCGGCAATTGTGACCCTCCTGTTCTTTTCCCGGTTTTCTTCCCTGCGCTCTGCGCTCAGCAGACCGCCCGCCGCGGCGAACGACAGGCGCGAGAGGTCGGGCGGGGCGGAGCCGACGGGCGGGGCGGAGGCGGCGGTGGAGGGAGCGCGCGGGAGCCGCTTCTGCGACATCGGGCCGTCGCACTCGACGTCCTGATTACCCTACCACCCCCCGCCTCCGTTCCACTTCGTGAAGCGCACCACAATACTTATGGACCCAGTGCGTCGGCGCCGGCGGCCGCAGCCGCGCGCGGTGTGCGTTTCTTCGAGGATGTGAGCGTCGTTGAGATCTCGAAGATATGGCGTGGTTGGCGCGTAGGCATCAGAAACGGACAGGGAGGAGTGGTTGTCCGATGCTGCCGCCGTTGGACCGACTGAGTCTCGGCCACAAGCCAACTACTCGCCCCGACGTGCCGCGAGGCGGAGCGAGCGTGGGGTGCCTTTCCTATTTACCCCCAGACTCAGCGGTGTTCCACCCCGACTGCTCCGACACGCAGCTCCTGGTCTTCGAATCGAAGGAGAAGGTCGATGGCGCGAGCGTGTTCAAAGCGGTGCAGTACATCAACATCTCCGGAGAGTTCCAGTTCCTGTGCTGGCCGATCGACCACGACATGCTCGAAAAGTACGACGACAGCAAGGTGTACTCGGAGTGCATCGCCGTCGATCTGAACGAGCTCATTGCTCAGACCGACCAAGAGGAAACGCTGGCGTCGTACCGCAGCATGGGCGGCCTCAAGAAGCCGGTCTGCTCCATCCGCGGCAGCGCGAGGCCCGACCGCACGATCACGTTTCCCGTCGACCTTCGCGGGGTCCAGCAAGACGGATTCGAAACACTGCAACTGGGCGAAAGGTCCGCAATGGTCGTCGGGGAGCTAAAGCGCGCGATGGGCGAAATGATCGACACATACCAGCAGCAGAACGGCGATGAAGCGGCGTCGTATGTGACAACGCTGCAGAACGCGGTCCAAGGGCTCGCCTACGACGGCACCCCCCCCAAGAGCCTGGACAAACTGCTCAGCGCACTTGCGCAGTGCGCTACTGCTGGGCTGTCTCTCATAGTCGGACTGTCTCCTCGCGATGGGGTGAACGCGTTCGTCCTGCACTTTGACGACCTCCGGCTGGAGAACAATGCGGAGGGCATTCCCGCGCTGAAGGTGCCCCTTCTCGGACTCGTGCACGAGGACAGTTTCGAGGAGACTCCCGAAACCAATTCGGAGGCGCTCCACGAGCATCTGCACTCCGTGCGCGCCTCGTACTGGGTGGCCAGCTTTACGACCCGCACCGAGATGCTGGAACAGATCCAACTGCCCCGCAGCGCGGGCCTCGAGTACGATAACATCCTCGTGACCTCCCGCGACAATGGCCAGGATACGATGCAGCGCCTCCCCAGTGAGCCGCGGCCGTTCAAAGCCGGGCGGTCGCACAGCTTCATGCTGACTGCGGACGAATTCAGTTCGCTCCACAGCGAGGACGCCTTTGCTCACGGCCGCACAGCGGCAGAAACGAGGATCAAGGCGAGGTTTCTAACGCCAAACCAAGAGCGGAAGGTGAAGGTGCAATCCATGTGGCCGGGGGGGCAGATTCCCGACACTTGCAAACTGCGCGCGACCAACATTGCGCTGCTAAAGATTGGCAAGACGCCGATTGCAAGCGGGTTCTTAACGATGGCGCAGCTAGCCGGTCGTGACTACATCTGGCACACGCAAAACGCTGACGCAAAGCGGGTGCGCAGTCGTTTGGCGCTGCTCGCACAAGAGGCGCTGTACGAAAAGGGCACGCCGTTGCCCAACTGGACCCCCCTCAATTCGAACTCGAAGCGGCCGCTCCACGACCCGAACGACAAGCATCGCATCATCCGGCCGCGACTACTCGCCCGTGCGCCCGCGGCGCCCCCCGCTCCGCCCAACGACGACGACGAGGACGACGAGCACTCTCGACGTGGCGGTTTGCGGTGGGCCATTGGCAGCGCAGATGGATGGTAGGGCATAGGCGGACGCGTTTTCAGTTTCGGCGTGTTTGTGAAGACGCTTCAAACAACACGCGTCGTCAGTGTTTTCTACCGACACCTTTACACCCGCGCCGCTGCACACAGAACGACGCCCCACCCGTTCGCCGTTTCCCAACCAGTCCCACGCGGCAATCCAGACAGCACAGGATGCCCGACAGCTGCAGCGCGGCGCACGTTGCACAGTTTTGATTTAAAGGCGGAAGTGGACGCCCGCACTCGGCGTCGACGACATCCGCGTCAGCGACGGCCTTGCCGTCGACATTGCCGTCGACTTCTGCGGCGACCCTGGCGGCCGGGATGGCTGCGGCACGCGTGATGTCCACACATCCCGAGTCAAAAGCGAAGCCCTTTCTTCCATCGGCGTCGCCTTCGCCGTCTTCCTCTTCGCGTCCTCTTTGGTGTTGCGATCCGCGCAACCGGAGCAGATCCACACAAAGTACGCCGGGCAGCAGCACCGGACTGCGAGAGCAAGGAGCGCAGCAAGGAGCGGAACACCGAACACCACACCGACCGCAATGATGATGCCGGTCTCGTCGTGGGGGGTGTCCAACTTCGTCTGGCCCAACGTGACCCCTACATCCAGGCGCACCTTGCCGCAGCGCCGCACGTTTGGCATCGGCACTTTGTCCAGTCCCTCAAAGGCGCCGTCGTCTCCGACGGCGTCGTCGAGCGTTGTGACGTCGGACTCGTGGGGCGTCTCAAGCACAATCGCCACGGTCACGACCACGCTCGCCGCACCCGCATCATCGACGCAGTGTGGCAAGAACGCGCCTTGGGTCTCGGCCAGGCGGCGCGTCGGGAGGCGCGGTTGCAGCGCCTCTTCAAAGGGGGGCGGGAGCGCCCCAACCACGCCCAGCGTGTGCGCAGACGCGGACGCGTTTCCGTCTTCTTCGAGAGTTGTGCGATCTTCGAGTTCTGGGCCCGAGCCGGAGCCGGAGCCCGGCTCGTCGTTGAAAACGGCCGTCTCGAGTACGGAGAAGCGCTGACTGGGAATCTGCGTAATGTCGGCAACCTGGCCCACGACCAGCCCCGCAAGCCGACCACACGCAGCCTCGGAAAAGGTGTCGGGCACGATGTAGCTCACGGTGACGGTCCTGTTGTAGTGCCAAACCAGCCCCGGCGAGAGCGGCGGCGACACGGGCGGCGGCGGTGGCGTCGCGGGCGGGGGCGGGGGCAGCGACGGCAGCTCGGCTGGCGGCGGCGAGGGCGGAAGCGGCGGCGGCGCGCGGGGCATCAGTTCGGGATTGACACTCACAGTGGTGCTGGTTTGGTGCACGTAGCCTCCGTCGGTCGTCATGATGCTGCTGCCACGGCGGATGCCGGGCATTTCGTAGGCGGATTCGTCCTCCCGAAGCCGACGACCCTGCGCCGTGCGCGCGCGCGCCGGCTGCCACAGGTAGAGGTCAAAGTCGCACGGCACGCCCTCGCCGCCCTGCTGTCGAATGCTGAGCGTGTCTCCCAACAGAGCCTGGTACGTTCCCGGCTTCGCGCTCGCAACGATCATCTTGCACGAAGTGACCAGCTGCGTGAGCTGGTAGTAGTAGTTGATCACAGTCTCTTGCATTGGCCAGAATGGCGCCGCGTCGAAGGTCATAGGCGAGAGCAAGTGCTCGAGTCGCCGTTCCCAACGGACGCTGTACCTGTCGACGTAGCCCGGGAGCTCCAGGGGCGCTGGCTTGGGCGCGTTGCTGATCAGTCCATCGTCGTCGGTGTCGTTGGCCACCCACACGTTGTCGAGAAGGAACTCGAGCGCGATCGCGGTGCGCCTGGGCGGGAGCTCGATGCGGAACCACGACCCCTCGTCGTAGTGGTACATGGGGTAGATGCGCGCCACTTCCACGTCCAGCTCGGAGAGCTCTTGTTGCCTCCGCCGGTGCGCAACGCGCTTGCGCGCGGTGTTGCGGCGCTCCTGTGCTGCTAGGCGGCGGCTCGTCGAGGTCGCCGGCGGCGGCGGCGGCGGCGACGGCGGGCGTGGCGGCGACGGCGAGTAAAGCGTCGTGCCGTTTGCGCCTTCGGTCAGCGTCTCGGTGATCAGGTTGGTCGTGTTGCAGTGCGACTCCCAGTGGTAGTGCGCGTCCGCCAGCGCGGGGCAGTAGTTGAGCGTGGACCGGCCCGGGATGCCCTCCGCGGAGGTGAAGTACAGCTCGTGCTGCCGCTCGGCGCGCGTCTGCACCACCCCACACTTGCGCTGCGTGTCCGCGCGCTGCTCCACGGTCACGACGTTCTGCAGCTCGCTGGGGTGCATGTTGGAAATGCTGTACTGGTCGTATGGCGCGTCTCCCACGAGCGCAAAGACCCAGACTGCGACGTCGTACGTGTTGATCACGCTGTCGCCGTACCGTATGTTCGTGCCCGCGCACCCGTCTTGGCAGTGCACCCCAAAGCGGTTTTGCGAGGCGTTCTGCCAGTAGGCCCGCGTGTTGCCGACGCGCGAGAGCCCGCCGTTCTCCCACGCTTCTCCAAACTCCTCGTACGTGCTGTTCCAGTCGATGAGCGGGGCGTCCGGATTGCCCGTGAACGTGCCCGGCGCGGCGATGTCGAGGCACGCCAGAAAGTACTGTTCGACGACGGAGCACGCGTAGGAATCCTTTTCGTAGCCGTACGAGTTCTGTTCGATGGCGCGGCGGGAGAATCGTTCGGCCCAGCGCAACTCTTGAATGAGATTGCCGTCGGGCGCAAACACGATTTCGTCCTGGCGCCCTTGATCGGCCGGCGGTGCCGAGAGAAAGTCGAGGTTGCGTTTGACAACAACAACGAGGTCTTCTTTTGTCTTTGCGACGCTGTACATGTCGCTGATGTCAAGCATGAGGGCCT
>MDSW01024909.1_pt1 | contig 13966 bp, 11 predicted proteins | sample 811171 | NCBI WGS metagenome assembly MDSW01 (sample SAMN05326641, study PRJNA326480) | marine metagenome | isolation source: seawater | place: Atlantic Ocean: North West | collected 2012 | reverse complement strand
TCTTCATCACACATATCTCTTAAAGTTCTTTTAATAATTTCACTTTCATGATGGACTAAGGATGGTGCCATGGAATTCATTGCAGTTTCTTTAATTGAATTCCAAATTTTCAATAAGTTTTGAAGGTCGTAATCTATATCATTTTTAGTTTTGTGTGATCCTGCCGTTCTTACTATTATTCCCATTTCTTTAGGAATTTCGATTTGATTTAAAATAGTTCTAATTTTTTTTCTTTCCGATGGATTAAAAATTTTTCTAGATATACCTCCGCCTTTGGGTGTATTAGGCATTAAAACAATATATTTTCCTGCTATAGATATAAAAGTACTTAAGGCTGCACCCTTTAAACCTCTTTCATCTTTTAAAACTTGCACAAGAATTACCTGATTAGGTTTTATAACTTCTTGTATTTTATATCTTTTTTTTGGATATTTTTTTTCTAGATTTATATTTTCACCATTTTCAAAATTTTCGTTTTTACTTTCTACTGGATCTTCATCATTTAAATTTCCTTCATTTAAATTTTTTTCCTCTAATTGTTCGCTTTCTTTTAAAAGCTTTTCTCTTGCTAATTTCTCTTCTTGTTTTATTTTTTCTAAATCGCTTTGCGGTATTTGGTAATAATCGGACTGTATATCATTAAAAGATAGGAAACCGTGCCTTTCTCTTCCAAAATCAACAAAGGCAGCTTGCAAAGATGGTTCGACGCGACTTACTTTTCCTAAATATATGTTATTTTTAATGAGATTATTTTTTATACCTTCATATTCATAATCTTCAATGTTTCCATTTGATTTAAGAACAACTCTAGTTTCATTAGGATGCGATGCATCAATATATAAATTTTTTTCCATATTTTTTTGATTATTAGTTTCATTTAATAAATTCTGTTAAATTTTGATGCCTTAACTTTAACAAATTCATTAGTTAAATAAAACTAAAATGAACAATTTAGTTAAAAAATTATTTATAATTTTATCATCTAGCTTGTTAATAGGATCAGTAGTTGTAATAGCTATTTTATGGGCATTTTCGAACAAACTACCTGATTACAAATTTTTAAAAAGCTATAAACCCCCAGTTTCAAGCAAGTTATATTCTGGAGAAGGTAAGCTAGTTAGTGATTTTTCTAAGGAAAAAAGGATATTTGTTCCTTATGATGCAATTCCAGAAAAAGTAATTAAGGCTTTTTTATCAGCAGAAGACAAAAATTTTTTCTCTCACCCCGGGGTTGATGCGAAAGGGGTAATTAGAGCTACAGTAAATAATGTTTCAAATCTAATAAACTCTAAAAGATTAGAAGGTGCATCTACGATAACACAACAGGTTGCTAAAAATTTTTTGCTTAGTAACGAGGTGAGTCTTAATAGAAAAATTAAAGAAGCAATTCTAGCTTTTAGGATAGAAAGAGCTTTGTCAAAAAAAAGAATTTTAGAACTTTACTTAAACCAAATTTACCTGGGTCAAGGAGCTTATGGTATAGCTTCAGCAAGCTTAGAGTATTTTAACAAACCAATTAGTGATTTGGATTATGAGGAAGCCGCATTACTCGCAGCGCTTCCCAAAGCACCAAGTAAATACAATCCTTATAAAAATGAAGAACTTGCTAAATTTAGAAGAAATTTAGTATTGAAAAATTTACACGATAATAATTATTTAAATTTTGAAGAATATAATAAATATGTAAATAAAAAAATTAAATTGAGTAAAAGAAAAAAAATTTATCTAGAAGATACAAGATACTATGTTGAAGATGTTAGAAAGTATGTAGTAGATAAATTTGGATTTGAAAAAGTTTATAACCAAGGATTTAATATAAAAACACCATTAGACATTGAATTGCAAAATTTGGCCACTTCATCTTTAAGAAATGGTTTAGAAATTTATGATAGAAGAAAGGGTTGGAGAGGTCCATTAACCAATAAAAAAAATAATAAAAATTGGAAAAATGATTTAGAAAAATTCATGCTGGAAAAGTCTATTGGTTGGAAACTTGCACAGGTAAAAGAAATTAATAAATTTGAAACATTGATTAAAACAATAGATGACAATGAAGGTATTATTGAATACGAAAATATAACTTGGACAAAAAAAGATTTTAATGAAATCCTTAAAATTGGCGACATTATTTACGTAAAAAAAATTAAAAACAATAAATATGAATTGAAACAACTTCCAAAAATCAATGGAGGGATAGTAGCAATGGATCCTTTCACTGGAAGAGTTTATGCTTTATCTGGAGGTTTTAGTTTTAAAAAAAGTGAATTTAATAGAGCATCACAAGCTCTAAGACAACCGGGATCTGCTTTTAAACCTTTTATATATGCCTTAGCATTAGAAAACAATTTTTCGCCAAATAGTTTAGTTTTAGATGCTCCATTAGTATTAGAGCAAGGATCTGATTTAAAAATGTGGAAACCAGAAAATTATGGAAAAAAATTTTATGGCGTTTCTACACTTAGAACGGGTTTAGAAAAATCAAGAAATTTAATGACAGTCAGAATTGCCCAAGAGATAGGTGTGAAAAAAATAATAAAATTTTCAAAAGATATGGGAATTTATGAAAATCCAAAAGAACTTTTATCTATTTCACTAGGATCAGCAGAAACCACATTATTAAAACTAACTTCAGCTTACTGTTCTTTTGTAAATGGAGGAAAAAAAATTAATCCTATTTTAATTGATCGGATACAAGATTCCGAAGGAATTACTTTTTTTAATACAGAAACTAGATTATGTAATAAATGTGATCAAATTTCTTATCTTAGTGAAAAGATGCCTAAAATTTCGGATAATTTTGCACAAGTTATTTCACCACAAACAGCTTATCAAATAACATCTATTCTTGAAGGAGCTATCAAAAGAGGCACAGGAAAAGGTTTAAGAAATCTAAATTTGGATTTAGCAGGAAAAACTGGAACCACTAATAAAAATACCGATACGTGGTTTATTGGATATACTTCTAAATTAGTAATTGGTGTTTATGTTGGAATGGATGAGCCAAAACCTCTAGGACGTTATGAAACGGGAGCTAAAACTGCAATGCCAATCTTTAAAGATTTTGTAAAAAAAGCTATTAAAAAAAAAGACGCTCGTCCATTTAAAGTACCTGCAGAAATTTCAATGATGGTGATCGAATCTCAATCAGGAAAAAAAGCCAAGTTTGGATCTAAAGAAACAATTGTAGAAGCTTTTAAAAAAGAAAGAGTAAATAATAAAGTAATTTCTTATGGAAATATTAATGATAGATTAAACAATAATAATATATTAAAGTTCTACTAATGGACAACAATTTTCTAATTATAAAACAAGAAATTGATAAAATTAACTCCAGAGTTAAGGAGTATCTTTGAAAAAAATAATATTCATTCAAAATTAGAAAAAAATAACTCTAAAATGCTAGAAGACAACTTTTGGCAAGATAAAAATAGAGCTCAAAAAATAATTAAAGAAAAAAAATTCCATGAAGATTTAATAAACTCTTATGATTTTTCTACAAGACAATCAAATGAAATTTTTGAATTATTTAATTTAGCTACTGAAGAAAATAATACTTCAGTAATTAATGAAACATTTAAAAATATAAATGAATTATTAATTAAAACTAAAAAAAACGAGACAAAATGTTTTTTGTCAAATGATACCGATGTCTTAGATTGTTATATAGAAATTCATGCAGGTGCTGGCGGAACTGAAAGTCAAGATTGGGCTGAAATGCTTAGAAGAATGTATATGAAATGGTCATCAAGCAAAGAATTTAAATTTAATATAATTAGCGAACACAAAGGAGAGGAAGCAGGTATAAAATCATCAACTATTAAAATTTTGGGAGAGTATGTTTTTGGTTTTTTAAAATCAGAATCTGGCATACATAGGTTAGTAAGAATTTCTCCATTTGATTCAGGAGCTAGAAGACACACAAGTTTTGCTAGTGTTTGGGTCTATCCAGTTATTGATGATAATATAGATATAGAGATTATTGAGAAAGATTTAAGAATTGATACTTATAGATCTAGCGGCGCAGGAGGACAACATGTTAATACTACGGATAGCGCTGTTAGAATTACACATATTCCATCAAAAATAGTTGTTCAATGCCAGAATGAAAGATCACAACACAAAAATAAAGAAACATGTATGAATATGCTTAAAGCTCGACTTTATGAATTCGAATTAAGAAAAAGAAAGAAAGAAAACGAAAATTTAGAAAATTCTAAATCAGAAATTGGATGGGGACATCAAATAAGATCATATGTCTTACACCCATATAGAATGGTAAAAGACAACAGAACTAATCATGAAAGCTCAAATCCTGATAAAATTTTAGATGGGGATTTGGATGAGTTTTTAGAAAGCAATCTTTATAATTTAAATGTTTAAATTTTTTAAGTTTTTATTTTATACTATAATAAGCTTACTAGTTATTTTTTCATTATCAATACTAGCACTTTCTAAATTTGGCCTAGAAACTAAGAGATTTAATAATTTAATTGTTAATCAAGTTAAAAATTATAATCAAAATTTAAATTTAGAAATAAAAAAAGTGAAAGTTTTTCTTAGTTTAGATGATTTCACTAGTCCAAAAATAAGAATAAGCACTAAAGATCCAATATTAATTTCAGATAAAAAAAAAATAAAACTTAAAAATGTAGATGCTAAAATAGATATAAGGTCATATTTTAAAGATAATTTTATAATTGAAGAATTTGAGTTTAAGACAAAAAACAATAAAATTAGAGACTTAATTTCTGTTGCAGCATTAGAACAGCCATCATTTATTATTTATAATATATTTCTAAAAGATGGCTATGCCAGCATTAAAAGTTCACTAAAATTTGACGAAAATGGAAAAATTTCTGATTATAAATTTGAAGGTCAAATCAAAGAAGCAAAAATAAAATACAGTGAAAAATATAATTTTGGCAATGTTAATTTTGATTTTACATATAAACAAAATGAAATTTCAATAAAAAAAACAAATTTCTCTTATAAGAAAATAAAATTTTTATCTGATGAAATAATCATAGCTCAAGGTTCTGATGGTAAAAAAAATATAACAGGAGATATTGTAACAAAAAAAAATACTATAAATTCAAAATTAATTAAAGATATATTCGAAAAAGATTTAAACTTTATTAGTGACCAAGATATAACTTTTAAAACAAAAAATAAATTTTCTTTCACAGTACATAAGAAAAAAATTAAAGCACTCGAATATTCATCAAAAATAGATTTAAATAATATAATTTTAAATCCAGAAACTAATTCACTTAAAAATTATTTTAGCAATTATAATAATACTGTTTCACTAAAGAATAATTTAATAGAGTTAACATATGTAAATAAAAATTTATATATAGAAGGAAAAAGTGAATATTCTTTTGACACATCTTTTGATGAAATTGTATATAAAATCAATAAACAAAATAATAGCTATGATTTTATTACAATTCTTAATTTTAATAATAATCCAATAAAAATTAAATCCATTAATTACAGTAAAAAAATAAACAAAAAATCAATTTTAAAAATAGATGGCCGTTATCATAAAAATAAATTTAAGTTTAAAGAAATCACTTACACTGAAGATCAAAATTTTTTAAAAATTAATGATTTAAATTTAAATAGTAATTTCAAAATAGCAGACCTAAAGAGGATAACAGTGGATTATTTAAATGAAAATAATAAAAAAAATGAATTTACAATAAAAAAATACCCTTTTGCTTCAGAGAGTAAAAAAAATTATAAATTATCTGGTTCTTCGTTTGATAGCTATAATCTTATCAATGATATCTTGCTTTCAGATAGTGATAAAAGTTTTTTTGATAATTTTAATTCAAAAGATGAAATATTGTTAAGTATTAATTTAAATAAAGTTTTTTTATATGAAGAAAGCGCCGCAAAAAACTTACTTGGTAAGCTAAAAATTAGAGATAATAAAGTTCATAACCTAACTCTTAAAGCTGAGTTTGAGAATAATGGAAAGTTTAAACTTGATGTTAAGACATTGAAAAATAAAAAAAAAATTACATCATTTTATTCTGATAATGCCGAACCTTTTGTTAAACATTATAATTTTATTAAGGGTTTTAAAGGAGGAAAAATTGATTTTTATTCAGTTAACGAAAATAATTTGTCTAATTCGACATTAAATATTTTTAATTTTAAAGTTAAAGAAATGCCAGCTCTTACCAAGTTATTATCATTGGCTTCATTACAGGGTATTGCTGATCTTATGACAGGTGAAGGAATAAGATTTGATGAGTTTGAAATGAATTTTAACAACAAGAATAAACTTATGACAATTGATGAGATTTATGCACTAGGACCTGCACTATCTATCTTAATGAGTGGTTACATAGAAAGCGATAAGCTAATTAGCCTTAGAGGGACAATGGTACCAGCAACTACAATAAATAAAATTATTGGAAAGATAAAAATTTTAGGCGATATATTAGTTGGAAACCAAAAAGGAGAAGGAGTTTTTGGAGTAAGTTTTAAAATTAAAGGTCCTCCAAAAAAACTTAAAACAACTGTTAACCCAATAAAAACTTTAACACCAAGATTTATAACAAGAACTTTAGAAAAAGCTAAAAAACAAAAATAATTATTTTTTTAAAATAGTCAGATGACCCATTTTTCTTTTTAATTTAACTTCTTTTTTTAAATAATCGAAAAAAAATTCGTTTTTAGAAAATTTTTTCTTTCTGTATTCATTAATTTGATCACCTATTAAATTTTTCATTTTTGCATTACAAATTTTTTTAATTTGTATTTGTTCTAAACCACACACTGCTCTTACATGGTTTTCAAATTGACTAACATTATATGCATTTATTGTTAAATGACCTGAATTATGTACTCGAGGAGCTATTTCGTTAACATAGAGATTATCATTCCTATCTAAAAAAAATTCAACACATAATGTTCCGATATATTTTAATGCCTCTGAAAGTTCGGTTGCCCATAATTTAGATTGCTTTAAAATTTTTTCACTTAAGTCAGCTGGAATTATTGAGTATTTTAATATCTGATCTTCGTGAAAATTTTCAATTGGTTCATAAACTTCATATTTTTTATCGCCAAATCTAGTAATAATTATAGAAAATTCTTTTTTTAATTTAACTAATTTCTCTAAAATATATTGTTTTGAAAAATCAATATTTAAATGATCAAGATCTTTTATCGAATTTACTCGGTGCTGTCCTTTACCATCATAACCAAGAGTTACGGTTTTAATCAAACCAGGTAATAGATTTTGTACAGTTTCTATTTCTGATTTACTTTCTATAGAAGTGTATTGAGTAGTTCTAATATTTAATTTATTTATAAAATCTTTTTCTGCTAGACGATGCTGAATAATTCTATTAACAGAGGGTTTTGGTAGAACTGGTTTGCTTTTATTAATTTCATTTAGTGTTTCAAAAGGTATGTTCTCAAATTCAAAAGTTATGACATCCACTTTTTCAATAAATTCATTAATTTTATTTTTATCATTATAATTTCCATGAATAAAAACATCAGAAAAATTTTGTGCTGGTGCATTTATATCGTCACAAAAGATGACAGTCTTAATATCTAATTTTTTTGCAGATGTTGCAAGCATACTCCCTAATTGACCCCCTCCTATAATACCTAAAGTTGGTTTATGCATGCATCAGTTACTTTGGTTTTTTTTTAACAGATAGAGTTTGTTTAGTTCTCCACTGATTTAGTTTTTTCTTTATTTTATTATCAGTATTTGCAACTATTGATGCTGCTAATAAAGCAGCATTAATTGCACCATTTTCTCCAATTGCCAATGTTCCTACTGGAATTCCTTTAGGCATTTGCACGATAGATAAAACACTATCAAGACCCTTAAGTTTTTTACTTTCTATGGGAACCCCTAAAACTGGCAAAGAACATAAAGAAGCAATCATTCCAGGTAAATGAACGGAACCACCAGCACCAGCAATTATTACTGCAATATTATTTTTTTCCACATTTTTTGCATAATGAAACATTCTAAGAGGTGTTCTGTGAGCAGAAATTATTTTTGTTTCAAAATTTACCCCTAATATTTTAAGAACATTTTGGCAATATTTCATTGTTTTAAAGTCAGATTGGCTTCCCATTATTATAGAAACTTTTTTTGATTTTTTCATATATATTAAAGCTTTACTATTTTAACACTAAAACTGTTATTTCAAAATTAAATGTAGATTTCAATAAAAATAGACTTTACAACCATTGATATTAAAATTATTTGGCTTATTTTGATCCTCGATGATAAAAATACTTTTATGAATTATAAAATTGATAATTTGCAATATTGTAATTGGTCTAGAAAAATTTTTAAAATTAATAGGGAAGCTGGATTAGATGCTGTGCATGTTACAATAGTTTATCATGAAGATTTTGATGAACTTCAAAAAGTTTTAAACACGTGGAACAATCATTTTAAAGAAAATTCCGATCTAATTTTTTTAGGAAAAAGCTACTTAGATATTGAAAAAGCAAAAAAAGACGGAAAGACAGCAATATTTTTTGGATTTCAAAACTGTTCTCCAGTTGAAGATGATATTAAATTGATTGAAAAAGTTCATGAACAAGGATGCAGATTTATGCAATTGACATACAACAATCAATCGTTGCTTGCGACAGGATGTTATGAAAAAAATGATAGCGGAGTAACCAATTTTGGAAGAGAGGCAATTAAGGAAATGAATAGAGTTGGCATTGTTATTGATATGTCTCATTCAGCTGAAAAAAGTACATTAGATGCAATAGAAATTAGCGAAAAACCTATTGCAATAACTCATGCAAATCCATCTTTTTGGCATAAAGCTATCAGAAACAAATCTGAAGATTTATTGAAATCTCTAGCAAACAGTGGAGGAATGTTAGGACTTTCATTGTACCCTCACCATTTAAAAAATGGATCTAAATGCACCTTAGATAGTTTCTGTGAAATGACTGCAAAAACAGCTGAAATTATCGGAGTAAAAAATATAGGTATAGGATCTGATTTATGTATAGAGCATCCAAATAGCGTAGTAGAATGGATGAGAAATGGTACTTGGACCAAAATAAAAAATTATGGAGAAGGATCAAAAAAAAAACCTGGATTTCCTATTCAGCCTGATTGGTTTAGGGATGCTAGGGGTTTTAAAAATCTTCAAGAAGGTTTCAAAAAAATTGGTTTTAATGATGAAGAAATTAACAATATTTTGGGTAATAATTGGTACAATTTTTATAAAGGAATAAACTAGTGAAAGTAAGCCTTAGAGATCCAAACAAAATTATGAAACTATCTAGACTGGGATCTTTTCATCAGTCAAAGCTTTCTTTTTTAAGAAGTTTTCTAAAAGAATTTAAAAACTGGAAATTTAAACAAGATCTTTTCGAATTAGATGAATTAGGTTATGGAACAGCTGTTTATTCTTTAACTAAAGACAAAAGAGTTTATTCTTTAATTTGTTATTCAAATGAATTAAAAAAAAATGAAAGATCTGACAGAGTCATTGCAACAAAATGGGATGCGGCTTTTACATTATTTGATGGAATTCCTTTGAAAAAAGATATTGAGAGATTAAAATTTGAAGTTCCGAAGCAAGAAATAGGAAGATTGTCTTGTAAGGAATTAACTTTATCAAGAGCAAATAAATCAATACGTGCATTTGATCATGTAGTTGAAAATTTAAGCAATGGTAATCAACCTGATATTAATTTTTTATCACAGGTAGGATACTTATATAGAACGACAGCAGTATATGGATCTGGAAAATTTGGACTTGCTGATCGTTTTAGAATTAAAAATAGAAAAGAAATATATGGACCATTTAGATTGGAAATGATGCTAGTATACTTGGTAAGACAATTTACATTTGATCAAGTAAATCATATTGCTAAACACAAAAACCCAAAAACAGCAGTTAATTTAGATAAAAATATTTGCAGAAATCTAGGAATTGGAAATTCAACAGGCTTAGGAATGGCACCATTTATAGTTAACCATCCATCACTTTTAAATAATTGGATTCTCGCAAGGGAAACAGCATTAAAAAATATTAGAGAAATTGAAAATGTAAATCAGATAGATTTTACTTTATTTTTAAATTGTTTAAAAAAATCAATTAAAAATATTACCTCATGGAATACTGATAACGAATATCAAAAAAAGAAAATTAAAAATTTATTAAATGATTTAAATAAATTTATTTTTTTTATTGAAAAAGAATTTGATCATTCCTCAAGCTATTTATTTAATAGGCTTTATTTATGGATAGAAAAAAATTTATGCGATGAAGGTATAGAATACTTAGTTTCTTTAATGATGGAACCTTATGATAATATCATTGACCCACTAGTTAATCAGATGAGCTCAGATGAAGAAAAATATTTTAATATCCCAACTAATAGAACTGTTGAGGAATTAAGAAAAATAATAGAAAAAAAATATCCTGAAATATTAAAAATAGATTTTTCAAAAAAAGAAAATGATCAAAATTTTTGGTTTATTTCTAAAAATAAAGAAGAGCCAAGACTCGCTAATAGATATAAAGAAAATGGAAGTGAATTAGAACAACCTTTAGCTATAGCAAGAGATATTAATAATCTTTATAAAAAACTTTTAGTCTCAAAAAACAGTCATACTATTGATAAATTTCTTTCTATTAATAACAATTTAAGACATGTAGTAAGAAGAGCTTTTATAGCTGAGATTTGTCCTTATTCAGAAATTCAAGACAATACTATTAGCCATTCAGTCATCCCAATTGATATGCTTAGACTAAAGTTATCTTTTTTTGGAGCTGTAAAATTTGATCCAAGATCTGATAAATGGTTGAGAATTTGCATGTTTCAAGGAGCTCCGTTACCTTTAGAATTAAAAAATTATGATGATCAATGGATATATAGTTCACCAAATTAGATGAAATCATTCAGCGAAATAGAAACAGTTTCAAAAAGATCAAGCAAAGCCGCAGGATTTTCATGGGGTATTTCTGAAGAAGTTGGTAAAAATATCCGTTTATTAGAAATGTTTGGTTTACCAGGAATTAAAAACCTTAATGGATATTTAAAAAAAAAAAAAAATGAAAAATTTGATAATTTAATATTAATAAATAATGAAAACAAAAAAACTAATTTCAAATTTTGTCCTATTTCAACTGGGACAAACTTTTTAGATCAAATTAAAAATTTAGAGAATTTAAATGAAATAAAATTTGAGAATATGGCTTATCCTTTACTTTTTCTGCCATTTGCAAGTAGAGCTTCAGAAATTATCGGAAAAAGATTGTTATTAAAATTAGACAATAATCAATTTCTCTTAAATTTTAATTTAACTATTAATACTGATTTCTTTAAAAATGAAATAATCAAAGAAAGCAAATCTATATCTGTAAGCATATTAGAGAACAAAGATATATTTTCAGAAATAGAATGGAAAGAACTGTACAGTTTATCGGAAGATACCTTTGTTGAAGAAAATGAAAGTTTAAAAAAAAATGCTGCTGGTGCAGGCTTAAATGACAATGATTAAGCAAATAAAAAATAAAAAGAAAATTAAAAAAAATTTAAAAGAATTTAATGGTTTGTGTGAAGAATGTAAAAAAAAAAACGAAAGTGTTAATCAAAATTTAATTTTAATAGGTTTTAAAATTTGCAACTCATGCAAAACTTCAAAAACTATTTTTCCTGTTTAGCTGAAACTATTTATTTGCAAAGCTTCCATTCTACTTATTACAAAAGAAACTGAAATAATAGCAATTATTAAAAAAGATAAAAAAATTACACCAAAGGATTTAAAATTAGATTTTAAATTTAAAATTTGCTTTGTAGATATTATTAACGAAGCGAAAATCCAAAATTGAGTGATAAAAATGATTGGTATTACTATTTCCGGTGTAACTGCAAAAAATCTTAATAATCCTGGAGCATGTGCATATCCGACGCCAATCAAAACTTTTTTAAAAAGAACATTTGTCTCTCTGTCTGGGAAAATTTTTACACCAATAACATAAATAAATAATGCCCACACAAACCATGTTAAAATAGCTGATAATCCGGCAATACCAATTGATGTTTTTACGAATGTATTTGCTGCCACAGCACCAGCCACTCCATCAAGTATCATTATTAGTCCGGCAAAATAAATAGCAGCTTCTCCAAAATTTTTACTATTTCTATAGAGATTTTTGTCTAATTTTATTGACGAGAAAACTATATTTAAAAATTCAGCAAACATTTTTTAATTTGGGGGAGTTTATCCCCCAAAAATTTCTATCCTTTTACAACTTCTCTTGTATTAGCGTTGTAAGACTCTTTAAAAGGTATATCTACAACAACAGCATCTACAGGCTTACCAGGAGTTTCAGAATATTTTTCTGGTAAGTGAATTTTATATTTAGTACCCACTTTTCCTTTAGGAAAACCGTTTGCATTTAAGGTTCCATCAAATGGCACATATCCCATAGCTATATTTTTTTTCTTTTCAGGGTGATACCAAGGAGATGTAACAAAACCAACCGGATCTCCACCATCTGCGTTTGAAATAAGCCAAAAATCAGGAGCATAATCTTCTATTGGTTTTCCACCAAGCTCAAAGCCTACTAATTGAAGTTTATAGGGTTTTTTACCAGCTTTTATTTCAGCTCCCATTTTTTCTAAAACAGCTTTACCTATATAGTCAGTTTTTTTATTCCATTCACCTTTACCAGATAATGAAACTTGATAACCTAAGTTACATTGAAAAGGATTATGTTGCTGGTCCATATCTTGGCCCCATGAGAGAATTCCTGCTTGTATTCTTCTATGGTGTGCAGGAGCTATAACCATTAAATTATGTTTTTTTCCTGCTTCTAGAACAGCATTCCACATGTCATCAGCATACAAAGTTGCATTTCTTAAATATATTTCGTAGCCAGCTTCACCCGAAAAACCAGATTGAGAAATAACACAACTTCTTCCTCCAATTTTAGCTTCTGCTAGCCCATAAAAAGGCATGTTGTCCAAATCAAATTGATCCCCACAAAGATCTTTCATTAAAGCTTTAGATTTAGGCCCTTGTATTTGTACTGGACACGCATCAATTTCCTCTATTGTGCAATTAAATCTTCCATCAGAGTTAACACCCTGAAGATACATTCCAATATCAGAATCTGACAAAGAAAACCAAAACTCATCTTTTGAAATTCTAAGAAGAATTGGGTCATTTAAAACGCCACCATAAGCATTGCACAATATTACATATCTAGCTCTCATTGGTGAAATTTTAGTTGCGTCTCTTGTAATTACATAATCAGTAAATTTTTCCGCATCGGGACCTTTGACTCTTATTTGTCTTTCAACTGCTACGTTCCACATAGTTACATGATTTACAATTGCATCATACTCAACCATTGCTCCGCCATCTTCTGGTTTTACATATCCTCTTGGATGATAAATACGATTATATACTGTCGCTCTCCAGCATCCAGCTTGCATTGATAAATGCCAATAAGGTGATTTTCGTACCCTAGTCGATATTAACATTTCAACTTTAGTTGGACCGCTTTGTCTTAAGTTATATGGGACTTCACGATCAGATTGATCTACTGAAGTAGTGTGTTTTAACTTAGTATAATTAAACTCATTAGACATAATTATTTTCCTTCAACCACTTGTTAGTTTCCTTCAAGCCGCCGAATGTATAAATGTGGAAGTTTTTCGAAAAATCTTTTACTTTTCCAATTAATTCATTAGGGTCTTTAGGTTTCATTAAATCTAGTGCCTTACTAAAATTAGATTTAAGAAAATTTAAGGAATTTTTTGCACCAACAATATTAGCAAATTTAATTAGGCTAGTTATTTTAAGTGGCCCAGTAATTCCAACATGAACTGGTATAGATTGTTTAGAAATAAAATCTATGATTTTTTGAGAATCTAGCAACCATTGGGTTACTATATAATCAGCATAAGGCTTTTTATCTTTCATAGCTTT
>MDSW01062602.1_pt1 | contig 13968 bp, 10 predicted proteins | sample 811171 | NCBI WGS metagenome assembly MDSW01 (sample SAMN05326641, study PRJNA326480) | marine metagenome | isolation source: seawater | place: Atlantic Ocean: North West | collected 2012 | reverse complement strand
TTTTTAAATTATATATAAAAATTATTCCTTCTTCGTCCTGCACGGCAGCAATTTTATCTTCGGAAATCCACCTTATACCAGAAATTTCATTTAATTCTATGGGCATATCCCACTTTCGTACAATAGTATAGCTTTCGTTTTCCAAACGGGGATTAAGCGCAGGATTTTCAAAAGCGTACCATAGAATTCCTACAAAAGCGAGAACCCCAACAATTATTATAAAAGCAAGTCTGTTTTCGTTCATGATTTTTCAGTATAAACACATAAATTAAATGAAATAATAATTGGTGTTCCTTAAAATTTTTATAAAAAATTGATTCGCTGTTTTGAGTTGGAGCAGACAAATAATGTTGTAGCCTCACCAAGAATCGAACTTGGATCTAAAGTTTAGGAAACTTCTATTCTATCCATTGAACTATGAGGCCATAGTGTAACACCCCAAATTTAACTATTTTATGAGGATTGCTGACAGGAATTTAAAGAAGAACGTTATCCTTTCTTTCTTAAACGATTACGAAGCATGCACAAAACTCCAATTTCTTCCTTAGACAAGTTTTCCGCTTTTTTGAGCAATTGATTTATTTCCTTTTCAAAATATTTTAAGGTGCGGCCTTCGGTATAATCTTCAATTACTCTAGGGTCAATATAGCTGCTCCGGGCCACGGCGGGGGTGTTGCCTAAGGTTTCGGAAACCCGGTTCACGGCTTCCTTTATATTTTTGTCCAATAGCTTTTGGTCTTTCTCCTCAACTACGCCAAGTTCGTCCAGTGCTATGGCGGCTATCATCGTTCCTGCCCAGGTTCTAAAATCCTTTGCGGAAAATTCTTCGCCCATCACTTCGTGAATGTAGCAATTTAGATCATCGCTCTTCACATCTATAATATTGTTGTCCTCATCCAGATATTTGAAAATCTCATAGCCCGGCATATCATCTATTTCTTGGACAATCTTGGCAAGTTTTTTATCAACCACGTGCTTTTCCTGTTCTTGTCCAGATTTTCCATTGTAGGAAAATATGAGCTCATCGCCGTTTATAGTGAGATGCTTACTGCGCATGGTGGTTAAGCCGTAGGTTGCGTTTTCTTTGGAATAGGCCTCACTGCCCGGCCGAAAAAAGGCCGATTCTAAGAGACGGACCATAGTGGCCAGGACTTTTTCACGATTTAGCTTTCGTTTGCGCAAATGCTGGCCGGTAACACGCCGCATATGCTCCAATTGGTTGGCAAAATCTATAATCCGATCGAACTTTTTGGCATTTTGTCTCTCGGTGTATTTAGGGTGATAAATATATTGTTTGCGGTCCTTGTCATCTCGGCCTGTTACCAAAAGGTCGGCATTTTGGTCTTCACTTATTTCTACATTGGTCCAAGCCGGCGGGATGACGAGGGACTTTATCCAATTGCGAGTTTCTTTATCTCTGATGGTTTTGCCCTTTTCATCTTTATAGGTAAAGCCTCTACCGTGTTTTTTTCTTTTGTACATGACAATTTTTTGGTATTAAAATTAAGAGAAATCCATTTCAGTATTTAACTCTTTAGGAATCTATTAAGAAAGGATTTCCTGAGATATGAATCTAATAGCGTGGGAGTATCTATGGAGTATCCATAACTTATAGTCGCCTTAGGGTCGGCATACAATCGGCATAGAGTCGGCATAGAGTCGGCATACGGTCGGCATAGAAAGGTTGGGTTGGATTAAGAAAAGGAATTGCCAACACCAGTGCAGTGGCGCTAATATACGCAACTACGGCTGCCAAAGTCAAGGGAAAACCATAATTTACTATGTTTTTTTTTGATATGCATCTCGAATGCCAATAGGGGGTGAAGAATTGTGGCCGATATATAACCGGAAGAGTTTTTCTGAAAGCAATATGTATATACAATATTCCATATAAAAAACGAAAAAAGCCCAACATAACAGCTGGGCTTTTTGCTCCTCTTGGGTTTTTTTCGATGCGCTCCTAGGGTTGCTTACTTGGGACAAACTTATCGCCCAATACACTTAACCTAAAACAAAAAAACCAGCCTAATTAAAGACTGGCTTGTTTTGCTCCTCCTCTTGGGCTCGAACCAAGGAGAATAAGCAATTGTATATCAGCCCTTTGACAAGTTGTCAACTTTTTTGGTATCCGAATTGTATACCTTTTTTATGCGTATTTTGATTTACTATGGTAAAGATATCTGATTTAATTTCAAATATCATTATTAATAATTAAACAGCTGAGGAATATAAATGTGTTTGAAAACCTATAAAAGCATTCCTAATTTCTGGGATACTACCTAACTTAGATTTAGCATCTGTAATAGCGTGATATTTTAATAAGAGTAAATCGCTCAATTTGCTTTCATCTAATTCTTCTACTCCTGTTTTTACATATTGTTCCAATACAAAGTTTAGAAATTCTTGCTGAGCTGGGTTGTAATCATTAAAATGAATTTTCGCATTTTCAGCTCTGCTCATTCTTGGTATTAATGATTTGCTGTAAGCTATATAAGCGAGTACATCAAATAAATCACTGTCTTCTCCTTGTACCAATTTCCTTAAATCTTCTAACTGAGCTGTTGTATATCCCTTTTCTGATAACTCTTCAAGTAGCTTTCTTCGTGTACTTGGAATACTCCATATTTTCCGTAGCTCATCTTCACTTTTAAATAGTTGTGGGATGTCTCCAAATAAACTTCTAATAAACTCCTCCGCTGAAATAGGTTTCCCATCTGAATTCCAGAAGGATGTTTTAACCATCGAATCTATTTCCAATGCTTTTTTATCTGAGAGTTTTATTTTAATGAGTGCTTTTGGTGGTTTTTCACAAACACACGGATCATTTCCACATTCATAGCAAATTGGTTCAGGTTCTTTGGCGCAAATACAGGGTTTCTCTCCGCAATCATTACATCTTCCTCCACTTCCACCTCCAGATGGTTCTGCTGGGTCGAAGGGCTCTCCATCCCATTCTGGATCTTGGAAATGTTTATGGGCTTTCACAAAATCATAAATAGTGAAATAATCTTTATTATCAAACAATCGTGTGCCACGCCCCACAATTTGCTTAAATTCTATCATTGAATTAATGGGTCGCATCAACACAATATTACGTATTTCTGGTGCATCTACACCTGTGCTTAGCTTTTGTGAAGTAGTAAGTATTGTGGGAATGCTCTTTTCGTTATCTTGAAAATCCCTTAGATGCATTTCGCCAATTTTGCCATCATCTGCGGTTACTCTATGGCAATAATTTGGGTTTTTACTTTCTGCATATTGATTGATTAAATCTCTAACAGCGGCGGCGTGAATTTGTGTTGCACAGAACACTAGTGTTTTTTGATTTTGGTTTATGCTATCCATAAAAAGCTTTACACGATAGGCTTCACGTTCTTTAATTTCAATAATTCTATTAAAATCTGCTTCGGTATATTCACGTCCTTCCTCTACTTCTCCAAATTCTATATCATCATCATTGGTATAAGTATATTCATCTAGTGTTGTGCTAATTTCCTTTACTTTAAATGGGGTTAGGAAACCATCATTAATACCTTCTTTCAATGAATAAATATAGACTGGCTCACCAAAATAAGCATAGGTATCTCCATTTATATCACGTTTTGGGGTAGCTGTTAAACCTAACTGAACCGCTGGGCTGAAATATTCCATAATGGCACGCCACGAGCTTTCATCTCTGTTGCCTCCACGGTGACACTCATCTATAATTATTAAATCGAAAAAGTCTGGTGGATATTCCCCAAAATAGGGGGAATCTTCAGGACCGCTCATAAAAGTTTGAAAGATGGTAAAGAAGATATTACCATTTTTAGGCACGCGTTTCTTCTTACTTATTTCTGATGGAGCAATACGAACCAAGGCATCTTCTTCAAATGCATTGAAGGAATTAAATGCTTGATCTGCTAAGATGTTTCTATCTGCTAAAAATAAAATTCTTGGACTTCTACTGACGTCACGTTTTAAATTCCATTTGGCGTGGAATAATTTCCAAGCAATTTGGAATGCAATTGCAGTTTTTCCCGTTCCAGTTGCGAGGGTTAATAAAATTCTATCCTTCTTCTCAGCAATACTTTCTAGTACTTTGGTAATAGCATTTTCTTGATAATATCTGGGTTGCCACGTACCACTTCTGTCTTCAAATGGAATTGCGAATAGGCGTTCTTTCCAGTCGGCTATTTCAACTTTATATTCTTCTTTTGGGGTAGGGAAGGTCATCTCCCATAATTCATCAGGTGTAGGAAATTTTGACACGTCGCCTTCTGTGGCTTCGTCCATATCTACGCCATAGATTTTTAATCCATTTGTGGCGTAGGCATAACGGATTTTAAGGCGTTCTGCATAGTCTTTTGCTTGACCTAATCCATCTGTATAGTATAAACCACGCTTTTTGGCTTCTACAACACCTAACCTTCTGTTTTTATATTCTAAAACATAATCGGCATAAATAGGTTTGGCACGTTTTCCTTGACCAATTAAACGTCCCTTTGTTATAGGAAACTCTAAACGCAAACGAGAACCCTCAATAATACCCCAACCTGCTTCTTGTAAAGCGGGGGTTATTAAATCGTGTTTTGTTTGGGCTTCGTTCATTTTTAAAATAAAGTTTGTTGGAATTGAAATGGCGGATGAAATGTACCGATTATCACGAAAGGACTCGGAGCTCTTAATTGATTAAGTTTTGTAGTCCCTAGAAAAAAATGTAAATCTTTAGTTTTTGCAAAGTCATCCCAATATTTTTTCTTAACGTCTGCACACGCTGCTTCTTCGTCGCCATCATATTTTTTAAGCTGTCTCCAGTATAAAGCACCTACTTCCCAATCTTCGTTCATTAAAGTTGCTTCACGTCCATTACAATCTTCAAAGGTGTAACTAAATTTAAAAGGTAATTTCTTTACAACTTCAAATGTACTTTTGTCTTCAAATAAATTACCTTGTTGTAGTGTTGCTTTTTGTTTTTCGCTCCAATCTCTTGCCGATTTTTCAATAACAAAGTCTATTATTTTTGTGGGTTTAAAAACCGCTAAAGAAGTAAAGACACCTTCTGTTTTTGCTTCTTCTATCAGCTTTGTAAGGTCTTTATAAACATTTTGCAATACAATTTCCTTACGTTTTGCCCAATTGTATTTTGTATCTAGTTTTTCACCAAAAAACACTAAGTTATCTGCGTCGAGATCTATTGGTCTATAACTTTCGGGTCTAAAATCACTTCTATTTTTAATTAAGTCCATTTCTATCCATTGGTATTTTGGATACTGTTGGACATAAGGAAGTTTACGAAATGGAACAGGATAAATTCTTATCCATTCTCCATTTTCTTTCATACCGGCAGTACATACTGTTTCTTCATATTTTGTAGATATGGAGGGATATGTTTTTACCGTGATTAAAACCTTTGTTTTTGCCATTAGATATGCTTTACTTCATAATTAAATCCTTCAGAATTTTTGATTGAATTGGCTAAATGTTTTCTGTGGCATTGATGAATATTTTTCTCAAAACAAGTGAGCGCTATGCGTTGTTCTTTTTTTAAGAGATCTAAAATCTCTTCCTGCTTTTGGGTTTCAGTTGCTAATACAGTCTCTTTATAATCTTCAAAAAGTAGGTCATAATCTGCTTGACAGGTTAATTCTTTTCTTTTTTCCGACTGAATACCCACTTCTGGAATATGATAGAACTTAATTCCAACTCCTTCACAAGCGTTTTTTAATTGTGATTTACTAAAGCCATATTTCATACTAAATGAGTTTTTACGGACATCGCATAAAACTTTAACATCATTTAAAATTAGTTTATTGATATAAGTTTCTAGACTTACACCCTCATATCCAATAGTATACAGGATGGTTTCTGTCTTTTTTCTTTGTTGGGCTTCTACTTTTTGTAATTCATTTTTATTAAGTACATCTTTTGCAATAGTACTTTTTACGGCATAGTAAGGATATTGTTGATACGTTAGTACAATTAGCTCTTTTGCAGTTAAACTACCGAATTTTCTTTTAGTAAATAGAAGTGCAGATTTATCTTCTGATCTTAGGGTTTCAAAATAATTTGTTTCGTCCAAACAAACCCAAGACTTATCGTTTTGCTCTACTAGTTTGTATTTTGTGAGGGTATTTAAATCTGCGTTGGCTTGAAAAGAAAAGCAACCATACTTATAAGGTACAAAATCGTAACTTTTCTTCTCTTGATGCCTTGTAAGTAAAAACAGCAGTTTTTGTAAACTTAATCTTTCAAGCTTTCCGTCAAACGCTTGTAATAAGGCTAACACTAATTTTCTTCTGTAAAACATACCTTTCATAAATCTGTTCTGTTCTATTGCGGTCGCAAAATTACGCTTTTAATAATTCTATTACCTAAATACCGACGTAAGTAGCGTTTTGTATCAACTCTCCCGCAAAAGCTTTTTGAAGAATGGATTTTTTAAGTTCTTCTAAATTATTTAACTTAATGTTTAATTGGTCATTGTAAGAGCTTATTTGTTCTGACAAATGCTCTATCTGTGAACTTATAGCCCTTTGATTTTCAATTGAAGTTATTGGAACAGGCATATTCTTCAAATCATTAATTGATAAATTTGGTTGCATTAACGTATTAACGTGATCTAAAACATAATTATAAACTATATCAGAACTGAAGTAATAATAAAGATAATTACTATCAATCATTTTAGTGTTTGGGACAATCGCAGCAACACGTTGATTTAATAATGAACCATTATAACTATTTGGAACTTTTGCAACCTTTAGACCTCCTTTAATAATTGTACGGGTTAAGGCTAAAACTAAGTCTCCCTCATTTATCTTTACTTTTGAATATTCTTCTAAAAAGCTAAACGGCAAATTATTGGATGGGTCTTCTACAAACTCCATTATACCGACATTGGTGATTTTGATTGATTTAATTTCATTTTCCGGAGAAAAATCCTTGCTTTTAAAGCTATATCCATTAACCACTTTTGATACTTTTTCGATTGGTATTTCCTCCCATCCCTCACCACGTTGGCTAAAGATTTCGTTTAATTTAGACTGAAAGAGTTCCTGTGCATTGGCAATATTCTTTTCAATATTGGCTTTGGCTTGGTCTATGGCTTCAAAGGCTTCGTCTAAAATGGATACTATTTGTTGTTGTTCTTGGAGGGGTGGGATAATAAAATCTAGCTCACGTACATTTTTCAAAGTAACTCTAGGTCTTGTTGCTCCTGTAGTAAGTTTTTTAAGCTGACTCGATATGATTTCCGAGTTAAGTTGATAAACAATAAAATCTATATTTTGTGAATTTTCATCTAATCTTACTCTTACAATATCTGCCAGAATGATACCTTCCCCTGAAGATTCAGGAGCAATACAAGCCTTTCCTAATGGTGCACCGAGTTTCGTAATTAAAATATCACCCGGTTTATATGAATGACTTGATAGCTCAACTGCCTTCTGAGGAGTTATATAAATGATATTCTTATCAATAAAATTCCATCTATCTACATTTTGTAATCTTACTAATGGTACACCCTCCGTTTGGTATTCTGCCGATTTGAGATTAGAACCGAAAGGACCACTAATTATGGCTTTTTTGGGATCTTTGAATAAATCAGAAAACCTTAAATTTTTCCAACCTTCTCTCATATCAACTCTTTTATAGATGCTAAAATAGCATTGGTTTCTGTATCTAAGCTTTCCATTTCCGCCAGAATATCTTCCGGACTACGTAGTGGCTCTTCCTCTGGTGTGTTAGGATTTTTCACACTTAAATCACAAGTATCTTCATCTACATCTGCCACTTTAAGATTCCAAGATTTTTCTGTTTCGGGTTTGGTTTCTTGTAGTTTTACAAACTCCTCTAAATCCTTATCGTTTAAAGGGTTTGTTTTCCCCATATTACGTCCTGGATCTAATTGGTAATACCAAATGTTCTTGGTTGGTTCTCCTTTTTCAAAAAACAGCACTACTGTTTTTACGCCTGCACCTAAGAAGGTTCCGCTAGGCATATCTAATATGGTATGCAGTTTACAGGTTTCTAATAATAACTTCCGCAATGCAACAGAAGCATTATCGGTGTTGCTTAAAAATGTATTTTTAATTACTATAGCTGCACGTCCTCCTGTTTTTAGACTTTTAAGGAAGTGTTGTAAAAATAGAAAGGCTGTTTCGCCTGTCTTGATATCAAAATTTTGTTGTACTTCTTTACGTTCTTTTCCTCCAAATGGTGGATTGGCTAGTATAACGTGGTAACGGCTTTTTTCTTGAATGTCGCGTATATTCTCTCCTAATGTATTGGTATGAATGATATTTGGGGCTTCAATGCCGTGGAGAATCATATTCATTATCCCAATTACGTAGGCTAGGTTCTTTTTCTCCTTTCCGTAAAAAGTATCTTCCTGTAAGGTTTTAAGGTTGGAAGTTGTTTTTTCCATCCTTTCGTACATATAGTCGTGGGCTTCGCATAAGAAACCACAGGAACCTGCTGCACCGTCATAAATCTTTTCACCTATTTGTGGCTTAATCACGTCTATCATCGCCCTAATAAGTGGTCTTGGGGTGTAATACTGTCCGCCATTACGCCCAGCATTACCCATATTTTTAATCTTGGTTTCGTAGAGGTGGCTTAACTCGTGTTTATCCTTAGAACTACGGAAAGGTAATTCATCTATATATCCTAAAATTTCACGCAGTATATATCCGCTTTGAATTTTGTTTTTAAGCTCTGAGAAGATTTCACCTATCTTATATTCTATGGTTTGTGGGTTATCTGCTCTTTGTCTAAAACCTGCCATATATGGATATAGCTTACTATCAACAAACTGAATTAAATCCGGTCCTGTTAAGGCTACGTGGTGGTCTAGCTCTCCATTGGCATCTTTAGGCATTGCCCAATTGTTCCAACGATATTCTTCATCTAGTATAAAACTGTATTCTTTTCCTTGTAAAGCAGCTTCATCTGCTTTGTCTTTTTCTAAATCGTCTAGATAGCGCAGAAACATTATCCAAGAAGTTTGCCCTATGTAATCCAGTTCACTATCTGCACCCGCATCTTTAAACAGCAGGTCATCAATATTTTTAAATGTTTGTTCGAACATTAATTTTCTTTTTATAGTTGCTAAAGATATAGAATTTTTAACATTAGGAGGGAAGTAGCCAGCTTGTGCTTACCCACAAAAAAAGCAGTCATAACAACTGCTTCTTTTTTGTATTATAGCCTTTAGCTAGTAGTACATAAAAATAAATCCTCCTGTATGGTTTCGTTCGCCTCTGCAAACTCTTGAAATACAAGTTTTTGAAATTTCAGTTTGGCGTGATGCCTCGGAAACTGATTTGTATTCAGCTAGTAATTCCCCATCTAAGGAATATTGAATTACTCGCTTTTTTCTAGCGTCCTTATCAGGCTCAAACGGCTCTTTATAGGAATAACTCCAGTAATAGTTTTTATAGCGCTTATTAACGCTTAAACAAGCTCTAGAGATGTCCTGTTTTGTTGCTCCGACACAAGTTGCAGCTTCTTCAAGTTTTTCAAACTTATTTATCAAACTGCCTGTATAAATATCATACTGATAAACTTCCTTTTGAAAACCTCCGCCAGAATCTGAATTATAGCCATCCTCTTTACTACAGTAGTTTAGAATGTATTTTTTTTCTTTTTCAGCTAGTTCATTAACTGTACTTGCTGTATCAATCATCGTCCATTCAAAGGCATCCTTTCCATAGGTTGCAATAGCATTTTGAAACTTTCCATCTTCTTCACGCAATGCGCGTTCAATATGATCTAATTGTCTTTGTTTAATTGAGTGACAGGTTGCTCCAATATATGATTGTCCTGTTTTTCTATTAGTGGCTTTATATATTACACCTTTGTACTGTTTATTGTAATTTTTCTCCATCGTTTGACTTATTAGTGTGAATTATATACTTATAATCTCCTCCCGTACTTTTATCTTCATATGAATGTCCAAAATGGTCTGCATATGCTTTTAGGTGTTTAGTGAAAATGTGTGAAGATATATCTTGTGAGAAATTCTCTTTAAACAACCCGTGATGTTCTCTTTTATCAATCCACGTATCGGTTTGTACATAGTGTTTGGCAAATTCAATAAAGGTGGTATTAGTATCGGCAATTAGTGCTGCTCTATTGAGATTTATAGGTTCAGCTTCCACTAAGCCATTTGCTAAATAAAATTGAACGTTTTCCATCATAAAAAAATAGAAACTATTCCATTGCTCGCTATCCCAATCATCAAAAAATCTATTCCCAAATTCATCTTCAGGAGTATGTTTATCAGTAAAATAGTTTGCTAATTCAAATTCAAATTTTCTTCTTGCTTCAGAAGCTCCCCCTAAACCTCTAACTAAATAATTAGAACTAATTAACACTTTAGGGCTTCTTTCATAGGTTATAAAAAATGCTTGTTGCCGTTTTTTCTCCACTTCAATCCCCGTTGTAATTAAGGGATAGAAAATTTCAAATGACACTTCTTTGGTAAAATCATCGTAGAACAAAATCTCAGTTGTTAAATTGACTCTTTGGTTATTAAACCAGCTACCTGTTTTTAAATTTTTACCATCGAATGCTTCTACTTCGCGGCATTTACCTATTGCTTGCCCCAAAAGTGTTTTGCCAGTTCCTCCGTTGGCTTTCCCGTTTAACCCCATATTCTCGTCATAGAGAACTATAGCTTTTCCAGAATTGGATTTATTCCGATGTAATAAATATCCCAAAATACTTTTTAAAGAATTAAAACGGTCTCTATCATTTTTTGAAATTAACTTACAGAAGTTTTTAAATTGGGATTGATCTGGATTTTGGGGAAGGTTAAAGCTTCTTTTAATAATTCTATTTTCCCAAATGGCATTTTTGAGTTCATCATATTTTTTAACTGTTATTCCTGAGGCAGAAATTTCACAAAAAACATTTTTAAAGTAAAAAGTGGCTTTATCTTTTGGGTCTCTGTCATCAATGAGTTCTATCTTGTTTAATAGCGCCAATTTTTGATCGTTTATATATTGACCAATACCTTTAGCAAAAACCTCAAAGACATCCTCTCTGTTAGCTATATTTAAAAGAAAATGTTTTAGGAAGTCTGAAATTTCTTCTCTTGAAACAATCTTCATTCTATTGTTGTTTAATCGCACGTTTTCGTGATTATTATCTGCTAATTTCACCCTTGCAAAACCTTTGGTTTCAAGGAATTTTATTAATTTAGACTGGGAGATTTTTATTGTATTATTTGTCTCATACCAGAACTTATTGTTTTTTTCATTTATTATCATATTTTAATTTATTATTCTACTCCTTATTTTTTTCTTTTAATCGTATAGACCATATTCACCAGGCAGTAGATTGAGGAGAATATCTGCTAAATTATATTTAGCTCATATTATTCTAAGTGTAAAATATTACTAAATAGAATTCAGGTCTTTTAATTTTTCAGGTTATTTCATAGGCGTATTATTTAGTGATTTATTTATTTGTAATTAGGGTACATCAAAAATCTGTTCAGAAGACTTGACAACTTGTCAACTTTCTAATGAATTAAATTAGAGTACCTAAAATTTTAAGAAGAAATTTAGAGGGAGGGGAAAGAAATATTTATTGATACAAATATACGAAATCGACCCCCCCTTTGTCAAGCGAATTGCTTGATAATTTGATTTTTAGTATCGGTCGCTAATAGCTATTTGTTACATTTTTGAACCCAATTTTTCACTAATTTCTGCCCCAAAAAGATAAAAAATGGCAAATACTCAATTGTAAATGCCATTTTTTTTTAACATCAATGTTCCGTTTTCAGGGGTTTTTTTAGGGTGAAACCATTCTCAAAAGGTTGGTTATCCAAAATACAGCATAACACCATTAATTTTTAATCTAATACAATTTCAAAATGGTAATAGTAATAGGCTTTCTGCTTAATAATAAAAACCGTAACTAATTCTAAGGTTACCTTGACCTCATCTATATATACAAGCTCTTGTTTTCTCAGTAAACCAACATTATCTTTTACCAGCGCCTGTATGGGACATACTAATAATAGTAAAGAACCTCTCCAATTCACTACATATAATTCTTTTGGATTACTATATTTTAATAGCTCTGCCATCATATTTTTATCCATCATTTTCAGAAATAGCTATTATACTATGTATGTAAGAACCAATTGTAGGTCTTGCTGGATAAGGAATTTCCTAGGTTTTGGATAAGTCCATATGCATTTACATTTCGTTCCAGGTTACTATCTATATAACTTGACTTATTAGCTTCCGTAAAAAGATTGTACAGGTTCCAAAGGTTTATTGAACCGTCTGCATCTCTTTTGAAATTAGGACAGTTATAGTAATTCCTAACCACATTTGTAACTTGGCTATCGGTAAGACCAATTGGAAAATTTATATTATTCTCGGTTTTGGGTGCTGAGGTGTACATTCGTAATTTCCCAATCAAATGTGCAAATTGTTCTTCTGTAAGACTGTACCTTGCAATATTGTTCAGTACCTCAATGTGGCTTTCTTGATTGTAACTAGAGACCAAATTATTAATTTGATCTTCTAAATCTATAATTGAACCTATTTTAATATCATCGGAAAACCCATCTGTACTGATACATAAATTGGTACAGACCATATTATTAAAACCAATAAAAACCTTAAATTTTTCCAGTGATTTCTTGCTATATAGATTTTGCTGACCGTAAGATCTCACACCACCAATAGTTAACTTTAGGAGGCTATTATTTATCTTTTGCGTTATTTCAGGAAACTCAATTATAAAAGCACATCTTTCATAATAGATAGTTTTTTCCTCTTCTCTTAGTTCCTTTGCAGGTTTCCCTATAGCTGAGGGTATTCTGCCTTTTACAATATGGCTTACCCTAATCTCTGGCTCTGCAATTCTTTGATTGGGAAATAAAGATCTGGCAACTTCCATTGTCCTGTCGATAAATTGAAAATGACTTATCGTACTTTCGTTATCTTTAGAAAAGACTGGTATAATACAATCATTCTTTAGGTGGCTAAGCGCAACTTTTGTTGTATTGGCTTCAATGAAGTTGTTGGATTTAGAGTTTACAATTTCTACATCTGCCTGAATCATTTCTGAAGTGTTATGATTAGCTATTAATTCCATTTTTTTCTGATTTTTGTGGTTCAACAATATTTTCTTTAGAGATTAATTGGGAATTTGTTTCAATCTCATCTTTCCTTTTTAGAATTTGGGGATGGATTTCGTTTTGAATACTTGGATATTTTTTAAATATCTCACGAAGTCCTTCTAATGTATTACAACTTTCAATTTCTTTCAAAACAACCTCAACTGAAACTCCCTCATTACACCATTGGATTAATTTCCGACCAGTTCCTTTATTAATCACAAATTCTGGCTTATTCATAAAAAGTCCGGAACGATCTTTAGATGCTCTAGCAAGATGCTGGTCATTTATTAGTTCAAAATTTACTGTAAGTTCATATTCATAGCCTTCGCGAGTAATTTCCTTTGTGCCGTGCTTAACTACTTTCGTCTTTCCGTTCATATCACTGTCCAGGGAGTAATCCACTTTTCTTCTTGTTGTGGTGATAATATGTGCTGAAGAATTGAGAATAGCATCTATAAAAGCTTGGTGACGTGGACTTACTTTGCTCCAATCCTGGAACCTCCCTCCTAAGCTTTCGTGAATCTGAAGACAACCTCCTTTACCACTCCATTCGTGGGTTATGCTATCGATGATTATAACCTCAACAGAAGCCTTCTCACAGACTTTAATAGCTTGTATATATCTTTCAGGACTAAAGGGCTCCTCTAGTGTTAAAACATTAAATTCTCCTAAGTGGGAATATAAGCTTGCGCTGTTGTTTTCTGTATCAATAATGGCAATTTTGGACCAATCATTTGTGATTCCAAATGCCAACAATAATGCACTATAACTTTTGCCATAGCCGCTAGGGCCACTAAGACCTAATCTTAGTTTTACCTGGTTTCTTTGTGCTTGTTTTA